>OHBM01001399.1_pt1 | contig 17776 bp, 10 predicted proteins | sample 1577251 | NCBI WGS metagenome assembly OHBM01 (sample SAMEA3541557, study PRJEB24748) | human gut metagenome | biome: human gut; feature: human-associated habitat; material: faeces | place: China | collected 2012 | reverse complement strand
AACTGATCGTTTTTGCTCCCCGTCCGAAAAAGATAAAGGAAGAGACCGGCGAAGTTGAAAAGATCAGCTGACAAATGAGCAAAGCAAAAGCCCTGAAGGTGCATTCCTTCAGGGCTTTTTGTGTAGCTGATTTTACCGGATCTGCTCAATCTCTCCGGTGTCTTTATCCACGAGATACTCTGCCAGAACCGTGCCGCTGCCCAGGACGTTGGCATCGTGCTCTTCCTTGGAAACATAGTCCTGCACGGTCACGTCCAGCTGGTCGCCGGAAACCATGATCTTCGTGGTGGTATTGTAATTGAAATTGACGATGAAGTGGATCTCGCTGTCGTCGGTAAAATACCGGTTGTAGTAGTCCAGTGCGTACTGGCTCATGTCGATGTTTTCCGCGATGCAGGAGACCCGCCAGTTGCCGGTGTTATCCTTGCGGACTTTGCTGACTGTGAACTTGATCCCGTCCAGAGCGGAAGGCTCGGCAGCAATGCTTTCCGTCTCGAATGCGGCACTCTCGCTGACGGCGGTCGTTTCACTGGACACAGCCTCGCTCGATGCGCTGGCCGTGGTGCTGCTGGAAGCGCTGCTGGAAGCGCTGCCAGAGCAGGCGGTCAGAAGAGCCGCAGCGGCCAGCAGAAGAATACCGGTTCTGATTCTTTTCATGATTTGAAACCTCCCTTTTTTATGGTTGCATTATAACACAGCCCTCCGGGGAAGTCCAGCCAGGTCATTTCCTTGCCTGCGCCGCTGCACTGGCTGCTTCGCTGCGGCCAAAGCCAGGCACACTCTCCCGCAGCTGGTACTGCTGCAGCCCGGTTTGACTGAGGAAGTCTTTCATCTTTGCACGAGAGGCCGCCAGCTTTGCCGCTGCGGCCTTTTCTGCGTCCTTCTGGCCGCTTTCCTTGGCCACCAGAAACGCCCGTTTCTCGGCCCTGATCTTGCGCTCCTGGGCACGCTGCATCTGGGTGGCCTTGTACCGGGGGATGTCCTCACCATTGTACGATACCGTAGCAGCATTGATCGCAGCCAGCCGCTCGGGGGTGTAGCTGCGCACGCTGGCGCCCTCCCAGAACATGCTCCAGTTGTGGGCGCAGTTGGCACCCATGAATCCGCGCACGTCGCCGTAGCCGATATCGGAGAGGGACAGATACCCGTGCCTGCCGCGGCGGCTGACGATCTGTCCCTGCCACCAGCTATGGTTGGTCAGATCCTGTCCGCCGTCGCCGGTGCGGGCACACTCGGTGCGTCCAGCTCCACAACAGATGTGTAGGTAGCGCCCACCGCAATGTCGGCATCTGTCTGCGTCATAGTAGAGCTTGTGCCGATGCTTGTGCGTATCTGTGTGCCCTTCGGCATCTTGATGGCACCGATGTTCTTCACCGTTACCGTCACTTTCGCCTTGCTTCCTGCCTCTATCTCTGCGTCGCATGCAGGAGTCTGCATCTCTGCATCGGGCAGAGTTTGGTCGGAGATGAGCATCCACACCGTACCTGGACTGTAGCCTTCGCTGCTTGCGATGACAGAAATGGTGCGGTTGCCCTCGCTGACCTCGTTGCTCAACGCCACGAACGGCGTTGTAACGCTCTCCTTTCCGGCAGGGATAGTCACGGTCTTTGCAAACTGCAGGTCGTCGCCCTTCGCGCTCAGCGTAACCGTAAGCGGACTGGTCGTTGCGTCGTTGCGACTGATGGTGAGCGTAGCGCCTGTCGCGTCGCCTTCAAGGATAGTTGTCTTGTTCGAAGAGACGCTAAGCGTCGGTCCGTCGTTGTCGAGGATGGTAATGGTGTCGCTCACAACGGTCTGCTTGTCGCCTATCGCAGAGCAGCCGCAATCGGTGATGTATATGGCTGCGCTGAACTTCACCTTGCGTGTGCCGTCAACCTTCTGGTTGTCCTTCACGCCGATGGGGAACGTCACTTCCTCTGTGCCTTCGGGCATGGTTATCGGCGTTGTGTAGTAGAGTTCACCGTTGCTGTCGTCGCTCAGCTTCAGCGTAATCTTGCTGTTCTTTGCCTCGGTGCGCTTGATCGTGGCGTGAATGGCGTTGTAGCCTGCCGCCTCGCTCACGGTTGTGGGTAGCAGAGTCATGCTGATAGCCGGCACGTCGTTGTCCTTCAGCACAAAGAGCGCTTTGCCCGTCAGATGATGGTCTGCCGACACACTGAGCTGCAATGTCTCGTCGTTGGCTGCGATGTTATCGTCAATAATCGGAATGTCAATCACTGCTTCTGTCGCTCCAGGCTCGAAGGTATAGCTCTTAGGCAGGCGGAAGCGCTTCGGCTTCTCCACGCTGAAGTAGACCGTAAGCGTATCGTTGCCGATACGGTAAGGCACTCTGACGGTTGCTTTCATCGTTTCGCCCTCGTTATACTCGGTTTTGTCGAGCTTCACGGTGAGAGGCAGCAGTTCGTCGTCCTTTATATTAAAGGATGTAGCTACATCCTGCGGGTATCCGTTGGCTTTGTTCACGGTTATGGTGACCTTAGAGTAGGTGTTCACCACGTTGTTGTCGGGACAAACTACGTCGAACGACGCTGCCGACTGACCTTTGCTGATGGTAACAGTAGCCGGAACCTTAGCGTGTTCGGGCAAAGACGAAGCAATGCTGAATGTCTCGTCCATACTACGGTCGCCGCTGCGCTTCAATGTGAGGCGCATCGACTCGCCTTCCTTCACGCTGTTGTCGGGAGCGGTAAGGAACAAGTGCTTCTCAAGCTCGGCGGTTCCGCCGCTTGCGGTGTTGTTGGCACGGTCTGCGTTATACTCACCGCAACCGCTGTTAGGCTCAACCACCACTTTCGCCGTCACTTCGCCTTCGAGACCGACGGTCTGCGAGAGGCTGAAGGTGGCGTTGCGTGTGATGTAGCCGCCCTTGAGTAGCGTGTTGCTGAAGTAAGTATTGCCTACATGCACCACTTCTTCTGTCCCGGTGCTCACGAGATAGACGCGTTCGGTCCAACCGCTGCGCGTATCGGCGTTGCCGATGTTGCTCACTTTCCAAGTCACTGTGACATAGTTGCCCGGCACAAGCGTACTCTCGGTGATGTTAACATCGGTAGTAGCAAGGTCGGGAGCGTCTTCTCTCTGCACCGTGTAGCTGCCGTTCACGTTAGAATTGTCCTGGATGTTGTCGCCTTTTCGGTTGGTGATGATAACATCCGACAAGCTCACGGCGTACTCCGTGCCGGGGTCCAAACCTGTAGGCACAGCCATCGGGAAGTTGATGATTGTGCCGGCATTGCCCGACAGAGGACGATTGCTCATATTCACGACAACCACTCTATATTTATGGTTGCCGAGATTTCTTACCGACACCGTGTGTTCGTTTATACGCGATTGGCTCAGCGTCGGCGCTGTTCTTGACGAGCGGTCGAATGGCAGCTGCAGGTCGAACTGCAGCGCCACCACCTCGTCTGTGTTCTCAAGGCTGATAGGTATCAGCACGTCCTTGCCCTGACCGCCTGTCAGCTTTCCAACCGACAGGTTGTTCTGAGCCGTTGCCGTGATGTACATCAGCAAGAACAGCATCATGGTTATGTATCTTCTGATCTTCATGTCTATTGATGTCTGTTAATAGCCTTTTTCTTTCCGTTCACAATATAGACGCCTTCGCGTGCAACGCCGTTCAGTTTGCGTCCGTCGAGGCTGTATACAGCTTCGCGGCTGTCGACGTCTGTGGTTATGGTGTCGATGTCTGTAGTCTGACCCTCAAACGCCACGCCTACCGGCTGTGCATCTATGTCTGCAGCCATCGCCTGCTCCACTCTTGCCTGCTTGGCGAGTCGCAACAGCTTGGTGCGTCCGCTTAGGATGTCGCCCGTAGTGCTTATTATCACTACTCGAACACCGTTAGCGGTGTTGTGTGTCACGAGCTGATAGCGCTGCTTGCTCATAGCGAGCTTCACATCGTTCGCCTTAACGCCAGCAAGTGTGATGTCGAGCGCAGCCACCTGGTCGGTTGCGTCGAGCCACAATGCGTCGTCTTCCACGCTGAGCACGTTAGCTGTAGAGGCATCTTCGCCCAGACTCTCCGTCCAGCGTCTTTGCGCAGCCATAAGACTCTTCTGGTCGGCGTTGTCGTTGCTGCCGATGAAGATGTTGATGGTTGCCACGACGTCCTGCACATTTATGCCGCCGCCCTGATATGTGTCGGCTGCCGGATAGTTGAAGTTGCCGTTCTGCGTGCCCATGATGTAGTTGAGCGTCTGTTGCGCGTCGAGCACATCTACCGATGCATCGGCATTAACGTCGCCCTTTATCCATGTGAGCTTAGCACGCAGGCGGTTGTTCTGTGCCACGCCTTCATACGATCGGATGCAAAACTCCGTGCCGCTTGCGTAGTTGTACGTGCCGCTGAGATAGTAGCGGTAGGCTCCGTCTGTGTATCTCATCTCGCCTACATAACTGTTGTTGGCGGTAGTATAGATGCGGAGCGTCGGGTGAGCCTCGAAGTTCTGGTTCTGATGGTCGTAAGCGATGAGCGTTCCGAGCTGTATGTTGGCATGCTTGTCACCCATAGCCCACTCCTGCAGCGTGAAGGTAGAGAGACTGTAGCCTTCGCGCTGATTCTGCAGATTGAGCGAGGTAATGTGGGCAGGCAAAACGCCGCTAAGTTCTGTAAACAGATTGTAGCCAAGATTGAGTGTCTCCAAGGCTGGCAGGAGTTTGCAGAACGCAGCCACATCGCCACTCAAACTGTTTCCGCTCAGATTGAGCGTACGCAGACTCTTCATCTCCATTCCCTCTGTAGGCAGCGTGCCTCGGAGGTTGTTGTTCTGAAGATCTATAGTCAGTACGTGACCTTCTTCGTCGAAGGTGACGCCGGGCCAACCGGTAGACGTTACGGCATTGCTGCCAATGCGCCAGGTCTTGTTGGTCCATGCGCCGCCGTTGGTTGCCTGATAAAGCACTTTCAGAGCCTCGTAGTCGGCGGCATCAATGTAGCGTTTGATGATAGAGATTGGGTCTGAAACCTTTATGTTGTTGCTCTCGTCTGACTCAGTCTCCTCTTTCCAAATATCTGTCTTCACGAAATAGCTTATTCCGTCTGTATATGCGTCGGGACTCGTGATATTGAACGTTATGGTGTACTCCTCTCCTGGCTGCAATACGCCGTGATGAGCTTGCTGTCCAACCTGAACCGCTCCATTGGGTCTATCTTCATAGAGCACGTCCGTCCAAGCACTGCTGTGTGTAGCACCCTTACCGATGTTGCGCACAACAGCCGTGATTTGGAACGTAGTGTTTGCCTTCACCTCCGCCGGCGCTGTCACCGACACCACCGTAAGGTCTGAGCGCTTGCGTATGCTGAACGTGCGGTGTGCGCTTTCGACAGTCTCGTTGCACTCGCCATGCGCCGTAGCATACCACTCGTACGACGCGCCTTCTACGGGCACGAACGCTGTTGAGGGCGTTGTTGTGTTCACTACCGTCCACTCTGCTGCTTCTCCGTCTTCGGTTGCCTCGACATCGGTGCGGCGATAGTGGAACGTGTAGCCTACAGCAGCCTGTCCGAGATTGCTGCAGCTGAGCGTAACCTGTCCGTATTCGAGCGTTGCGTTGTCAGACGGCGAACTGAGCGCGAGACTCTTCAGCAACGGCTTCACATACACCTTATATATATATGTGTACATGGCAACGCCATCAAGCTCTACGCTTACGTGATACGTAACGAGGTCGGTCTTACTGCCTTCGTTCGTGAGCGTCATTGCAGGCAGATTGCCGGTGCCGGTGAGCTGATAGCCGCGTACGGTGCAACCCTCAGCCACACTTGCCGTCCAACTTACCTTCACTTTCTCGCTGCTGCTTATAGCAGTGAACGCTTCTGGCTGCGTGCTTGCGCCAGAACAAATGGTCTGTGCCGAGAAGCGGTCTATCTCGCCGATGTTTATCGCGGCTCCGTTGAGCGTTACCTGGACGTTTTCGAGCGAGATATGACGGAAGAAGTCGGTAGCCTTCTGCATGTCAGCGCTGTTTGCTGCCACGTTGAAGCGCAGCGTAACGGGGTTCTGCGCTTCGTTCTTGAACGCCATCACGACGCCCGCCTTGCCCAGCTTCTCTGTCAGCGTGCTGAGCAGCGCCAGCGAGTCTGCCGACTGGAGATTGGCGTCGAACGCCTCCTTACCGCCGGTCTTTACGTTGATGGTGCCGTCGGGCGTACACTGCGACAGCAGAGAGAGCATCTCGTGCATCGACTTGAACGCGCGTGCACTGTTCACAGTGGGGTCAAGTCGGTAGTCGCCGCTCGCCGACCATGTGTTGGCAGGGTTGATGATTATCTGCTGTTCGGCTGTAACGGTCTTCACTATGCCACACGCCGTGAGACGCACGGTGTAAGTGCCGGCTTCGGCGTAGCTGTGCATAGGGTTGCGCTCGGTGCTTGTAGCGCCGTCGCCGAAGTTCCATTCGAATGTCTTTGCGTTTTCGCTGCTAAGATTGGTGAACTGGGCGCGGTTCATGTATGTCTCTACAGAGAACTTCGCCTGCAGATCGCCTTCCTCGGGCGTGCTCACCACGAGACGTCCCGAACGGCTGGTGAAGTTGATGACAGCGTCGGCAGTGGTTGTGCCTGCGATGTCGCTGAACTTCACCGTGTACACGCTGTCCTTCAGCGCGTCCTGCGCGCTCACCGGTATGCGCACCACTACTCCGTCGTGCTCCACGATCTGCGTTCCGCCCTCCAGACTCACGCTCAGCACGCTGTCTTCCTGCGCCGCCTGAACGGTATAGGCATCGGTGCGCAGCGTCTTCTGTATATTGGCGACATCCACCGTCAGATTCTTAGGCAGATGCAGCTTGAAGCTGAGCGTCTTCACGTTGCCCGTGTTCTGCATGTATATAGGCAGGAGTGTGGTCTCGCCCTTATACATCGACGTTGTGGTAGCGTAGAGACTGTGGCGCTGCTTAGTGTCGGTAGACGGTTCGCTGGGCGACGATGGCTTGAACTCGAAGTGAGCCACGAGGTGCACGTCTTCTTTGCCCATCGTTCCGTTGAACGTGCGATACTGTCCGATTATCTCGGAGCTGCCTTCGCGCGTCCAACCCTTGAACTCATAGTTGCTTGCGTCGTAAACAGTCACGCTGAACGTATTGCCCTCAGACACCGAGAAGCCGTTGCTCTGATAGAACCCCGTCAAACCTGCGGGGTCGCACCTGAAGTAGACCTTATGCTTCGGCTTCGTCTCGTTAGGCTCAGCCGGACTGCCCGGCGTGAAGCGGTAGTGGGCGGTGATGGTCTCGTCGTTCTCCGTAACGGTATAGCTTACCGCGCGATTAGTAGAGATAACCGTTCCGTCGCTTGTTGTCCAGTTGACGAACGTATAGTCGCTGTAAGTAGACGCCGGGAAAGAGTAGGTTACACCCACGGCATACTCCTTCACCTCGCTCGTCTTTATCGACGACGGGTCGTAGGCTATGGTGAGGTGGCTTGTCTTCTGATACTCGTAGTTGGCGGTGAGTGTTTCAGCGCTGTTCAGCTTGCGGTGAGTGAACGTACTGCTCGTGCTCACCACCTCGCCTTCAGCGCTGGTCCAGTTCTTGAATAGCCAGTTGGCGTTTCGGGCTACAGCCTTCACGTTCACATTGGCGTTCACAGCATACAGTCCGCCTCCGCTCACGGTGGCAGCCTCAGCGGGCTGGGCTTTCAGCGTCAGCTTGTAGCGTGCTCCCGGTTCGGGAGGACTGTCGGGGTTGAAGTCCTGTCCTCTCGCCACCATGCTTAGCAGCATGGCGAGGAGAGTCAGTATATATCTTGACTTGATCATAGTAGCTTTACTTTACTATTTTCTTATGATTCTGAATATAGATGCCCTTCTGAGCGGTGTTGCTCACGCGTCGTCCGTCGATAGTATAGATGGCGTTGTCGGCGTCGGCGTCAGTAGCTACGGTGTTGATGCCCGTAGTGGGTGCCTCGAAGGTGAGTGTGAAGCGGTCGTCCAGGTATCCCTCAGCAGCGCTGAAGGTGTACGGCATCTCCACCTCCACGCCGTAGTCGAGCAGCTTTGCTCCCAGTTCGTCGCGGTCTACGGCGATGGTGTATGCGTCGTCGGCAGGCAGATACATGCCTAATGCCACGCTACCGCCAAGATGAGCGCCCTCGTTCACAGCCAGCTGGTCGGCACCGGCGATGGTGTATATCTGCGGTGTGCCCTCGTAAGCCATCATCTTCACAGCGTCGTTGTCGGCGCAGAAGTCGTCAGAAGCGTTGGCGTTCACTACGACGCGTGTGCGGTCGGTGCGGTCGGCGCATGTCAGAGCCACGTCTACCAGCTTGCGCTGCACCTGCTTGCTGCGTGCTGCGCGGCGCATAGCCAAAGCCGAGTGGTCGATGGTCTTGTTGATCTGTCTGCCAGCAGGATTGAATGTGATAGCGTCTACAAGCGAAGGCTTCTGAACGAAGAACGCCTGCGACGGCATGAGCACGAACTCGTCGTCGGCAGCGCTGTATGCGTTATATGTGCGGTTGCTGATGTTCCACACTGTGATAGGTGCTGCGAAATCCATGTGGTAGATGTCGTAGAAGCAAGGATAGGGATTGCCTACGAAGTTCCATCCTGCGTTGGCGCTCTCTACGGCAGCATACTCCTTGAGCGGTGTGCTTATAGCGTCGCTGCGGAAGATGGCATTGTGTGTCTCCTCGGTAGCAGGGAGTTCTACAGAGCCCCCATTGTTTATGCGGAAGATATATCCCTTGCCCATGTGCAACACAGAGTCGGCTGGCACGTCTTTCCAGTTGCCGCTTGCTCCGTTTGTAGCACGCGACTCAGAGTCGTAATAGCGCACGGCGATAGCTCTGCCTTCAGCCAACGGAGTGATTTCGCTGCGCTTCACGTCGAACGGCATACATACATAATGCCAACAGCCATAGCCTGAGCTTGTTGCATCAAAATAATACTGTAAGGTTGAAGCAGCAGAGGTCATAGCGTTACAACGGCTGATAAGCGACGAAGTATATCTATCTTCCATATCCATATGCTGCTTATAGTTGCCAAAAGCCTGCGGGTTGTTGCCGTTTACGATGAGCGCAGAACCATAACCGAGATAGAGATCCGGCGAGTTCGGTATGCGTGCATTGCTGGTAAGCTCCAGCTTCTTGTAGAGGTTCACCTTGTCGGGCTGGTTCGGATTTGGCTCCACCTTTGTGAACTTGCTCCAGTAGTTGTCGAGCTTGTAGCTCACCATTGCATATTCGGGAACGTAAAGCGTTATGCTTGTAGGAGAATAGAACGGTGCAGTACCTACAGCAGGAGGAGCGGGCGCAGTGATATACACACGCTTCAAGGCATTTTTAGTGCTATAGAAACAATTTGACTCCAAACTGTTGATAGAAGAACCAAGAACCACCTCCTCAAGAGCATCGCACTCGTTGAAAGCATCAGATTTTATAGTCGTAATGTCGTTTCCAAACGTCACTTTCTTAAGACCAGTACAAGCAACAAAACTTCTACCGTAAATTGAAGTAAGAGTTGTCAGGTCGGCTTCTTTCAGACCAAAGCAGCAGTAGAAACTTTCATAACCGATCGATTTGATACGTGAGAAGTTCAAACTCTCCAATTTCCTACAATTATAAAATGCACTACTATTGATAGTGACGGGGGTTATATCGCTGATACTTCTCAATGAATCGCATCCATAAAAAGCAGCTTGATCAACAATCTTAACATTCCTGCCGCCACGCACAACAGCAAGTTTTTTACAGTAATTGAATAACGACCGGTTTATCGTTTCCATACGATTATTCAAAGTAACGCTCTTCAGAAATTGGTTATCATAGAAAGCAGACTGTCCGATAGCTCTAACGCTCTCCGGTATAGTCACCTCTGTTATATAGTTCTTCTGAAACGCTTCTTTACCTATGCTGTCCAATCCTTCGGGCAACACAAGCGGACCAGTAAGAAGACGATCATCGAATGCATTGTCGCCGATGGTCTTGAGCTTTGTCGGGAAGTCGATGAAGTGTATCCAAGTATTAGTAAACGCTTTAACTGGTATTGTTTCTATGTCGACATTCGTCATATCTATAGCCGTAAGACCTGTCATCTTGCTTATGTCATTCCAGTCGGAAGCGTTCATCTTGCCGGAAAGACGCAGAAAACGCATCTCGGGCAAAGTATTGACATGCGACAACGCCTCATTGCCAAGCGTGCCTGGAGCAGAGAGGTGGATATTCATATACTGGCTCTCTATGCTTCTAATGCAGATATTGCCGATACTGAGAACTTGAGTATAGCTACTGTAAGTGTAAGTACCATGATAATGGGTGTATGTAAACACATGCTCACCTTCATCCAAGTCAAAGAAATGAGTTTGGGTTGTTTTGGTTTTATAGGTAGTATAATTACTTATTTCTAAATTGCCATCGATATACACTTTACGATAGTCGTAGCTGGAATAAGGATCAAAAGTGAAATCGTACTTTATAGTTGTACGTCCCTTAGCCTTAAACTTAATAGTAATGCTGGAAGATAAGCTTCGATTCAACTTACCTATTGTACTCGATGCCATTCCGTTCTCCACCTTCCACGGGTGCGCCTCGTCGTTAGTAACTTCCGTCACCTCGATATCATCAGAGGTGGTGATGAGCGCTCGCAGCTGTTCGTCTATTGCAGCCACGGCAAATTGCAGCCCTGACAATATCAAGACCGCAAGCATGAAAATTCTTTTCTTCATATTCTGTTCTGTTTTTTTGATTTGCTAATGGGTTTGGGTTTAGTTCTACTGTTGGTCGTTGCCAGACGGTGTCGGTTGGAGTTGCCCGACGGTGAAGAGCGGCGCTTACCAACCGTATTCGTACGCCGTCTCGTCGTCGTCATCGGTCTGAAAGCCGCTCTCCCAAAGGTCGCGCGACGGACTCTGCATTGGCGGTTTTCCGCCACTGCTGGCATCGCCGCCACCGGGGATAGTAACACCACCACCCGGCGATGCGGTGACGGGACTGATCGGACCCAACTCAATAGAGTGGATCACAGGGGTTTGATACTTCTTCTTTACTCTTTTCATTGTTATATATTGTTTCTTGTTATATACTAATCTGGTTTTTGCGCGATATGCAGGTTCAGTTTTTGCGGCTATATGCTAATCAGCTCGGTGTCCTTATTGCATATTTCGAGGTCGTCGCCCTCCATGAGGTCGATGTGGTCGGTCAGCATATCCTCCACCATGTCGTACGACATACGCATGGTGTTGGGTACGCAGGCACTGGCGTACATAGCCGAGAGCAGATCCTGCTCCTCCTTCATCGTGGTGGGCGGATCGAAGTCCATCGTTATGTACGACTGGGTAGCTTTTTTGTCGTGTTTGGTCTTAGTCGTCGCGTTTCGGTCGGTTGAGGTTTCAGTTGTCGGTTCTGTCTTTGTTTCGATGTTTCGTTCTGTCGTTGTCTTGATGTTTCGTTCTGTCGTTGTCTTGTTGTTCGCTGTCTTAGTTTCGTTGTTCGTTGTTTTAGTTTTAAAAGTGTTGGTTGAGGGACGGACATTGGTGCCAGTCTGTGTTAGTCCTGTTGTGTTGGTTATGTCTGTATGTTTGGTTGAGCTACCGTCGTTTGTTATCATATCCATTCTCGTTTAGCGTGAATACTCTTTCTTGTTTAACAGGCTAACACTCCACCGCTCTGCGCATACATATAATATATGTGTAGCACAAGAACAATATTGTGTTAAGTTTCTGCTGCAAAGTAAGCTAAAAATCTGCAAAAAGAGTAGGATATTTCTTACAAAAAATAGCCATTTTCTATCAAAACGCCGATTTCTTGCAGATTTTCGCCCTATATTTGCCATTTTTGATAATTTGAAACTCTTTCCTGTTGCGTTCGCCGTCCGATCGGATTCCGTTCGCCGTCCGATCAGATTCCGTCCGCAGCCCGATCGGATTCCGTCCGCAGCCCGATCAGATTCCGTACGGTGACGGTGGGAGTTCACATCCACTACGGATAAAAAGACTGCGAAGAAATAACAACGGATTAAGCGGCTGCCTTTAAGGGGGTGCACTTGTCTCAAGTGCACCAACCAAGCAAGCAATGCACCAACCAAGCAAGCAATGCACCAACCAAGCAAACCAATGCCATCTGCTTTGTTGGTGCAGCTGAGACAGCTGCACCCCCTGAAGATTAGTGGCACCCCCACCCTCTTACGAACAAAAAAAGGGCTGAAAGCCCCGTATCGCCCCACACAGAGTGGTGCAACACAGAGCTTTCAACCCATAAAAAACAAGTCGCGCTCCCTACGGAGAGCGTTTATCACTTCGGCTTAGCCCCTATCTCTTCTGCTTCATTATCGCGTCTATCTCCACGAACTCCTTGCCCATATTCAGGTTGAGGTAGATAGTGTAGAGCGGCATAGCCCACAGGTCGGAGCGTGTGGGCGCAAGCTGGCGATAAGGCTGCATATACTTAAGCGATTTGCGGTAGAGCGCAAGCATCTCTGCGCGCTCGGCACGAGTATGCTTCGGCGCATTGTCTATCTTCACCGCCTGGTTGAAGTAAGCCAGACCGGCGTTAAGATAAGCGTTGGCAGCGGCGTCGTCGGCAGCTATCACCGAGTCGCACACCTGCACGCACTCGTCATAGCGCTTCATGGTGAGCAGCACGGCGCTCTTAGCCTCCATAGCCACCGTGCTCTTGGCGTTGACGGCGAGCGAACGGTTGCAGACGTCGAGCGCCCGGGCGGTGTCGCCACGCTGGAAGCGGTAGTCGAACAGATGGGGGAAGAAGTAGCCCGACGCAGGGTCGTGGGCGAAACCTTTCTCCAACGTAGCCAGGTAGCCGACCGAGTCGGCCTGTGCGCGGTAGGTCTCAGCCTCGTACTCGAGCGTGAGCGGCAGACGCGCCGTGTCGGTCTCAGCCAGCTGCTTGTAGCGCAGAGTGGCTGCGGCGTCGTTGGCACGATAGCCGCTGTAGAGGGCGTAGAACGCCGCCGAAGGCAGGCGCTTGTCGCGAGAGGCGTACTGCTGACTCTCGAAGAGCGGCTGCGAAGCGCAGTCGATGTACGCTGCGAAGAGCTTGAACGCGCGCGGATAGTCCTGCTTGTTGAGGAAGTAGGAACCGCCGGTATAGAGGTTCTTGCGATAGGCGTCGAGATAGTCGGCGTGCTTGCGTCGATACTTCAGCTTTATGCGCCCATCCTTATCGGGCATGGCGTCAACAGAATCGAGCGCTTCGAGCACACCGAACATACGGTAGGCGGCATCGAAGAGTTTTGCGGTGTCGGTAGACTGCTTGAGATACATCTTCTCGTTGACGTCCTCGTACTGATTCTTCACAGCGTCGAACAGCACAAGCCATATCTTCTCGTTCTGCCGGTGGGCAGAGTCGGCAAGCAGCTTGCGCATCGAGGCTTCTGCCTCAACCGCCTTGCCCGCCTTAATAGCAGATTTGGCTTGCGAGATTTCCTTCTTCTGCGCAAAGGCAGGAGCGAGGGCGACGAACGCAAACAGCGACACCAGGAATAGTTTTCTGAACATTTTATCCCGATTACAATCCACGGCATGCCCCACCTTATTATATATATAGGCAGGACATGCCGCGTGAGTTAATTAATAAAAATAGAAGCTAACGGCAGATTACTTGCCACCGTTCAGACGCTCCAAGTTGTAGTTGGTGTTGTCGAGCATGTAAGACCAGCTTGCACGCTGCTGGTTGGGGTCGATGTCGCGTGCCTTCTCGAAGCACTCCTTAGCCTTCTCGAAGAGAGCCTTCATCTGAGCAACGTCCTGCTGCGCAGAAGCCTTGTTGTTGTAGCAGAAGCCGAGGAAGGTGAGAGCCAGAGCGTCGTCCTTAGCTGCGGTAGCCTTCTGCAGAGTAGCGATAGCCTCGTCCCACTTGCTTGCGTTCATGAGAGCCTGACCCTTCACGAGGTTAGCCATGAAGTCGTTGGGGTTGGCAGCGAGACGCTCAGCGAGGATAGCGTCCTGCTTGTCCTGCATGCCGAGAGCGCCGTAGAGCGGAGCGAGCACAGAGAAGATGTTCTCGTTAGCCTTGTCCTTGAGGTAGAGAGCCTCTACGTCCTTGAGGCAGCGCAGAGAGTCTTCCTTGGTCTTCATAGCCTGCTGCATGAAAGCCACCTTAACGCCGAGAGCCTCCTTGTAAGAAGCTGTGTCGTTGAGGGCTACGTCACAATACTGGTTAGCCTTGTCCATGTCCTTCTTCTGGTAAGCCAGACGAGCTGCGATGAGAGCTACGCTGCCGAGATACTCGTCGCGTGCGCCCTTGTCAACGTCGGCGAAGAGCGGAGCTGTGTAGCTGTCTACGTAAGCTGCGAAATACTTGTAAGCCACGGTCTGGTCGTCGCCCTGCAAGCCGTCCTGACCAGCGATAACGAACTGGATGCGGTTAGGCCAGATGCGGTTAGCGTTCTTCTTGCGGAACTTAGGAGCCACCTTGCCCTTAGCGTTGGGGAGCTGGTCGTACTTGTCGCACTCAAGAGCGTTGTTAAGACCGTTGAGAAGAGCGTCGTACATGCCCTGCTTGTCGTAGGTCTTGTTGCTCTTCTGACCCATCTGCTCGAGAGTCTGAGCCTCTACAGCTACGGCGTTCTCCTTGTTGAACTTGTCGAAAGAGAGGTCGACGAGCTTGTTGTAGCCCTTAGCCTTGTCTTCGTCGTTGAGCGAAGAGAGGCAAGAGTTGAGACCGCTCTGTGCCTCAGCGTAATCCTTTGCCTTAAGAACAGACTTGATGTCCTGAGCAAATGCAGATGTGGCAGTTACTGCCAGCAATGCTGCTACGAATAATTTTTTCATAACTTTGTTTGGTTTAATTGTTATTCTGTTTCTGTTGTTTGAGTCTCGGTCTGCGGAGTCTCTGTAGCCTGAATATCGGTAGCAGGGGTTGCGTTTTCGTCGTCCTTGTCGCCGCTCACTTCAGCCTCCTTCTCAGTGCTCATCACCTTGCATACGCTTGCGATGACGTCGTTCTTCTTTGAGAGGTTGATAAGGCGCACGCCCTGTGTGGCGCGACCCATGACACGACACTCCGAAACGGCGAGGCGGATAGCGATGCCGCTCTTGTTGATGATCATGAGGTCGTTGTCGTCGGTGACGTTCTTGATAGCCACGAGGCGACCGGTCTTCTCGGTGATAGAGAATGTCTTCACGCCCTTGCCGCCACGGTTGGTCTTGCGGTAGTCTTCTACCTGAGAGCGCTTGCCGTAGCCGTTCTCAGACACAACCATCACGGTCTCGGTCTCGGCGTTGTTGACGACAATCATGCCCACAACCTGGTCGTCGCCGTCGTCGAGCTTCATGCCGCGCACGCCGGTAGACACACGACCCATGGTGCGGATAGAGTCTTCGTCGAAGCGTACGGCGCGTCCGTTGCGGTTGGCGAGGATAATCTCGTTCTTGCCGTTGGTGAGGCGCACGTCTACCACCTCGTCGCCCTCAACGATGTTGATGGCGTTGACACCGTTGGTGCGCGGACGCGAGTAAGCCTCGAGGCTCGTCTTCTTCACGGTGCCGTTCTTCGTAGCGAACACTACGTAGTGCGACTTCACAAACTCCTCATCGTTCAAGCCGCGCAGACGCAGCAATGCGTTGACAGAGTCGTCGGGCTCGATGTTGAGCATGTTCTGGATGGCGCGACCCTTGAAGTTCTTGTCGCCCTCGGGTATCTCGTAGCACTTGAGCCAGTAGCAGCGGCCCTTGCGTGTGAAGAACAGCATGGTCTGGTGCATCGTAGCCGGGTAGATATACTCGGTGAAGTCCTGCTCGCGTGTGCGTGCTCCCTTCGAACCTACGCCGCCGCGCGACTGCTCGCGGAACTCGCTGAGCGGTGTGCGCTTGATGTAGCCCATGTGCGACACGGTGATGACAACCGGGTCGTTCGGGTAGAAGTCTTCGGCGTTGAACTCGTGCTCGTACGGCTTGATCTCCGTGCGGCGCTCGTCGCCGTACTTCTCCTTCACCTCCTGCAGGTCGTCCTTCATCACCTTCTTGCAAAGCTCAGGGTCGCTGAGAATCTGCTCGAAGTAGGCAATCTGACGCTCCAGCTCCTCGAACTCGGCGTGCAACTGGTCGATGCGCAGGCCGGTGAGCTGAGAGAGGCGCATGTCGACGATGGCTTTCGACTGCAGTTCGTCGAGGTCGAAGCGCTTCTCGAGGTTGCGCTGAGCGTCGGACGGAGTCTTAGAAGCACGGATGATGCGCACTACCTCGTCGATGTTGTCGCAGGCGATAATCAAGCCTTCGAGGATATGGGCACGCTCCTGAGCCTTCTTGAGGTCGTACTTTGTGCGGCGTATGGTGACGTCGTGACGGTGCTCTACGAAATACTTAACGCACTCCTTAAGCGTGAGCAGACGCGGGCGACCGTTGACAAGCGCAATGCTGTTGACAGAGAACGACGACTGCATGGCTGTCATCTTGTAGAGCTTGTTGAGGATGACGTTGGCGTTGGCGTCGCGCTTCACGTCGACAACGATGCGCATTCCCTGACGGCCCGATTCGTCGTTGACGTTAGAGATGCCCGTAATCTTGCCCTCCTTAACGAGGTCGGCGATGCCGGCAACGAGGTCGGCCTTGTTAACACCGTAAGGAATCTCGGTAACAACAATCTTGTCGTGGGTATCGCCGCTCTCGATCTCAGACTTTGCACGCATAACGATGCGTCCGCGGCCCGTCTCGTAAGCCTGGCGCACGCCCTGCAAGCCATATATGTACGCACCCGTAGGGAAGTCGGGCGCCTGGATGTACTGCATGAGTCCGTCGGTGTCGATATCGGGGTTGTCGATGTATGCGCAGCAGCCGTCGATAACCTCGCAGAGGTTGTGGGTAGGCATGTTGGTAGCCATACCAACGGCGATACCGTTGCCACCGTTCACAAGAAGGTTAGGTATCTTTGTAGGCATAACCGACGGCTCGGTGAGCGTATCGTCGAAGTTGGGGTCCATGTCTACGGTGTCCTTCTCCAAGTCGTCCATAATGTGCTCGCCCATCTTCGAGAGGCGGCACTCGGTGTATCGCATGGCAGCAGGAGAGTCGCCGTCAACCGAACCGAAGTTACCCTGTCCGTCCACAAGCATGTAGCGCATGTTCCAGCTCTGTCCCATACGCACCAAAGCGCCGTAGACAGAAGAGTCGCCGTGCGGGTGGTACTTACCGAGCACCTCACCAACGACGCGCGCACACTTCTTGTAAGGATTGCTGCTTGTGTTGCCGATGCCGAGCATACCGTAGAGGATGCGGCGGTGAACCGGCTTCAATCCGTCCCGTACATCGGGCAGGGCACGGTCCACAATGACCGACATGGAGTATTCCAAAAAGCTCTTGCGCATTTCGTGGTCCAGCTCCACCTGGATGATCCGGCCCTCATTGTGCAGGCTGTTTTCAGCGGTTACCTCATCCACTACTTCATTAATGGCATCAAAATCGCCCATATTGTTGGGAGTTTTATCCTTGCTCATTTTTTCGGCTCCTTTCTGCGTCATCAAACATCAAGATTGGTGACATACTGGGCGTTCTGCTCTATAAATTCCCTTCTGGGCTGCACCTTATCGCCCATCAGGATGGTAAAGGTTTCATCGGCACGCATGGCGTCCTCCATGTTCACCCGCAGCATGACACGGCGGGCGGGGTCCATGGTGGTTTCCCACAGCTGTACGGGGTCCATCTCGCCCAAGCCCTTGTACCGCTGGATATCCACCTTGCCGGTGCCATCGGGGTTCAGTTCGGCAATGCAGGCGTCCCGCTCGGCTTCGGTGTAGGCATAGTGGAACTGCTTGCCGCGGCTGACCTTATAAAGCGGCGGCTGCGCGATATAGACATGGCCCAGTTCGATGAGCGGGCGCATGTGACG
>OHBM01001395.1_pt1 | contig 17810 bp, 16 predicted proteins | sample 1577251 | NCBI WGS metagenome assembly OHBM01 (sample SAMEA3541557, study PRJEB24748) | human gut metagenome | biome: human gut; feature: human-associated habitat; material: faeces | place: China | collected 2012 | reverse complement strand
ACACCTCGTCCTGCGTGATCTCCGCCAGTCCCGCTTTTACCAGCGCATTGACGGACGAGGACGAAGCGCCTGTGAAATAGCAGAGCTCGGAAAAGGAAACCCGATCGAGCGTACACAAAAGACGCAGACACGCGCTTTGCAGCGGCGCGCGCTTCTCGCGGCGGTCCGCCGCGACCTGCGCGTCCTCCGCTGAAACAGTCAGAGAGACCATGCGGATCTTTTTATCGCCGACGCGGCGCTTTTCGCGGCTGTCCGTTTCCAGAACGCCCTTGCGCACAAGCGACTGCAGCGCCCGTGCCGGGCTCACATTCTCAAAAAGCCGCTCCAGATCGACCAGCGGACAGCTTCCGCCATGGGCAAAAACGGCATCGAGAACAAGCTGCTCCTGCGCAGACTTTCCCGCTGCGGCATACGCGCTCTCCCGGTCAAAACCGGCGCAGAGCGTATATACCGACTCCATCTGATACCAGAGTCCGGCGGGCAGCATCGCGTGTACGGCATCATATACCGTGCAGAAATACCGCTCGCGCAGCCAGACCGCCAAGCGGATCATCTCCGGAGAGAGCACGGGCGACGCGTCCAGCACCGAGGCAATGCTTTTCAGCCGCATACCGGACTGCGCCGTACCGAGAGACAGAACGATCCCCTCCGTGCGGCGGTTGCCGCCGCCGAATGGGACAACGACACGCACGCCCGGCACGACCTTATCTGCGAGCGCGGGCGGAATGCGGTAGTCAAACGGTCGGTCTACCCAGTATGTCGCGGCGGCGACAGCGATTTTTGCCGTTGCCGGCGAATCAGTCATCCGTCTTTTCCAGCGTCAGTTTGCCGGAATACACTTCGTCGATCGCCATGGAGACCGGCTTCTTATCGAGGATCTCGCCGTTTTCCTCGGCTTCGTTCGCGATCTGGCGGGCGCGGCGCGCAACAAGGTTCACGAGAAGGTAGCGGCTGCCGACCTTATCAACAAGGCTCGCCATCGGGGGATAAAGCATCATAACAGATTCCATTCCTTTCTGATCCGGCGTTTACCGGTGCAAAACATTGTATGCGATTTATTTGTCGAGGATGGCTCCGAGCTCGCGGGATGCGCGATCTGGGTCATCGTTGATCACAGTATAATCATAGCTTGGAGCCAGCGCCATCTCGCGCCGTGCTGTGTCGAGCCGCGCACGGATCGTCTCTTCCGATTCCGTCCTGCGGCCGCGGAGACGGCGTTCCAGCGCATCCAGCCCCGGAGGAGCAAGGAACACGGTAATAGCTTCGGGCAGCTTCTGCTTCACCTGCGCCGCTCCCTGGACCTCAATGTCCAGAATCACGGACACGCCGCTTTCCAGCCGCGTACAGACCTGCGACTTCGGCGTACCGTAGCAATTGCCGACAAACTCGGCATGCTCTAACAGTTCGTCATTTCGGAGCATTTCCTCAAAGCGCTCTCGGGAAACGAAAAAGTAATCGACGCCCTCCCTCTCTCCAGGGCGCGGGCGGCGCGTTGTGGCGGATACGGAGAACTCTACATTCTCGCGCCCTGCCATCATCTTTCCGATCACGGTGGATTTTCCGCAGCCGGACGGCCCGGAGATCACCAGCAGCTTACCGCGTTTCATTCCTCGTCCCTCTCTTCCGCCGAAGGTTCTTCACTGCGGCCGATCATGCGGGCGCTGACCGTTTCGGGCTGGAGCGCCGAGAGGATCACATGGCCGCTGTCCATGATGATGACTGCGCGCGTGCGGCGGCCATAGGTCGCGTCGATCAACTCGCCGCGCTCGCGGACATCCTGAACGATGCGCTTGATCGGCGCGGATTCCGGGCTGACAATGGCGATCAGCCGCGACGAAGCGACCATATTGCCAAATCCGATATTGATGAGCTTCATCGCTGACCTCACTCCTCGATATACTGTAAATTACTCGATATTCTGAATCTGTTCGCGGATTTTTTCAATTTCGCTCTTGATATTGACCACGATCTGCGCCATGGACACATCGTTTGCCTTGGAGCCGATGGTATTGGCTTCCCGGTTCATTTCCTGCACGAGAAAATCCAGCTTTTTGCCGCCGACTTCTGCTCTGACACGACAGCCTTCCCCTTCAGGCGTAACTTCCGGCACATTGGCGCTGCCAAACAAAACCACCCGCGCCTGCCGCTCGTCTGCCCGTTCCACGAGCAAATCGGCATAATTGGCATCACCGTTGATAATCGCCGTGCCGCCCTTGGGCAACCCCTCAAAAATCTCGCCGTGCAGGTTCAAGTCCTGTTATCCGCAGGAATGCCTTACAGGCACAAAAATAGGATGTTTCAAAAGAAACATCCTATTTTTGTGCCGCTTTTATTGAGAAGTCTTAGCGGTCTGGCATCTTTTTTAGTTTGCTTTCTTTAAAGGAAGAAGTTGCTTTTTTCCAACTGCTGATACCGATCGTTTTCAGACAGGCTTTGGTGTATTTTGCGTACTGCGGTGTGTCCATATACTTAAAAACGTTGTAAGCAGGCTTTTTTTGACCATCTGCCGTATACAGTCCAAAGCTTAGTCCTTGTGATACCTCGGAAGCCTCATCCTGTACTGAACGGAAAATAACAGCATCGATCATCGGGTTGAATTCGGCCTTGTAATATGTGTAGGCGATCGCTGCAGCCTGAACATCCTGTCCGCTGTTGGAAGTAAAGCCCTGTTCGGATAACAGGATATGGGTATCGGAACCAAAATTCTTTTTTACATAATTTGTCATGACATCAAGATTTCTCGGTGATACAAAATCGCTGTCAAGACTGTTTTTTGTATGGGAATCGTTCCATGTTGCGGATCTCGTTAAAATGGCGGGGTAAGCATGGTAAGCAAGATTCCATTTAATATTTTTGTTCTGCGATTTGATCTCGCTGTTGAAAGTATCCATAAATGGTTTTGCACCCCAGTCGCCACACCGGTTGATCCATGTGTGGTCCGTACAGATGAATACGCGTGCATTTTTATAGTTGCTGCGGACTGCATAATATAGGATACGATAGCTGTCCGCATAGTTTTGCATAAAGGCGGTTTTGCCGGTGCTTCCGGCATAATACCACATCGGATAAATGTTGACCTCGTTTCCGAGGATCCAGTTGTCAAGATGGCAGTCCTCCGTGGAATAACGCTCGGCAAGGAAACTGAAGGCTGCTTCTAATGTTTCGCGGGCTTTTTTGCGTTGAGCGTTCATGGCATAGTAACCTGTCTTTGATGTGGCGGATTTTGTGCCATAGAGCAGATAAGAATAGGAACTGCCCGGATAGCGCAGCATAAGCTGACCGGTAACGGTCATGCCATTTTGGTTGGCGGAAGAAATAAAACTGCCGTACGGATCGTTAAAATGATACGTTTTTCCGTTATATCGGTAAGCATAGGAACCGCCTGCTATGACATCATTCAGATTCATATTTAAAAAAGTGTGCTGTATGCCAAGGTCTGTATCAAGTGAGCCCTGCAGTCCTTTTTTGGAGGTTGTCGACGGGAAGGCTGCAGTATATGTAGCTGCGGCTTCCGGGTTCTTCACAAAGGAACTGCCGGATATGATAAAGTAGGATTTTCCTTTTTTTACGGCAAGTGCATATTTTCCCTGGATCAGATGATTTCCTTTTTCATCGATCAGCGGCAGGGAAAATTGTGGTTTTTTCAGTTTTGGGCAGGCTGCGATCTTTTTCTCGTATTTTCCGGTGGATGGATTGACTCTGACCAGATAATAGGAATCATCACTGCTTTTCAGCCGTTTTGGAACCGAAGCACTGACAAAAAGCTGACCGTCCCTGATTTCTGTCTTTTTCAGTTTTCCCGCATTTTTCCGGGCTTTGTATTCTTTGACGCCTTTTGTGATCTTACAGGAAAGGACATTGGAATAAGAACTGTAGCAGATGCTGCCTGTGGAATCTGTGGCAAAGGCGCGGACACGGAAGTAATAGGTTTTGCCTTTGGGAAGATTTTGGACAGAGCAGCTTGTTTTGCCATCAATGGTTTCTTTATTCACATTCTTTTTGAATTTTTTATCGGTTGTATAAGAAATTTCGTAGTTATCAGCAGTTGCCGTGTAGCTTAAAATGACTTTTCCGGTGCTTTTGTTCTGAGCGCCGGTAAGCTGTGGCGCCTTTGGTCTTGCATCTTTCCATTTGGCGTATAAGATAAGCGGATTTACAATGCCGTTTTCATCAGAATCAATGTAAGAACCGGCGGGGATTTCTGTAACCTTTTCGGTGAATGTGCTGTCTTTGTACCAACCGTCAAACGCGAAATTTTTCCGCGTGGCATCCGGTAATGTTATTGTGTCATCGGTGACACGGAAGCTGTATGGAATATCGATCTCATTTCCGTCTGCGTCGGTATCATTTATACTGCCGCCGTTTGTGTTGTAACTGATCTCAAAGGAATAGGGGGTGTCACTCCAGTTGGCGGTAAAGACCAGATCTTTGTTTAAAGAAAGATTATAGACGCTGGAGGCTTTGCGGTAAGTTTTGCCGTTGGTCAGGCAGTTCCAGGAAGCTAACCGGTAGCCTTTGCGGATCGGCTGCAGAAAATCGGCAGTTTCGTAAAAATCGGAGAAATGCATGGCTGTTCCTTGATAGGTGAATGGAAACTGCATCAGAATAGTCTGGTTATCGCTGTCGTAAAAGGTGACGGTAACAGGCTGACCGGCTTTTGCGTCATCTGCATCCAGATCGTTGCCCGGCAGATTGGTTTCCTGACTGCCGTCATTGGCGGAAATGGATGGTTCCTCCGGCGGCGCCTGCGTATTATTTTCCGAAACGGATGCATTCGCCGGCAGTGTCATTGGCTGGAGCAGCAGAAGGGCTGCCAGAAAAATGGATAGAATCTTTTTGTGTTGTTTCATTGTTTACCTCCCTCATAGTTGTTACCTTTCATTATAATGGAAGAAAGGGTATTCTACAAGAAAAGAAACCGTAAAAAGGGCTTTACAAAGTCACGGTTTTCATGTATAAGAAAGATGAAGAAGTAGGGAATTTAATTGAAGAAGTAGGAGGGTCATTATGACATTACAAAGAGAAGTGATAGAACTGAAACTGGAAGAACAGCTGGAAGGCATTACACAGTCCATGTACAGCAAATCCATTTCAGACTGCAGTGACAAAGAACTTTATTATGCAATCCTTCGCCTGACAAAGGGGATGCTGGAGATTACTGAGCCGATCAGCGGACCGAAAAAAGTTTATTATATTTCGGCGGAATTTTTGATCGGAAAACTGTTATCCAATAACCTGATCAATCTGGGCATTTATGATAAACTGAGCGGTATTCTGGAAAAGAATGGCAAGAAGCTTTCTGCGATCGAAGAGGTTGAGCCGGAACCGTCTCTTGGTAACGGCGGACTTGGCAGACTGGCAGCCTGCTTTCTGGATTCCATCGCAACACTTGGCCTGCCGGGAGATGGCATTGGTCTGAATTATCATTTCGGACTGTTTAAACAGGTGTTTAAAAATCATAAGCAGTATACAGAAAAAAATGGCTGGATCGAGGATGATTCCTGGCTGACGAAAACAGATGTGACATTCGATGTCATGTTTGGTGAGCATAAGGTAACTTCACGCCTGTATGATATTGATGTAGTCGGTTATGAAAACGGTATCAACAAGCTTCATTTGTTTGATATTGAAACAGTGGATGAAAGCATTGTAAAATCAGGCATTGATTTTGATAAAAAAGATATTGATAAAAACCTGACTTTATTCTTATATCCGGATGACTCTGATGAAGCAGGTAATCTGCTCCGTATCTATCAGCAGTATTTTATGGTCAGCAACGGTGCACAGCTTATCTTAAAAGAGCTGCGTGAAAAGAAATGTGATCTGCGTAAGATGAACGAATATGCGGTGATCCAGATCAATGATACGCATCCGACAATGATCATTCCGGAACTGATCCGTATTCTGGTAGATGAAAAGGCATTTACGATCGATGAAGCGATCGATGTAGTCAGCAAGACATGTGCTTACACCAACCATACGATCCTGGCGGAAGCACTGGAAAAATGGCCGCTTGCATATCTGGAAAAGGTTGTACCGCAGCTTGTACCGATCATCAAAGAGCTTGATAAGCGTGTCCGTGCGAAATATGATGATGAGAGAGTACAGATCATCGATAAGGATAACAGAGTCCATATGGCACATATTGATATCCATTACGGATTCTCAGTCAATGGTGTGGCAGCGATCCATACAGAGATTCTGAAGGAAACAGAACTGAATCATTTTTATAAGATCTACCCGGAAAAATTCAACAATAAGACGAACGGTATTACATTCCGCCGCTGGCTCTTATCCTGCAACAGACCGCTTGCCCGGATGTTGACCGAGACGATCGGGGATGGCTATAAGAAGGATGCGGATGAGCTGAAGAAGCTGCTGCAGTTTGAAGATGACAGCAAGGTACTTGACCGGATCGCAGCGATCAAGCATGAGAAGAAGCAGGAGCTGGCTGCATATCTGCAGGAAAACGAAGGTGTTACCGTAGATCCGAATTCTATCTTTGATATCCAGATCAAGCGTCTGCATGAGTACAAACGCCAGCAGATGAATGCCTTGTATATCATACACAAATATCTGGAGGTCAAGGGCGGCAAGAAGCCAAGTACACCGGTTACCTTTATTTTCGGCGCCAAGGCAGCACCTGCCTATATCATTGCACAGGATATCATCCACCTGCTGCTCTGTCTGCAGGAGCTTGTCAACAACGATCCTGATGTAAAGGATTATATGAAGGTTGTCATGGTAGAAAACTACAATGTCAGCTATGCGGAAAAGCTGATCCCTGCCTGCGATATTTCTGAGCAGATCTCTCTGGCAAGCAAGGAAGCGTCCGGAACAGGTAATATGAAGTTCATGCTGAACGGAGCAGTGACACTCGGTACAAGTGATGGCGCAAATGTTGAGATTGATGAGCTTGTCGGAGAGGATAATATTTATATCTTTGGTGAAAAATCCGAGACGGTCATCAATCACTATGAGAAGGCAGATTATGTTTCAAAGGATTATTATGAGAAGAGCCCTGTGATCAAAGAAGCAGTGGACTTTATCGTAAGTGATGCACTTGTGAAGATCGGAGATAAGGAAAACCTGGAGCGCCTTTACAAAGAGCTTCTGAACAAGGACTGGTTTATGACACTATTGGATCTGGAAGATTATATCAGGACGAAAGATCAGGCACTGGCAGATTACGAAAAGAAAGACGAATGGAAGAAGAAAATGCTTGTTAACATTGCGATGGCCGGCTTCTTCTCATCCGACAGAACAATTGCACAATATAATGAGGATATCTGGAAATTAAAAAAAGACGAGATGTAAGGTGGCTGAACAGCTGGCAGAAAAGATCAGGGAAACCTTTTTTGTATATGCAAGATGCAGTAAGCAATGAGTAGAAAAGAAAACAGCCGGACTTAATGTCCGGCTGTAGCCATATTGGAGTTATGATAGGCAGGATCGTTTGTAACATCTGCAAGGAACCAGTCAGGCATGATGAAGGCGTTTGCGCTTTCTTCATCCGGAAATTCCACCTCAGCCATGATGAGGCTGGACGGTGCATGGAACAGATCCAGCTCAATGACCAGATCGGACTGCTCAATCGGGATCTTGTAGCGGGTTTTGTGGATGATGACACCCTCCGCTTTCGGCAGAAGTTTTTCAAAGGCTTCCTGTGTCAGTGGCAGGTTGTATTCTTCCCGCACCATAAGCCCGCGCCCTTTGTAGGTAAAGATGTATTTGCTGTCCTGCTTGCGGATCCGCATGACGGGATCGGTGCACAGATAAGCCTGCTTGATCTCATAATGTGGATACGCGTCCAGATTATCGGGAAGTTGTCTGATCGTAAATTTACGTTCGATTTCCATGATTTCGTACTCCGTTTCAAAATGAATTTGTGGATGCATATGACAGACAGGGCATCCGCTGTTGTTACTATTATATAGGCTGGATGGTAAAAATGCGAATTATTTTTTCTGCCATAGAGCAGAAGAACAGGAGGAATCTATGAGTAAAGTATGTGTATTTCTGGCAGACGGTGTGGAGGAGATCGAAGCACTGACTGTGGTAGACATTTTAAGACGTGGCGGCGTTACGGTAGAGACGGTGTCCATTACGGACAGTAAGAGCGTCACAAGCTCACATAAGATCACGATACAGGCAGACAGGCTGCTTTCGGAGATTAACTTTGACGAGACTGCTATGATCGTTCTGCCGGGTGGAATGCCCGGAACAAAGAATCTGGAAGCCTGTGCGCCGCTTATGGAGCAGGTGGACCGGTTCCATGCACAGGGAAAGTATCTGAGCGCAATCTGTGCAGCACCGAGCATTTTCGGACATAAGGGACTGTTAAAGGGTAGAACGGCCTGCTGTTTCCCGGAATTTGAAAGCCATCTGGAAGGGGCAACTGTCACAAAGAATCCTGTAGAGGTCTGCGATCACTTTATCACAAGTCGTGGTATGGGCACAGCCATTGAATTTGCACTTGCCATTCTGGCACGTATGCAGGATCAGGTGTGTGCGGATGATATTGCAGAAAGAATTGTATACGAACGCTAAAACAGATGGCATAGAAGCTATGCGATCTGCATATAAAAAACAAAGAAAAGGGAATGAAAAACAATGTGGACGAGAAGTGAATTAAAAGAAAAAGCAAAAGTTTATGTAAAACGCAGTTACTGGCCGCTCGTGCTGGTATCTTTGATCCTGGCATTGATCACCGGCGGTCTTTCGAGAGGCGGAAACAACTATTCGTCAGACTGGAATGGAGGTGTCAATGGAAGCGATGCCGCAAGCCGGATCACGAGTAGCGTCACAGGAGTTGACTGGGCACTTGTAGGCGGCATTATGGCAATAGCAGCAGTATTTGCCATTGCTGTGATCGCCATTGCCGTGATTGTTTCCATATTCGTGCTGAATCCGATCGAAGTAGGCTGCAGAAGATATTTTATCGAAGCGGCTTATGGTGAAGTGACAATGAAAAACATCAGTGTGCTCGTGACGGCATTTAAGGATGGTAAATATGGTAATATCGTAAAGACTATGTTTTTGAAGGGGCTGTATCAGTTTCTGTGGTCACTGCTTTTGGTTGTTCCGGGCATCGTAAAAAGTTATGAGTACCGCATGATCCCATACATTTTGGCAGAAAATCCGGATGTGACGACAGAAGAAGCGTTCCGCCTGTCAAAAGAGATGATGGACGGCGAAAAGTGGGAAACATTTGTGTTGGATCTTTCCTTCATCGGATGGGCTCTTGTGGCTGGTATTACATGTGGTATTGCAGGTATTTTCTGGGTAAATCCTTATGTGAATATGACAGGAACAGCGCTTTACGAGACATTAAAGCGAAGAGCAACCGTAGATTATTATGATAAAACATTGGGTGGTTATCAAAATGTGTATGGCAATCCGGGCGCTTATATGGAACAGGCACCGCAGGATTGTTATGAAGACGGAGATATAAGAGACTTATAAGGAATACAACAAAAAGGACAGCAACTGCTGTCCTTTTTGCATGAAGATCTGAGGGCGTTATCTTAACTGAGACTCTTCGTAGTTCTTTACCATTCTACGAACCATCTCGCCGCCGATGGAACCTGCTTCCTTAGAAGTGAGATCACCGTTATAGCCTTCTTTTAAGTTAACACCAAGTTCAGATGCAACCTCTGTTTTGAAACGATCCATAGCTGCTTTAGCTTCTGGAACTTCCATGCTCTTAGATGATTTTGTGTTTGCCATTTTGTTCACCTCCGTGATTGTGTTTTTTGATCTATTTCCAAGATAAGTGCAAAACACTTACCCTGGAATCTGCTTCGCCGGATCCGTGCTTTTTATCACTTATCTTGGTGTTATTATGTTCGGAATGAAAGAAAACTATAATGGTAAGTTCTGTCAGACCAAAAAGTGCATTTTTGCAAAGAAAAAGTGCTGGTAATTGCATGTTACTTGTGCTATAATCCTATAATGACTGTGAGTATGGGAAATTGTTTCTTGGCTCAGTACGAAAAGAATATTGCGTGATACGAATGAGATCACAAGCAAGGAGGAAATAGAAAAAATGAGTTTACAGATGGAAAAATTAGAGCACAACATGGCTAAGATTACAATCGAGGTACCTGTGGAAGAAATGGCAAAAGCTGTTAATGCTGCTTATTTAAAAAATAAGAACCAGATCTCTATTCCGGGCTTCCGTAAAGGGAAAGTGCCGCTTGCTATGGTAGAAAAAATGTATGGCAAGGGAGTATTTTTAGAGGACGCTGCAAATGCTGTTATTCCCGGTGCATATGACAAAGCAGTTAAAGAATGTGAAGAAGAGATCGTATCCACACCAACGATTGACGTGGTACAGTTAGAGCCTGAAAAAGCATTCATCTTTACAGCAGAAGTTGCATTAAAGCCGGAAGTTGAGCTTGGTAAATACAAAGGTGTTAAGATCGACAAAATCGAAACAGAAGTAACAGAGGACGAAGTAAACGAAGCAATCGACCGTGAAAGAAAGAACAATGCACGTGAGATTACAGTAGAAGATCGTCCGATCCAGGATGGGGATAAGGCTACGATCGACTTTGAAGGATTTGTGGACGGTGTTGCATTTGAAGGCGGTAAGGGAACAAATTACGATCTGGTGATCGGATCCCATTCCTTCATTGATAATTTTGAAGAACAGCTGATCGGTAAGAGCATCGGTGATGAAGTAGAAGTAAATGTTACTTTCCCTGAAAGCTATCAGGCAGAAGAACTTGCAGGAAAGCCGGCAGTCTTCAAAGTAAAAGTAAACGGTATCAAGGTAGACGAACTGCCTGAGCTGGATGATGAATTCGCATCAGAAGTTTCTGAGTATGAAACAGTAGCCGAATACAAGGACAGCGTTAAGAAAGGGCTTGCGGAGACAAAAGAAAAGAATGCAAAGGAAGCAAAAGAAAAAGCAGCGATTGATGCAGTTATCGCTGATGCAAAGATGGATATTCCGGAAGCAATGATCAAAACAACACAGAGACAGATGATGGATGAGTTCGCACAGCGTGTATCCAGTCAGGGATTATCATTCGAGCAGTATCTGCAGTTCACAGGCATGACAGAAGACCAGATGCTGGAACAGATCAGACCACAGGCTGAGCTCCGTATCAAGTCAAGACTTGTCTTAGAAGCAATTGTTGCAGCAGAAAAGATTGAAGCAACAGAAGAAGATTTCGAACAGGAAATCGCAAAGATGGCTGAAATGTACCAGATGGAAGCTGACAAGGCAAAAGAGCTGATCGGTGAAGCCGGTAAGGCAGAGATCATGAAGGATCTTGCGGTTACAAAGGCAGCAGAGTTCGTAAGAGACAATGCAAAGGAAAGCAAAAGCAAATAAGAAATAAGACGTGTTTTATATAAGTAAGGAGGAATTACCATGAGTTTAGTACCTTATGTCATTGAACAAACAAGCCGTGGGGAACGTTCCTATGATATTTATTCAAGACTGTTAAAAGAAAGAATTATCTTTTTGGGCGAAGAAGTGAATGATACTTCTGCCAGCATCGTAGTAGCTCAGCTTCTGTTCTTAGAGGCTGAGGATCCGGAAAAGGATATCCAGATCTATATCAACAGCCCGGGCGGTTCCGTAACCGCCGGTATGGCAATTTATGATACGATGCAATATGTAAAGTGTGATGTTTCCACTATTTGTATCGGTATGGCTGCAAGTATGGGTGCATTCCTGCTCGCAGGCGGTACAAAAGGAAAACGTATGGCACTTCCGAACGCTGAGATCATGATCCATCAGCCTTCAGGCGGATCTCAGGGACAGGCTACAGAAATCGAGATCGCAGCAAAGCATATTCTGCGTACCAAGGAAAAGCTGAATAAGATTCTTGCTGCCAACACCGGACGGGATTACGAAGTGATCGCTGCCGATACAGAAAGAGATAACTGGAAGACTGCACAGGAAGCGCTGGAATATGGTCTGATCGATAAAGTTATCGAAAACAGAACGGAAATTTAAAATGTAGGAGCGTAAAAATGGCAGGAAAAAGTTCTGATACAAAAGTCAGATGTTCTTTTTGCAATAAGACACAGGATCAGGTGCGTAAAATGATCGCAGGCCCGACAGGCGTCTATATCTGTGATGAATGTGTGGATCTGTGTGCGGATATTATTGAAGAAGAGTACGAAGAGGAAGAATCCACCAATGCAGTGGATATTAACCTGCTCAAGCCGGTAGAGATCAAAGAGTTTCTGGATGATTATGTGATAGGGCAGGAGGAAGCCAAGAAGGTACTGTCTGTGGCTGTTTATAATCATTATAAGCGTGTGACCGCAGATAAGGATCTGGATGATGTGGAGCTGCAGAAGAGCAATATCATCATGATCGGACCGACAGGCAGCGGTAAGACATTTTTGGCGCAGACACTTGCAAAGATCATTAATGTACCGTTTGCGATCGCGGATGCGACGACACTGACGGAAGCCGGTTATGTCGGAGAAGATGTGGAAAATATCCTGCTGAAGCTGATCCAGGCGGCAGATTATGATGTAGAACGTGCACAGTATGGTATCATCTATATTGATGAGATCGATAAGATCACAAAGAAGAGTGAAAATGTTTCAATCACCAGAGACGTATCGGGCGAGGGTGTACAGCAGGCACTTCTGAAGATCATTGAAGGTACGGTTGCATCAGTTCCGCCACAGGGGGGCAGAAAGCATCCACATCAGGAACTGATCCAGATTGACACAACCAATATTTTATTTATTTGTTCCGGTGCGTTTGACGGACTGGAAAAGATCATTGAAAACAGACTGGACAGAAAGTCCATTGGCTTTAATGCAGAAATCGGAGAAAACGTGATCCGCGACATCAGCGATATGCTGAAGGAAGTAACACCGCAGGATCTTGTGAAATTTGGTCTGATTCCTGAATTTGTCGGACGAGTTCCGATCACGGTATCTTTGGAAGGACTGGATGAAGAAGCACTGAAGAAGATATTGACAGAGCCAAAGAGCGCGCTTGTAAAGCAATATAAGAAGCTCTTTGAAATGGATGGCGTAGATCTTGAATTTGAGCAGGATGCGGTCACAGAGATCGCAAAGCAGGCAATGGAGAGAAAGACCGGAGCCAGAGGTCTGAGATCGATCATTGAAAAGATCATGATGGATATTATGTATGAGATCCCATCGGATGATACGATACAAAAATGTACTATTACAAAACAGGTAGTGCTGGGAGAGAGTAAACCGATCGTAGAGCATCGGGAATCGGATTCCGCAAAGAAATTAAGAGCATAAGGACGTCGCCCTGCCAGCAGGGCGGCGTTTTGCCATAAGAAAGAGAAAAATATGGAACAGATACAGAAGAAATTACCGGTGATCCCCCTGCGGGATGTCTGCGTTCTGCCCGATAATGTGATACACTTTGATATCAGCAGGAAAGCGTCTGCCATAGCGCTGGAGCTGGCAATGAGCATGGAGCAGGAAATCTTTCTGGTCATGCAGAAAGATCCGCAGATAAAGGAGCCTGCAAGAGAGGATCTGTATGAAGTCGGTACACTTGCAAAGATCAGACAGCTTATTAAAATGCCGGGGAAAATCATACGGGTATTGGTAGAGGGCGTTTGCAGAGGAAAGATAGAAGAAATAGAAGAGACAGACTGCATGTGGGCAGTCTTTACGATACAGAAAGCGGATATAGAAGCGGACGCAGAACCGGATGCGGCGACGCGGGAAGCAATGCGGCGTCAGTTGTCAGAAGCCTATACGAAGCTGCAGAGCATGCAGGACAAAGGCAACGGCGTGATCCGGCATTTGGAGGAAGTGAAAGATTTCTCTCATTTTATGGATCAGCTTGCCATGAATCTGCAAGTTTCTCCTGCAAAAAAACAGCAGGTACTTGCATGTATATCCCTGCAGGATAGATATTCCTATATCGAAACATTGTTGCAGGAAGAGATCCAGATCATGGAGATCCGCAATGAGCTGAATAAGGAAGTCAAGAAAAAGGTAGAGAAAAACCAGAGAGAATATGTGCTCAGGGAGCAGATGCATTACATCCGCAAGGAGCTGGGCGAAGAGGATACCGAATCGGATGCGGAAGTGTTCCGGAAAAAGCTGAAAAAGCTGCAGGCAGATGATACGGTAAAAGAGCGGATCAAAAAAGAGATCGCAAGATATGAAAGGATCAGCACCAGTTCTTCGGAAAGTGCTGTAGAACGCGGTTATATCGAAACGCTTCTGGAGATGCCATGGGACAAGTGCTCGGAAGATAATACAGACATTGAGAAAGCAGAAAAGATCCTGCAGGCAGACCATTACGGGCTTACAGATGTCAAAGAGAGGATTTTGGAATATCTGGCAGTCAGGCAGCTTGCTGAAAAAGGAAACAGCCCTATTTTATGTCTGGTCGGACCGCCTGGTATCGGTAAAACAAGTATTGCGCGCAGTATGGCACGCGCCATGCATAAAGAATATGTCAGGATCTGTCTGGGCGGTGTCAGGGATGAAGCAGAGATCCGCGGACACAGAAAGACGTATGTAGGTGCAATGCCCGGACGGATCGTTACGGCGATCAAGCAGGCAGGTGTGAAAAATCCATTGATCCTGCTGGATGAGATTGATAAGATGAGCCGGGATTATAAAGGAGACACTGCTTCCGCAATGCTGGAAGTGCTTGACAGTGAACAGAATGAGCATTTTCAGGATCATTATCTGGAACTGCCGATCGATCTGTCGGAGGTTACTTTTATCGCGACGGCAAATGACCTGCAGGACATTGATGCGCCGCTGCGTGATCGTATGGAGATCATAGAAATCGGTGGCTATACGACAAACGAGAAGCTACATATTGCAAAAGAACATCTCGTAAAGAAGCAGCTTTCCCAACACGGTCTTCTGGCAAAACAGCTTTCTTTCAGCGATAAAGCACTGGAGAAACTGATCCTTGCCTATACAAGAGAGGCGGGCGTCAGGGAGCTGGAGCGTAAGATCGGGAAGATCTGCAGAAAGGTGGCAGCGCAGCTTTTGAAAAAGGAAACAAAGGCTGTCCGCATTACCATTCATAATCTGTCCGAATATTTGGGAAAAGAAAAGTTCCAGCCCGAGAAGCGGGCGAAAAAAGCGGATGTCGGTATTGTACGCGGTCTGGCATGGACAAGCGTCGGCGGTGTGACACTGGAGATCGAAGTCAACGAAATGCCCGGAAAAGGCGAGATCAAACTGACCGGACAACTGGGAGATGTGATGAAGGAATCTGCAATGACAGGCATTTCTTATATCCGTTCTGTCAGCAGGAAGTATGATATCCCGGATGATTATTTTGAAACGCATGATCTGCATATCCATATCCCGGAGGGCGCAGTGCCAAAGGATGGGCCAAGTGCAGGTATCACGATGGCAGCAGCGGTCTTATCTGCGATCACACACCGGAAGATCCGCGCTAATCTTGCCATGACAGGAGAGATCACATTGCGCGGCCGTGTATTACCGATCGGCGGTTTGAAAGAAAAGCTGCTTGCAGCCAAAAATGCAGGTATTGAAAACGTATTAATACCAGTAGATAATGTAAAAGATCTGGAAGAAATAGAACAAGAAATTAAAACAGGACTTAATATTACACCTGTTACTAATATGGAAGAGGTGCTGCAGCACTCGTTCCAGAAAGGGAGCAAAGATGATTATTAAAAATGTGGCACTGGAGACAGTGTGTGGCATTACAAGTACATTACCGAAAAATACACTCCCGGAGATTGCATTTGCCGGAAAGAGTAATGTGGGAAAATCTTCGCTGATCAATGGGCTGATGAACCGCAAATCTCTGGCAAGGACTTCTGCACAGCCCGGTAAGACGCAGACGATCAATTACTACAACATCAATCAGGAACTGTATTTTGTGGATCTGCCGGGTTATGGCTATGCGAATGCTTCTGTGGAGGTAAAAGCTAAATGGGGCAAGATGATCGAGCGCTATCTGCAAAAATCCGAAATGCTCAAAGAAGTATTTCTGCTGATCGATATCCGGCACAAACCGGGTGCAAATGATGTGCAGATGTATGACTGGATCTTACATAACGGATTCAGACCGATCATCATTGCTACAAAGCTGGATAAGATCAATCGTTCTCAGGTGCAGAAGCAGATCAGGCTGATCAAAGAAACACTAAAGGTTGAGCCAGGAACACTGGTATTTCCTTATTCTGCCCAGACGAAGCAGGGCAGAGACGAATTGTATGACTTTATTGATGAAGTAGTTCTGGATAAGAAAGAGTGATGAACAATGGATTCTGTAAAACACTACCTGAAAATTTTTCTGAATTTGGTGCTCGCGGCTCTTGCAATCATATTGGTTGTTATTTTATTACCGCGGCTGATCGTATTTTTTATGCCTTTTGTCGTTGGCTGGATCATTGCGCTCCTTGCCAATCCGCTTGTACAGCTTCTGGAAAAGCATCTGAAGATCAAACGAAAAGCCGGTTCCGCCTTTATTATTGCAGTAGTTATCGGCGGTGTGGCATTTCTGCTCTACCTTGCTGCTGACTTTCTGGCACAGCAGGTGATCGGATTTATCGGAAATCTGCCTTCTATGTGGGAAGCAATCGAGGCTGATCTGACACATGTTGGTGGTAGATTCCAGGTACTATACCGGCGTATGCCGCTAGATTCCAGACAACAGATCGACAGTGTGATCGAAAGCGTAAAATCTTATATGGGAAATCTGCTTGGAAATCTGAGTTCTCCAACGGTTAAAGTGGTCAGCAGGGTTGCAATGAATGTGCCAAGTATACTGATGTCTATCCTGATGGGATTACTATCTGCTTATTTTTTTGTTGCGGAAAAGTTTCAGATCAATGCATTTTTGCAGAAATGCGTACCACAGCCGGTCAAGAAGCAGTGGCAGATCGTAAAAAATACGATGACAAAGGCTTTTGGCGGCTATTTTCTGGCACAGCTGAAAATTGAAATATGGATGTATCTGCTGCTGGTGGTCGGTCTGGTGATTACCGGAACAAAATATGCGGTATTGGTGGCACTGGGAATTGCGGTATTAGATTTTCTGCCGGTTTTTGGCACAGGAACAGTACTTGTGCCATGGGCAATCATTAAAATACTGAACGGAAATTACACAACAGCGATCATTCTTCTGGTACTGTGGGGCGGTGGACAGCTGCTCCGTCAGATGATCCAGCCGAGGATTGTGGGAGATTCTCTGGGTCTATCCACTTTGCCGACATTGATCCTTTTATTTATCGGTTGGCGCCTTTCCGGTGTTGGCGGTATGATTCTGGCAGTTCCGGTTGGACTTGTGCTGTATAATCTGTACAAATCAGGTCTTTTTGATACGACGATCGACAGCTTCAAAATACTGGCAAGAGATCTGAGTGCATTTTGTAAGTATAATCCACAGGATTATGTACATTACAAGAAGTATGAAGGAGATGCCGAAGAGAAGTCTGCAGAGAAAAAGGATGCTGCTGATAAGACGGACAGCGAATAATTTTATAACAGATATGGAGATGCGTGAAGGAAATTTATAAATCTTAATTGAACAAGCTGTTTAATTTTGAAAATTTCTTTGAAAAACTATTGACTCCTACGCAACGTAATAGTTTAGAGTATGCTTATCGAGAGGAGGAAATGACAATGATGACGGTGAATGAAGTAAGTAAATTAACAGGAGTGAGTATACGCACTCTGCAGTATTACGACACCATTGGACTCTTAAAACCTATTGAATATACAGAGTCAGGTTATAGGTTGTATGACGATACATCCTTGGAAAGGCTGCAACAAATTTTACTGTTTAAAGAATTGGAATTTCCGCTTAAGGAGATTAAAAAGATAATCGATGC
>OHBM01001390.1_pt1 | contig 17828 bp, 14 predicted proteins | sample 1577251 | NCBI WGS metagenome assembly OHBM01 (sample SAMEA3541557, study PRJEB24748) | human gut metagenome | biome: human gut; feature: human-associated habitat; material: faeces | place: China | collected 2012 | reverse complement strand
ATACGGCGCTTTTTTGTTACCCGGAAGCGACAAACAGCGGCTTTTGAATGACGGACGGTAAGGATACCGCCGCTAAAACAAAGCCGCTCATATCGAAAGAAAACGCCCAAAATCGCCCCGAAACTGTACAGCGGGAAACGGTTTTGGGCGTTTCTGCGTTTCGGGAGCAAATCGGCAATTAGGCAGCAAAAAGGAGGTGCCAGCTATGCCCCCGTATGCCGAGCTGTCTCAAGAGAGAATGGGCGTTTGGAAACGGACGCCCATATTTTTACGGAGGGAGGTGATGACCGCGGTGGATATGAAAACCGGCTTTTTTGTGGAGAAAATCGGCGGTACGGTTTTGTTGTCAACGCAATGCCCGCAGAGAGCGCAAAGCACACGCAGGAGGAGATTGTAAAGGCTCTGATTGCAAGAGAAGCAATGGCTTTGAAGGACGCGGATATTGGCTGATTGACTTTACTCGCAACTATGTGCTTTGAGGATTTTTCAAAAAATATCTCCAAAACCACTTGACAGAAGGCTCAGATCCAGTCTCCGTTCATCTCGTGTTTCTCTTTTCGAAGCTGCTGCCACTGTGCTCCTGTCAGCGGCTGCAAGCTCGGAGAATCCGAGATCTTTGCTCGTGCAAGAGAGATAAAACGCTTCTCAATCGTACTCAGCTCTTTTTTCTTTGAAAAGGCTATAGCGTTGTGTTCATAGGCAACGCTGGTCGACACTCCGGCAATGACCGGCACAGCACCTGGCAATGTATAGTGCGTGGCATATGGCGTCGCAAACGTAATGCCCATCCCGGCAGCAGCTAAGCGGCAGCAGGACACGATATCTGGCGCGTACATAATGTGTGCCGGGCGGATATTTAAATTCTCCATCATTTTCTCCACGGTGTGTCCAAATCCGTCTGTGGAGTGCAGCAGCACAAAGTCCTGCCCGTCAAAAAGCTGCGGAGGCAAGGTCAGAAGATTGTCAACGCCGTTGTCGTCAATATTCATGCCGCGGAGGATGGGGTGGTCTCTGTAAATGAAAGCCAGGATCCGAGCTGAGGACAGATATTCATATGTAAGGTTTGCGGATGCATCTGTCTGTGTGGTAAAGGCTAAATCAATATTACCGCGAAGCAGATCCAGCTCAAATAGCATGGAGCTGCGCTGCGTCAGGTTTATGGTGACAGCTGGATATTCCCGGTGAAATTCTGGCAAAATGAGCGGCAACCAAAGTGCCCCGGCTGCATAGTTTATTCCGATATTCAAGACACCGCGCTTAAGTTCGGAGATCTCCTGCAACTCTCGCCGAAAGGATTCGTCGATCTCCCAAATACGCCGAGCCTCTTCCAAATAACGCTTTCCGGCGTAGGTCAATTGAATGGGAAGGACAGAACGATTGAAAAGTGTGGTTCCTAACTCCGTTTCGATGTTCAGGATAATCCGGGTAAGCGCCGGCTGAGAGATAAACAATTTAGCAGCTGCCTTCGATATGCTTTGTAGCTCTGCGACCTTTGCAACATACTGATATTTTGAATAAGGCATGATGATCCTCCAGCATGGATAGTTCTACTCTGGATAGTATGATAGCACAGAGAATGTGCGTCTGCAAGACAGATATGCGGTTTTTGTTATATCTCCCATATAGACTTTGGTATTGGACAAAAAAGACACCTCGTGATAGTATGTGACATACAAAGTATGTGCAATTTGACAAAGGCAGGAGGGAAAAGGTCACCATGTTTCAAGCGGCAAAAGAAACCATTCGCTGGCCAAATCACGCAAAATGCGCTGTTCTACTTACAATCCATGTAGACGGCGAATCACTGTACAACAGAAATCCGCAAGCCCCATCTCCACGACGCGTTTCCTACGGCAAATACGGACCCACGCGGGCCGTTGACCGGCTGCTGGAACTTACCCAGCGAAAGGGGATACCCTGCTCCTACTTTATTCCGGGCCAAATCGCAGAGCGATACCCCGAAATGGTGAAGAAGATCGATGCCTGTGGGTATGAGATCGGCTTTCATGGATTCGACCATGAAGAGCATATGTATACGGATCGCTCTACGGAGGAGTGGATCGACGTGGTCAACCGTGCCCAGGATACATTCCAGCGTCTGATAGGGAAGCGCGCAGTAGGCTATGTGGCAACCTCCAGCGATTTTCAGATGGATGCGCCGCAAATATGGCATGAGCAGCTGGGCTTTTCCTACTCCAGTTCCATGCGAGGTGATGACCGCCCCTATCGGACGGTGTTCCACGGACAGGAGTCCGATTTCATTGAGATCCCCGCCCGCTGGGAGTTGGACGACTATCCCTTCTTTGTTTACAGCTTTGATCCGCCTCAGCCGAAAGGTCAGAGCCGCATATCCAGCTACCGTGGTGTGCTCTCCAACTGGAAGCATGAGTTTGACGGATATTACAGCGAAGGCGGCTGCATGACATTTATGCTGCACCCGCAGATCATCGGGATCCCCGGTCGGGCATATATGCTGGAGGAGTTGCTTGACTATATGCTGGACAAGGGCGATGTATGGTTCGCCACAGGAAAAGAGATCGCCGAGTGGTGGCGTGCAAACTATTGAGGAGGCCGACACATGAAACCGGAAATGATTTGGCCGCACGGTAAACAGTCAGCGGCCATGCTATGCGTCATGCTGGATGCCGAGTTTATTTGGCTGGCAATGGACGAAAAGAAGTACGACACCCCGAAGCACCGCTCAATGGGTGAGTACGGCCCTAAGCGCGGCGTGGATAGGATCCTGTCATTGTTGGAGGAATTCGGCGTCAAGGCAACATTCTTTGTCCCAGGCCTTTTCGCAGAAATATATCCGCAGGTGCTCAAGCGGGTTTCCGATGCAGGTCACGAGATCGCACTGCACGGGTACCGCCACGAGAACTTCGCTAAGCTGCCTGTAGAAGAGCAGGAGAAGATCCTCGAAAAGGGCATTACGGTACTGGAGCGTATGACCGGGGAAAAACCGTTGGGATTCCGGTTGCCGGAAGGGGGCTGCACAGAAGAGACACTCTCTGTCATCTGTGACAAGGGTTTTCTCTACGATAACTCCTTCTTCGACCACGATATCCCCTACCGTGTTGAGCTGGATGGAAAGAAAACGGACATGGTAGAGATTCCCACACGATGGGAACTTCTTGATTTCCCCTATCTGGCGTGGGGCGACAGCTATCCCGCCGGAAATGACCGTGTGGCGATCTATGACGAGGTTTTGGACAACTGGCTTCGGGAGCTGGAGGCTTCCTATGACGGCGGATACTGCTATGTACTGTCCGTCACGCCGCAGACGATTGGTTCTCCCGGGCGGATGTTCATGCTGCGCACGGTTTTGGAAAAGCTCTCCAGAAAAAACATCTGGATAGCGACAGGGAAGGAAATTGCCCGATATATCATAGAGAACAACGCTTGAGAGGTGCGCTATGAAAAAGTGGATACAGGATCTTGTCTTGGGTATTGTGCTGTTGGTGTTCAGCGTGGTCAGCTTTGTGTACGCGTACATCATGCAGGACGCATCCGCAAAATACTTTTTGGCTCGCGCAGATACATACATTTTGCTGTGGACAGGCATTTTAGGCATTCTGTCAGTAGCTTTGATCGTGCGCAGCCTGCGGAAAAGGCCCTCCGAGCCGGCTCCGAAGATCGTAACAAAGCGTGTGCTGGTAACTGTGGTGATCATCGCGCTGTATATTGCACTGCTGGAAACGCTGGGCTTTATCGTTTCTTCTGTGCTGATGCTTCTGAGCCTGCTGCTGTTCTTCACCCTTGAGGCCAAGGGAAAGCTGCGGGGGAAGGCGCTGCTGAAGCAAGTGCTGGTATGTCTGCTGATTACCGTTATTACGGTCGCTGCCGTGTACTGCCTGTTTTCCATGGCTCTGGGTGTTCGCTTGCCGGCGGGTATCTTTAAGTAACGCGCAAAAAAGTATTCCCTGTCTGTGGATGCAGACTCCAAAAATATAAATATAAAAGGACGGAAAATGAAATGAAACGAATTCTTGCACTTGTCCTCACGCTGCTCATGAGTTTGTCATTGGTAGCCTGTGGCAACGCCAAGGACGATACGTCCGATGGCGCAGAGACTGACAACTATCCGGAAAAGCCCATTACCGTCATCGTCCCGTTTTCTGCGGGCGGTGAGCACGACCTGACCGCCCGCACGATCGCGACCCGCCTGCACGATATGTTTGGCTGGACTGTTGTGATCCAGAACACATCCGGCGACTCCGCCGCCACCATCGAATACATGAAGGATTCCGGCAACGCTGATGGCTATACCCTGTTCATGCATTCCCCTGAGGTGATGGCCTCCGGCCTTGTGTCCGGCCAGCTCAACGAGGATTACTACAAGCAGTTCACCTATCTTGGCTGCTTTGTGTATGACCCTCTGTGCATTTCCGTTGCGGCAGATTCCCCCTTTAACACCATCGAGGAGCTGTTCGCCTATGCCAAGGAGCATCCCGGTGAGCTGAACTGGGCGGCTGTGGGCGCCGGCGGCTTCAATCAGATGAACTCGGAAAACCTGTGGTCTGTTGCCGGGTGCGAGTTCAACTATGTTCCCTATGATGATGCCTCCAAGAGCCGTGCGGCTGTTTTGGGCGGTCATGCTGATGTTTTCTGCTCCTTCGCCTCCGGCGCCAAGAACAGCGTTTCTTCCGGCGAATTGAAGGCCTTGGCCGTCGGCTCCAGCGAGCGCCTTGATTTCTGGCCCGAGGTCCCCACGCTCAAGGAGGTCGGCTGCGACCTGCAGGTGGGTCTGACCCGCTGCTGGGACATCCATCCCGACACGCCTCAGGAGATCGTGGACATTCTGACGGAGAAGCTGCATGAGTGCCTGAATGATGCGGATACTCAGGCGAAGCTGCTTGAGCTGGGGCAGAACCCCAACTGGATGACCAACGAAGAGATGCATGATTACGGCGAGTACTACTATGGCGTCTATCAGGAGATCTATGCCAGACTGCACGCCAACGACTAAGCTGTGAGGCAGAACCCATGAGCTGTCGGGCCGGGGAGCGCATTTGTTCCCGTGTGGAGTGCCGCCTCCCGGCCCTGCGGCAGCTTTTATGAAGAGGTCTGCAAACCCTATTCAAAACTCCAGGAGGAGAGTATATGTCTGCATTGAGCCTTGTTTTCAGCGGTGCGGCAGCTATTTTTGAAGATCCGCTGACTATCCTCTATTTTCTCATAGGCGTTTTTGGCGGCATTGTATTCGGCGCGATCCCGGGCCTTACCGGCGCCCTGGGCGTTTCGCTGATGCTGCCATTTACCTTCGCAATGTCCCCTACGCAGGGCATTACTGTTTTGATCGGTATTTATGTGGGCGGCGTATCCGGCGGCTTGATCGCCTCCATTATGCTGAATATCCCCGGAAATGCCGCTGCCATCGTCACATGCTTCGATGGCTCACCCATGGCAAGAAACGGACATCCTTACAGGGCGTTGAGTTACGGCGCAACGGCCAGCCTGATCGGCGGCCTGTTCAGCGGTGTGGTCATGATTTTTGTGGCCACAAAGCTGGCTCGCTTCGGTCTGATGTTTGGAGCGTGGGAATATTTCGCGTTGGGCATTATGGGTCTTGCGGTGGTCATCTCCTTGTGCAGCGATGATATGATCAAGGGATTGATCAGCGCTATTATCGGCATGATGCTGGCGATGATCGGCATGGATAAGCTGTCCTCGCTGGAGCGCTTCACCTTTGGCTGGTGGCGCTTGAGTGGCGGTTTCGGCGAGATGACGGTTCTGATGGGTCTGTTTGCACTGGGTGAGATCCTCTCGCAGCTGAAGAACCTCGGCAAACCCATGAAGCAGGTGGGCAGCGATGAGCGCAAAACTGTCCTGCCTCGCAAGGGCGCATTCAAAGGCTTGAAGAAAACCCTCTGCGTTTCCTCTGTTATTGGTACGCTGATTGGCGTGCTGCCGGGCGTGGGTCAAAGCACGGCCGCGCTGGTGGCATATAATCAGGCAAAGAATTCCTCCAAGGAGCCGGAGAAGTTCGGCACCGGCTGTGCGGAGGGTATCGTCGCACCGGAAAGTGCCAATAATGCGGTGTGCGGCGGCGCGTTGATCCCTATGATGACGTTGGGCATTCCCGGCGACACGATTACGGCGATGCTGATGAGCGGCCTTATCGTACACGGCCTGGCACCTGGCGCATCGCTCTTCAGCAGCAACCCCGAAGTGATCGGCACCATCTACTTTGCGTACATTCTGGCGTGTATCGCTATGTATGTGATGTATCTTCTGTTCCTGAAGTACTTTATCAAGATCCTCTCTACGCCCATGAATTACATGATGCCGGTGATTCTGCTGATGTGCCTGATAGGCGCGCTTACCACAAACAACCGCGTGTTCGACATTTGGGTATTCTTTGCTATGGGCGTTCTCGGCTATGTGTTCCAGCAGGTGGATATTCCCATAGCACCCCTGACGCTGGGATATGTGCTGGGACCGACCGTTGAACTGAACTTCCGGACAGCCATCATGACCTTTAAGGGTGATGCCTTATCGCTGTTTACCCGCCCGCTGGCGCTGGTGCTTTTGGCTGTTGCCGTTATCATGCTGTTTTGGCCGATGATCAAAAATACAATCCAGCGCAGAAAAAAGGTACGGGCAGGGGGCGACAGTGATGGCACAAACTAACCAGTTCCTTTGCGTTAAGCTGCGTGGAAGCGACCCATTTGCCCGGGGTGTCCAGTATGGACAGCAGGCCGAAGCGTTGATCCGTCGGGCGATCGAGGGATACCACCGGCAATTTCAGAAGTCGGTAGACCAGTCGTGGGATGCCGTGGTGAAGCGGAGCCACTATTATACGGACTTCGTGAACGAACACTATCCGGAGGAATTCCAGGAAATGCTCGGAATCGCGGAGGGCAGCGGCGTTGCCGTGGATGAGATCATGGCACTGAATTGCCGCTATGAGATTCTCAAGCTCAAGCTGCAGGAATGTACGACGGGCGCCATCCTGAAAGAGGCCAGCGGCGGGAAGGTATACCTGCTGCAAAACTGGGACTACCGCCCATGGGTGGAGCGCCATGCAGTGATCGTGGATATTGACGACCTGCAGGGAACGCATATCATCGGTGTTACAGAGGCCGGGCAGCTGGTGCGAAACGGAATGAACAACCACGGGATCGGCCTCTGTGCCAACAACCTGACGTCTATCTATGACAGTGGCGATATTGGCGCACCTGTGACCTTCGTGCGGCGTAAGGCATTGAATAGCCGCTGTTTCCAGGAGATGGTAGATACCGTGACATCTGCAAAACGAGGCGTTTCCTGCAATTTCATGCTCGCATCCGCGGAAAACAAGGCTGTGGATTTGGAAACAACACCGCAAAAGATCTATCAGGTGCAGCCGGAAAATGGCCTTGTTACCCATGCAAATCACATGATTGCGGGGGCGGCCGTCTGCACGAACCAGGGGACAAAGTTCCGGGACGGTGTTCTCCGGCGGCTGCTGCAGCAGGGAAACGGTACGCTGAGCTTTTCTGATATCCGTGAGGCTCTGTGCAACCATGAGCGATTCCCCGGAGCGGGGGATACCTACCCTGAATCCAATTGCATAGAGGCTGTTTGCAGCCATGTCCCTCATGGCGAGTATGATGAGTGCAAGGTTTGGAAAACGATCGCCTCGTCCATATATGATTTGACAGCCGGGGTCGCCTACATCTGTAAGGGATGCCCCTGCGAAAATGAATACCAGACCTTCCCTCTATAGTTTTGATGCGGCATCATCGAGCACGGCGGCCTCTGGAAGACCAGGGGCCGCTGGTCCTAAATACGTATATGAAAGAAATAAGAAACAAAAGCAGACAGAGGAGATGACGTAAATGAAGCTCATCACCACCGGCAATGCCGGGACTATGGAATCCAACGACATTATGATCACCGTAGAGCCATCTGATGGGGGCGGCGTACAGGTGGATCTGACCAGCAGCGTTTATCGGCAGTTCGGCAAGCAGATCATCTCCGTTATCAAGGAGACGGTGGCTGAATACGGCGTGAAGAATGCCGTAATCACCGCCGTAGACAAGGGCGCGCTGGACTGCACCGTCCGGGCTCGGGTGGCCGCTGCCCTGACCCGCGCAGCGCAATGCCATGACTACACATGGGAGGTGCGGCAGAATGTATAAGAAGGATCGCTTGCGCCGCAGCATGATGTTCGTACCGGGCAACAACCCCGGTATGATCCGGGACGCCCACATCTACGGCGCGGACTCCATCATGTTCGACCTGGAGGACAGCGTCGCCTATACCGAGAAGGACGCAGCCCGCTTTTTGGTGTACAACGCCCTGAAAACCCTGCATTTCGGCACAAAAGAAACGGTGGTGCGCATCAATGACCTGAGCAGCGGCTTGGGTGTTAAGGACTTGGAGGCTGTTGTTCGGGCCGGTGTACAGGTGGTGCGCCTTCCCAAGACCGACAATGCGCAGGATGTCATCGACTGTGAGCAGATGATCGAACGCATTGAGCGGGAAGCCGGTATCCCCGTTGGAACGACCGGCATGATGGCCGCCATCGAAAGCGCCAGCGGCGTGTTCAACGCCGTAGAAATTGCCAAGGCCAGTGACCGTTTGATCGGTATTGCACTGGGCGCGGAGGACTACGTCGCCGACCTAAAAACCACCCGCAGCGACGGTATTGAGCTGCTGTTCGCCCGCAGCATGATCCTGAACGCCGCACGAGCCGCCGGTATCGCCGCGATAGACACGGTGTTTTCCAACGTCAACGACGAGGAGGGCTTCATCGCCGAAGCCACCCTCATCAAAAAACTGGGCTTTGACGGCAAATCCGTTATCAATCCCCGTCAGATCGAGCCGCTGCACAAGGTGTTCATGCCCAGCGAGAAGGATCTGAACAAGGCACGCTCCATCATGGAGGCCATTGCCGATGCCAACGCACGGGGCAGCGGCGTGGCCAGCCTCAACGGCAAGATGATCGACAAGCCTGTGGTCATCCGGGCCAAGCGGCTGCTTGAGCTGTATGAGGCTGGCAACAAGGCAGATGAAGTGGAGGAACTGTAACATGGTAGAACTGAACAAGATTCCCCATATCGATGAGATCAGCAACCACGGTGCATTCGCCGGGGCGGGACAGAAGAAAACCGCCACCTTCCGCGAGCGGTATCTCCAGCAAAATAAGGTGGTGCCTTCGCTGGAAGATGCCATCCGCCGTACGGGGCTGAAAGACGGCATGACCATCAGCTTCCACCACCACTTCCGTAACGGAGACCACATCATCAACATGGTGATAGACAAGCTGGCGGAAATGGGATACAAGAACCTGACGCTGGCGGCTTCCTCGCTGACTTCCGTCCATGCGCCTCTTGTCCGGCACATCAAAAATGGGGTCATTACCCATATTGAGACCTCCGGCCTGCGCGGTGAGTTGGCGGAGGAAATCTCCCGTGGCCTTATGGACTGCCCAGTGGTGTTCCGCTCCCACGGCGGCCGGGCCAGCGCCATCCGCAGCGGTGATCTGCACATCGACGTGGCGTTTCTGGGAGCACCATCCTGCGACCCCTATGGCAATGCCAACGGCTACAGTCGGGATGACGATAACGGCATTGCCTGCGGCTCGCTGGGCTATGCCCGTACCGATGCCAGATATGCCGACAATGTGATCATCATTACCAACCATCTGGTGGCCTATCCCAACGCGCCTTGGGCTATTCCCGAGTATGATGTGGACTATGTGGTGCTCACCGATGACATCGGCGACCCCAAGGGCATCATGTCCGGGGCTACCCGCTACACCAAGGATCCCAAGGAGTTGCTGATTGCAAAGACCGCCGCCAACATCATTGAGGCCACAGGCTATCTGTACGACGGCTTTTCCATGCAGATGGGCAGCGGCGGCGCGTCCCTGGCTACCGCTCGCTTCCTGCGGCAGAAAATGCTGGATCAGCACATCCACTGCCGCTTTGCCCTGGGCGGCATCACCGGACAGATCACCGCCATGCACGAGGAGGGTCTTATCGAACGCGTGCTGGATGTCCAGAGCTTCGATTTGGACGCGGCACTCTCACTGAAAAACAATCATTTCCACCACCAGATCGGCGCGACGTACTACGCCAGCCATATGATCAGCGCTGCGGTGGATCAGCTGGACTTCGTGGTCCTCTCTGCACTGGAGATCGACACAGATTTCAATGTCAACGTGCTGACTGGCTCTGATGGCGTGATCCGCGGCGCTATCGGCGGCCATCCCGACACCGCCGAGGGCGCCAGCCTGTCGGTGGTGGTGGCGCCGCTGACCCGTGGCCGTATTCCCACCATTGTCAAACATGTCAACACCGTGGTCACCCCCGGTGAGGTGGTGGATGTGGTGGTGACGGAGCAGGGTATAGCCGTAAACCCCCGCCGCCCCGATCTGAAGGAGAAGATCGAGGCCGCTGGACTGCATGTGTTTACCATCGAACAGCTGCAGCAGCGGGCCGAGATGCTGGTGGGTGTACCCGATCCCATCCGTTACAAGGATCGCATCGTGGGCGTGGTTATGTACCGCGACAACACTATCATCGATGTAGTGCACGAGATTGACGAGGATGCGTGAACTACTGCTTTGCAAGGCCGTCCCTCCCCGGTGGGGGACGGCCTATGCCACTCTGCTGGCAGAAGGTGGTCTGCGTGACGAAGGCCACGCCGATATTACCGCCTTGCTGACGGAGGGCGGTATCCTGCTGGGCTGCGGCTCGCTGGGCGGCAAGGTTATCCGTCAGGTAGCCGTTTCGCCCAATGCCGAGGGACAGGACGTATGCGCCCGCATCGTCTCCGCGCTGGTGCAGGAGTCGGTAAAGCGGGGCGTTCTCTACCCGTTTCTGTTCACCAAGCCCCAAAACGCACGGCTGTTCCGCTCACTTGGGTTCTATCTGGTGGCGGAGACGGCGGACATGGTGATGCTGTGCCGCCAGCGTGACGCGCTGGTGCGGTTTCTGGCGTCCCTGCCCCGTTGGCAGGAGGGTGTTATCGGCTGTGTGGTGTGCCATGCGAACCCCTTCACCAGAGGGCATTTGCACCTCATCGCCACGGCAGCGGCGCAGTGTGACCACATGCTGGTGTTCGTGGTAGCGGAGGAAGGTGGCCCCTTTCCTGCCGCTGATCGGCTGTCGCTGGTGCGGGAGGGTACGGCACATCTTCCTAATGTGACCATATGCTCCGGCGGCGACTTTATAGTGAGCCGCTCTACCTTCCCCGCCTACTTTCTGCGGGACGAGCAGTCGGAGGATGCCCGGTGCGACCTGGATCTGACGCTGTTTGCCCGGCACATTGCCCCGGCCCTCCACATCACCCGCCGCTTCGTCGGCGAGGAGCCCTTCTCTCCCACCACTGCTGCCTATAACCGTCGCATGAAGGAAATACTCCCCACTTACGGTGTTTCCGTCACGGAGATCCCCCGTCTGGAGAACATCTCCGCCACCGCTGTCCGCCGCCTTCTGGCGGAGGGACGGCTTGCCGACATCCAACCACTTGTACCGGAGACCACCTATGCCTATTGTCAACATCACTTTGGAGGACATCCTCCGCGCCCGTGACGCGCGGGCGGATGCTCAGCGTCGGCTTTTGCGGACCTATCGCCTGCCGCTGGTATCCTTCACTATGAATATCGCCGGGCCGGTGAAGTTCTCGCCGCTGATCGAGTTGGCTTTCGACGCGGGACTGGAAGCCTTGCGCACCGCGCTGGGCCAGCCGGTGGCGGCGGAGATCATCCGGCCTGCCACTGGCTGCGAAGCCCTGCTTGTCTATGACCGCCCGGCGGCGGCGCTGAAAGCGGCCTGCCTGACGTTGGAGACCGCCACACCTGTTGGGCGGCTGTATGATCTGGATGTGCTGGACACAGATGGCAACAAGCTGTCTCGCCTCGAGCAGCGTACCTGCCTCATCTGCGGCGGGCCGGTGACGGTCTGTTCCCGTAGCCGCGCCCATGGGCTGGACGCCATTGTGAACCGCACCCGCGAAATTCTGATGGACTTTGCCGCCGGATATCTGGCCGGCCTGGCGGCAAAGGCACTGACGGAGGAGGTGCGACTGACCCCGAAGCCGGGGTTGGTGGACGAACACAACAACGGCGCCCACAGCGATATGGATCTTTCCCTGTTTCTGCGGAGCATCGATGCGCTGACGCCTTGGTTCCGCCAAATCACGGCGCTGAGCCTGTGCGGCGCGGATGCCGCCGCATTGCAGGCGGCAGGGCTGGAGGCTGAGGCTGCCATGTTCCGGGCCACCGGTGGTGTCAATACCCACAAGGGGGCGCTTTATTCCTTTTCAGTGCTGCTGGCGGCGCTGGGCCGATGCCTGACGGAGGGCGGTGACGTGTTCGCCCATGCCGCCGCGCTGGCCGCGGAGCTGACACCGCCTCAAGGTACCCACGGTGCGGCGGTGGCGATATGTCATAATGTGGGCGGAGCACGCACGGAAGCGCTGTTAGGCTTCCCCACCGCCCAAAAAGCCGCCGCGCTGCTGCAAGCCCACGATCCCCTGACCGCACTCCTTTGGCTGATGGCCCACACGGAGGACACCAATCTTTACCACCGGGGCGGTGCGGAGGGGGCAGCCTTTGTAAAAGTCCAGAGCGCCGCTATTCTGGCCGCTCCAATGGAGCGGCGTATCGCACTGACACAGGCGCTGGACGAGGCGCTCATCGACCGGTGGCTCAGTCCCGGCGGCAGTGCCGACCTGCTGGCGCTGGCACTGTTCCTAGGCAAGCTTCCCCGTTGGCTTACGCGCTCTACCTGGGCAAATCCTCAGACCATGGGGAACTGGAGAAACTGATGCCCTGATGTCTGGCAGTCCGGCATCGGGAACATACACAGAAATGAATGAACGGCAGAGTCCTACAAATGGGGCTCTGCCGTAACATAATGTCGGAGGAAAATTTTGCCAGATGCTTCACCGCTGCATCTACGGACAAACCCTCATAGGAGAACTGTTTTTCAGTGGCAAAATCATAATCCAGCGTATCCTTGATACTGCTCCAATCCGCATAGGTCACGGTATCGCCGTTCAGTACCCACTCTTTCTTAGTGATGTTGTACTGCCGAACCTGCCCGGCGTGACTGAACACGCCCTCAAACAGCCTGCGGTGGATGGAGAGCCACTCGACAGGCGAGAATCGGGATGGCCGGGAATCTCCTTGCAATTCGGGCTTTTCTGTGTTATACTGCCGATTGACAACTGAAAAAACGGACGGTGCGCCGGGGAGCGAAAGCAACACCCGGCGGCGGAATGGGGTGAGAGTCCCCGCGAGAAGGTCACTGTGATGCCTGCTGCGACAGGCTAAGTCAGATACGTTATGCACCGGGCCATTTGGTTTTGCCATTCCCGAAGCCGAAATGAGAAGTGCAGCGCACGGTCATTTTTGCCGTGCGTTTTTTTGTTTGCGGTGCGCCGGGGAGAGGAGTGCCGCACACAAGGGACATGTCCCTTGTGTGCTCTGCTGCAAGCAGAGCACGTCCGCCTGCGTAAGCCGAGCGGCGCAAGCCGTTTTGTCTTCCATAGGGCGGGGGGGGGTTGCCGTCCCCGCCCGCCACACCTCAAAAATTCAGGCCGTACGGCCTTTTTAATTAGAAAAATATAACAGAGAAAGGAAGATCACGAGATGAAAAAGAAAATTGTCTCGCTACTGCTGGCGCTGACTATGATGGTCAGTCTTCTGCCGGTGCAGGTTCTGGCCGCCGGCGATGGCGGCGCAGCGGATGCCCCCGTCGTGACGGAGCTGGCAGGCGAGGAGCAGACGCCGGAGAACTCGGCGGACACAGAGGAGCCTGAAGAATCGGAGGCTCCTGCGGAGGAACCGGCGGAAGCTGCGGAGGAACCCGCCGCGGAGGAGCCGGTAACGGAGGAAGCGTCTGTCAGCGCCTCCACCGAGGCGGCCATGACCGCTGCGGCTGCGGTTCCGACCCTGCAAGATGGCGTATCCCCCACGGCGGAGGCCACTGTGCTGGCAGGAGCGCCGTACAGCATCACCGAACTGAATGCGGGCAAGGTGTTCTGGAACAATGAAAAGAACAGACCCCTTCTTGCCGCCGAGAGTTTCTACTATCGCCGTTCCGCTGATGGCGGCAAGACCTGGAGCAATCTGCGGAGCTTCTGCTATCCCGATCAGGATAAGGGCTTTACCGGTACGGCAGTGGTCTGCGTCCTGATGGAGAGCAAGCCCGGCGACTATATGTATCGCATCTGCGCCACAACGGATGGCAAGAATTTCTCCGAGGATACCTGGACGCTGACGCTGCACGTGAAGGAGAATTCCACCTATGATTTTAACTTCCTGTTCTGCGTTGGTAAGGACTACAACGGCAACTATCCCATTCTGAAGCTGTACAACGTGGTGAAGGACGCATCCGGCAAGGAGGTTCTGGGCGACGAGCTGAAGAACTGCTTCCTGTACAGCAACTATACCAGCACCCTGCCGGATGGCGAGACGGAGTACGATCCCGCTATGGGAAAGCTGGAGGACAATCTTCAGCGTTTTTATACCCATCTGTCCAGCGGCCGCTATGCCTACCGTGCCTTTGGCTATAACGAGGAGACTAAGGCTTATGACATTCCTCTGGGCGGCATGACCTTGCAGCTTCCTCTGGAGCAGAACGACGTGTTCACCGGTGAAGACCAGTATGCCTACATTCTGTGCGCCGCCTATGGTGTAAATGGCACAAAGGCGGATGGCTCCAGCTTTGGTGCGGACGATTTCAAGGTAGAACTGAACTGCCCTGTGATGAACAGCACCGCGGAACTCGGCGCTTCCTTTGAAAAGGATGGTCATACCTACTATCCAACCATGGTCTTTGCCCAGAGCCGCGGCTGCCTGTATGGCATCTATGTGGGGGCTACCATGCCCGGTTATAACTCGTCCGTCAGCGCAGGCGAGTACTTTGAGATCCAACCGGAGGCCCAACTCAAGCTTGAAACACTGGAGACTGCTTCTCAGGTAACATACACGGTGCCCTCGGACGCCACCTTTAACCTCTACCGCCAGATGAACAACTTCAACACCAGAGTGGTGGAGCCGATCATCGATTGGAAGGACAACGGTGATGGCACAAAATCCGCCACCTACGAGATCAAGCGACAGACAAGTAACAGCATGGCGGGTACCGATCTCTACACTTGGCGTCTCAGCGACGCGACCCATGTGACACGCGCCGGTTTCTACCAGCAGAGCGATATCAAGGAAGAGGCCTACAGCTTTACCCTGTCCTTTGACGATGGCCTTAACCCCAACAACACTCAGCGCATCTCACATGACCGCAGCGGTCTGGGTACAGGCGCGGCTCCCCGTGATGAGGCGGATGTCCAGGTGGGTCTGGATCCCACCGGCTACAAGGTGCTGGACGGTACGTCCCGCCTGCGGGCTTACCGCTTCTGGGAGCTGATCAGCAGCGATGCGGCCAATATTATCATTGAGCCTGACTTCCACTGGGATGTGCTCTCCGGCGACGGTACCTTTACCACTGTCAACGGCGGTAATGCCGGTAACAACTGGGCGGACGTGACGCCCGGCACAGAGGATTCTGTGATCGCCACATGGTATGACAGTATCGACGTGAATCCGCAGGATCACGCCAGAACCTGCGGCCTGTTCCCCGCCACCAGCCCCGAGCGCGTGGCCGTGTCGGTGGTGGCCGGTACGGGCACCAAGCACGGTACTGCTGAAGCGGACGTGCGCTATAACCCCATCGAGGGCAACGGCAGCGCCCGTCCTTACGAGTGGGACTACAGCTTTGACACATGGTTCTATAGCGCACAGGACACCGACCCCACCCTGAACTTCACGGTCAGCGGTACCGGCAAGGTAGCTGTGGAATATGCCCTTGTGGCGGCCAATGAGGCTATGCAGACCACCATGACCAAGTACTCCGCCGCTTCCGGCACCAACGGCAGCTATACCGTTCCTCTGTCCGCCTTCAACGGCTTGGGCAACGGCAAGGGCGGCACCGTTATTATCAAGATGACCGACGACACCGGCGTCAGCTACCGGTTGGTGCGGGTGGCCAAGGTCACGCCGACGCTGGAGAATGTCACCCATCCCGGCGATCCCTTCGCCCCCGGTGATACGGTGCGTGTGACTTTCAACGGCCTGTACCGCGGCATCAACAAGGTGGCCGGTACGTTTAATCCGACGGATCTGAATGTTACCTATACTACGCCGGAGGGCGATCTGATACTGGCGGGTGCCAAGCAGTACGAGCGGATGGACACCGCCGTGCTGGAGTTCACCATCCCCCGTGCCCTCACCTTTGAGGACGGCGCCGCCTCCATGAACTATGTGCTGTCCGACGGTCATATTTCCGGCAATATGTACTCCGCTTCCAATCCCTTTAACTTCATGTACACCATGACCGATCTGGGTATGCCCACCAACTTCGCGGCGCTGCTGCTGCGGACGCTGTCCAGCCACCTGATGGACATCTCCATCCCCGTGCAGAAGCAGGGCTATGATGTTCGCGTGAATGTTGTGGACAAGGATGGCAAGGCCGTTGAGAACGCGACCATTACCCTGACGAACTCCGATGGTACGGATCTTACCCCTGTGAACGGTCTGTATAAGGATTCGCCCTATGATACCTACCGTTACTATGTGAAGGCAGAGGGCTATGTCAACAACGCCGGTTCCTTCTCTCTGAGTGCCGGCAGCGCGGCACAGGTAAAGGACGGCGTCCTGACCATTACCGTTGTGCTGAAAAAGACAATGGAGGGCGCATGGGACGGTACGACCGTCACCGAGCCGAAGCTTGAGAACGGTGTTTACCAGATCAGCACCGGCGCGGAACTGGCATGGTTTGCCCAGAAGGTGAACGGCGGAACCAACAATATCAAGGGCAAGCTGACCAAAGACATTGATCTGGCGGGCTTCCCCTGGACGCCCATCGGCAACACCAGCAAGGGTTTTGCCGGCGAGCTGGACGGTGCGGGCTTCGCGGTGCGGAACCTGTACATCTACAGCACGGCGGACAATCAGGGCCTGATCGGCAGACTGGGCGCCAACGGCAAGGTGCATGACCTGACCGTTACCGGCTCTGTGACCACCACAGGCAATACGGCTGGCGGTATTGTGGGCCATGCCCCCGCCAAGACATCTGTGATCAACTGCTTGAATGAGGCGGACGTCACTGCCAAGACCTGCGCGGCAGGCGTCGCCGGTAAGGCCCAGGCGAGTGTCGCAAATGCCACTGGTGCCAAGAATGCCCCCGCTATCAAGAACTGCGGCAACACCGGAACCATCACCGCCACGGACGCGAAGTCCGGTAATGCAGGCGGTATTGCTGCAGTGATCAGTAATTACCAAATGTTCGGCGGCGTGTTTACGGACTGCATCAATGTGGGCAGCGTCACCGCCTCCAAGAAGGCTGGCGGTATCACTGTCACCACCAATGCAAAGAAACAGGCCGACGGTGGCGGAAACTACTATCTGTCCGGCTGCCTGAACGGCAGCGGTGATAAACCGATCATCGGTGAGGAAAAGACCGCCGATGAGCTGATGGAGATGCTGAAGGATCGCACCGATCCCGTGGGCAAGGGATTGTATGAGGCGCTGCAGCGGCAGAAGGATCAGCCGGTAGTGGACGATGTTATTGCCAAGATCGGTGCCATCGGCACCGTGACCAGGGGAAGCAAGGCATCTATCGATGCGGCGCGAAAGGCTTACGACGACCTGACCGATGCCCAGAAGGAATTGGTGCCTGCGGATGTGCTCAAGACACTGACCGATGCAGAGACGGCGTATGCCGACCTGCCCAGAAGCTCCGGCAGCTCCGGCTCCGCCTACACCGGCGGCCACACCTTTACCACCGATCTGGAGCCGGGCAGCATCACGGGCGTATTTGTGGACGGAA
>OHBM01001388.1_pt1 | contig 17830 bp, 16 predicted proteins | sample 1577251 | NCBI WGS metagenome assembly OHBM01 (sample SAMEA3541557, study PRJEB24748) | human gut metagenome | biome: human gut; feature: human-associated habitat; material: faeces | place: China | collected 2012 | reverse complement strand
ATATGGACTACACACAGATCATCTCGGCAGTGATCGCGCTCATCAGCGCGCTCGTCTCGGCGTTTCTGATCCCGTGGCTTAAAACCAAGATCGACGCGGACAAGCTGCAAACGCTCCGCACTTACGTTGAGATCGGCGTAAAGGCGGCGGAGCAGCTGTACACCGCGACGGACGGCGAGGAAAAGAAAGCCTATGTGATCAATTTTCTGGCCGAACACGGAATCCGGTTCGACGTATCTACAATCGATCAGCTGATCGAGGCCGCCGTGCTGCAGCTGCACCACGAGTTATACGGGAGTGAGCGGGCATGAGCGTTATGAAAGCCTCCGAGCTCGTCAGGCGGCATATTGACGTCGCGAAGAATCACCAAACCGTGTATATGTGGGGCTGCTTCGGGATGCCGGTTACAGAAAGCATCATCCGGGAAAAAGCTGCACAGTATCCAAGCTGGTACACAGCCGCCAAGCAGTCTGAGCTGCGCAAGCAGATCGGCAAGAGCTATTTCGGTTTTGACTGCGTGAACCTCACGAAGGGCATTCTGTGGGGCTGGAACGGCAATCAGAACGCGGCATATGGCGGCGCAAAATACGCCGCGAACGGCGTCCCTGACGTCTCCGCCGACGGCATGATCGCGAAGTGCAGGGACGTATCCGCGTCCGGCTGGGACAAGCTCGTCCCAGGCGAAGGCCTGTGGATGCCCGGCCACTGGGGACTGTACATCGGAGACGGCTTGGCCGTTGAGTGTACGCCCATCTGGGGTAATGGCGTGCAGATCACCGGCGTCGGCAACATCGGTATCAAGAGCGGCTACAACAGCCGCGTATGGAAGAAGCACGGGAAGCTCCCGTGGATCGACTACGACACGGAAACCGTCGCCAAGGCCGTCGAGGACGCCAAGAAGACCATCAAGGCAAAGGCTGGACTTGCGGACAGCACGATCAAGTATCTTGCCGATTACAAATACGGCGACGACCTCCTGAAAAAGCTGGCTGCGGCCATGAAGTAAGCCCTGCCCGGCGGCGGGCCGAAGGGAGTGACGAAAGCATAACTGCGCGGCTGGCTCTGCCGAAGGAGCTGGAACACCTCACGCGCAGCGACTGGGAGCGCGTCACTGACGAGGGACTTTTGGACGTGATCGATCAGCAGATCGTGAGACTTTATATCGTGCGCAGGCTCCCGCAGCTGGACGCGGCCGGTGAAATCGGCATCGACCGCAAAACCATCTCCCGCCGCCTGCCGCACATCTACAATACCGCCCGCCGTCTGACACAAGGAAACCCGCCCTGAGCATACGCTCCGGGCGGGCTTTTTTACATTCAAATCATATTTTTTCAGTCGAAGGTTGCTCTGCTGGCATGTTCTGCCGCATATACGCATCGATCCATTTGCGAATCAGTTCATTCGGGGTAGTGCCATTGGCTTTCGCCGTAGCCTTAAAGGTTTCCGCGATCTCCCGCTTGAGCTTGCAGGAGATCACGGACATGTTCTCAGCGTCCCACTTGTTGCGAGCGCGGCGCTGGGTGTCAGTCGGCATAGCATACCTCCCACGCGCAGATGTTCGCCGCATTCAACGCGGCAGAAATCAGTGCTTCGGCGTCCACGCCCAGAACGCCGGAGATGGACCGCAGAACGCCCAAGACATCCTCCGAGGTGTCAACGGACGCATCGTCCATTGTGCCGTCGGAAAAGCGCCAGCAGAAGCCGTCAGCGGTCACGGAAAAATACACGCGGCTGCCAAAATCGCCGCAGGACGTGTCGTCAACCTCGACGGTGACAAGCTGGCCGTTGTTAAGGTCTGCAACGACACCGCCGGAAAACTGCCAGTAACCTCCGCCATTATTTGCAGTGTCCAGGTTACAGTGGGGATTTGTCTGCGCTCCCCACGCGGAAACGATATTAAACATGTCAGCCATCCTCCAATTTTTTTGTCGTGTTTGTTTTGCTTTGTGTCTATGGCTACATTATATACTGTAATACCGTATATGTCAAGGGGTTTTTCAAAATATTTTATAAATAATAAAAACAAAAATCCACGCAAATGGGACAGAACTGTCCCGGAAGTGTCCCGCAGATGTCCCCCTTGGGAATCGGGAAAGCGGTAGACTGAACATAGAAACCGGCCGGTTTACTACGTTTCGGAGGTATTTTTTATGGAATACGCAAGCAAGGGACTCGCGGGGACTGCGCTGGGCTTTGGCATCGGCGGCGCCGCACTGGGACTGGCGAACGGCGGACTCAGTAATCTGCTGGGCGGCCCCAACCAGAACAAGAGATCAGAAGCCGCTGACATCGCTGCGGCAGTCACGCCTGCCATGACGGTAGCCGCCATGCTCGCCGCGCGGCAGCAGGAGCCGATGTGCAGCGAGAATATGCCGGTCACGCGCTACGATCTCGAACGGGAGCAGAAGCTGGCCGCGAAGGACAGCGAGATCGCGCTGCTCAAGGCCAACACATACAACGACGGCAAGATGCTGGAGGTGTACGGTTATATCGATGGGCAGCTCAAGGACGTCCGTGAGGCGCTGTGCAAGCAGGCCGTCCACAACCAGCGCACCGAGGACAGCTTCGCGCTGGTCAAGCAGGACGTCGAGTCTGTCCGCAAGGAAGCCCTTGGCGCGGTCAAGATGGAGGCCGAGCGCCGCTGCTGCAACGACAATTCCATCGTGACGTATGTCAACGCGACCTTTTACCCCAAGCAGGTCGCCGACGTCACCACGGGCACCGCGACCACGGCGCAGTCGCTCTACAACCCGATCCCGAAGTGCGGCGGGTGCTGCAACAGCTAAGCAAAAGGGGCGGCAATAGCCGCCCCATCCTTAAAGGAGGAAATCTGCAATGACAGTGACGATAGATCAGGCCATGCGCGGCGCGATGCGCTACGCAGACAATGAGGTCATTCCGCACCTGCCGGGCGGCAAGGGCATCGGGGCCGGGATCATGCTTGCACTCATCATGGAGGGCAGACGCGAGAAGATCCTCGCGCTGCGCGAAAATCCGGCGGTAAAGATGATGCAGATCTTCGACGACGCCGGAAACATCGACCTCGACAAGCTCTATAACGCGGCGCGTCCGCGCTTTGAGAACAAGCTGACCGTATCCGTCCCGCTGCTGGGCGATATGCGATTTGACCAGAACGACGTGGACAAACTCTACCGATACATGCAGGAGGCGTGACGAGATGAAGGACTATATCACAAAGCTTTACGAAAAGCTGCGCGAGGCGATGGAAAAGCCGGTGACGCTCGGCAGCGCGGAGGAAGTCGGCCTGTACGCGAAGACGATCCGCAGGCTGGAAAAGCTGGACTGCCGCACAGACGAACCGGATGCGGCAGCGTTTGACCGAGAAACGGCCATACACTGGGGCGAGCATATGCAGAACGCCGACGGCTCGACCGGCCCGCACTGGACGATGGAACAGACAACGGCCGTTGCAGAGAGCATGGGCATTCAGGCACCTGTGGTCCCGCAATGGGCGTGGGGCGTGACCATGAACATGATGTACTCGGACTACTACCCCGTCGCCGTAGAGTTCGGCCTCAACCGCCCGGAGTTCTACGCCGCCCTGGCAAAAGCTTTTCTGCTCGATAAAGACGGCCCGGGGCCGGAACAGAAGCTCATGGCGTATTATGAGCATATCGCAAGGAGCTGAGAACACAGAAAAGGGACTGGACACAGAATAAACACAGTTTGCAAATTTACATTGAAAATACAGTATTTTTTCAGAGTTCGAGTCTCTTCAGGTCCACCATTGTCGTCGTGAACTGCACAGGTTCACGACGGCTTTTTTATTGGCAGCTGCACCTTCGCGGCTACATGGCACGATCAAAAAGACGCAGGAATCAAATTCCTGCGTCTTTTTTGCATGTATTGATGGGTGTGTACCTCAGTGCCCAGCCCGGCTGGGGATCGTCTGGCGCGTGTCTGCCAGCATCGGAGACGAGCCCACCATCATCTACGGCTACGGGCATAGCGCCGCGCTGGTCTGCATGCTGACCCTTGCAAAAACCCTTGTGCGGTACGTGAGAAACCACGATCTCTACATCGACACATGGAACCGGGGCACATTCCACATGGAGGAATCTCCGGTGTCAGACCCCGTCCCGACTATATCCTTCTGGGAAGAACCACCTGCAGATGAGAAATAAAGGAGGCAATAAATATGTACCGGATCATGACCATGCTGCTGGCGCTTGTGCTGACGGCGGCCAGTGCGGCAGTGCCCTTCACTCATGCAGCTGCGGAGGAGAATACCATGAACATCACCATTGACCTGACTGCCGGTGGCAAGCCCATCAGCCCGTATATCTATGGCATCAATCAGTATGGCAACCAGAATAAGTACAAGCAGGTGAAGGCCACCGCCGTCCGGCAGGGCGGCAACCGCACCACCGCCTACAACTGGGAGAACAACGCCTCCAACGCCGGATCGGACTGGAACCACTCCTCCGACGGCAATCTGGGCAATAATGAGACCCCCGGTGCGGCGGTCACCACCTTCGTCAACGAGGCGAGCTTCCACAAGATCCCGTACCGCCTGACCACCCTGCAGTTGGCGGGCTATGTGGCGGCGGACAAAAACGGCAGCGTCACCGAAGCCGAGGCTGCGCCCTCTGCCCGGTGGAACGAGGTCGTCCTGACCAAGAACGCCCCCTTCACCCTGATGCCCGATCCCAATGACGGCGTGGTCTACATGGACGAATACGTCAACTTCATCGTCCAGACCTTCGGCGATTCCTCCAGCCCCAAGGGCATTCAGGGCTACAGCCTGGACAATGAGCCTGCCTTGTGGCACAACACCCACAGCCGTATACACCCGGAGCGCGTCACCATCGCGGAGCTGACGGCGAAGTCCGTGGAGATGGCGAAGGCCGTCAAGGCCATCGACCCCGGCGCGGAGATCTTCGGTCCGTCGCTGTTCGGCTACACCGCCTATGACCACCTGGCGGACGACGACAGCAGCCGCGAATGGGAGCAGCTGAAGGCCGAAAACGGCTACCACTGGTATCTGGACTGCTATCTCGATCAGATGCGTCAGGCCTCTGAGAAGGCCGGTATCCGCCTGCTGGACGTGCTGGACATCCACTATTACTCCGAATCCGCCCGCGTGAGCGCGAAGGACCGCGTGCAGTCCGTGCGTACGCTGTACGAGGAAGGCTTCCGTGAGAACAGCTGGATCGGCCAGTGGTGCATGGAGAACGTGCCGATCCTCAAAACTGTGCAGGCCTCCATCGACAAGTACTACCCCGGCACGAAGCTGGCCATCACCGAGTACAACTTCGGCGGCGAGGACGTGAGTGCCACCATCGCCATGACGGAGGCGCTGGGCTGCTACGCCGATGCGGGTGTATACCTGGCGACCCTCTGGGGCGGCAAGGGCTATCAGTTTGCCGGCATCAACCTGTATACCAACTACGACAAGAAGGGCGCGGCCTTCGGCAATCTGCTGATCCCCTGCATGACGGACGACGTGTCTCTCTGCAGCGCCTATGCGGCCCTGAACAGCGCGGATGACAGCGTCCTGACCGTCTCCATGACCAACAAGAGCGAGACGGATGAGCTGAATGCCGTCGTTCATCTGAATGGCGCGGAGAATCAATACACCACCGCTGCGGTCTACGCCGTGTACGGCGACAGCAGCAAGATCCAGCTGCTGGACGGCGCGGCGGTCATTGAGGGCAATGCCGTGAAGGTCACACTGCCTGCCTACTGCGCGGCGATGGTCGTATTGCACACCGCAGAATAAGCAGAACGGAGGAAGAAAGAAATGAAAATCGGCGTGGACTATTATCCTGAGCACTGGGACAAAGCACTTTGGAGGGCCGATGCAGACCTGATGCAGCAGATCGGTGTGAAGCTGGTTCGTCTGGCGGAATTTGCCTGGTGCCGCTTAGAGCCCCGGGAGGGGGAATTCGATTTCGCCTGGCTGGATGAGGCCGTGGCGCTGTTTGCGGCGCGGGGCATCGAGGTCGTCCTCTGCACGCCCACCAGCTGCCCTCCCATGTGGCTGTATGAAAAGCACCCAGAGATCGTCCATGTGGAGAAGGACGGCACCCTCACCAACCTGGGCATCCGCAGTCATCGCTGCGTGACCAACCCGACCTTCCTCCAATATGCAGACCGCATCACCATCGAAATGGCGAAGCACTATGCGGATAACCCCGCCGTCGTCGGCTGGCAGATCGACAATGAATTGGAGGCCTACTTCTGCTACTGCGAGCACTGCATCCAGAAGTACCGCGCATGGCTGCAGCGGAAATACGGCACGATTGAGGCGCTGAACAAAGCCTACGGCAATGTGGTCTGGAGCGGGGAATATTCCTCCTGGGCCCAGATCAAGCCGCCCTATGGCAGCCTGCCCCATGCCTGGCAGAACCCGGCCTACATGCTGGATTTCTACCGCTTCTGCTCGGAAAACGTCATCGATTTCAGCAACCGTCAGGCGGCACAGCTGCGCCAGCATTGTCCCGGACGGCCTGTGACCACCAACGTCTGGTTCTGCGAGCACATGCCGGATTTCTACCAGCAGTTTTCCGGTCTGGACTTCATTTCCTACGACAACTATCCCGCCACCCGGCTGCCCGGTGATGCGGAAAGCTGCTACTCCCACGCCTTCCATCTGGACATGATGCGCGGCGTGAAGCGGGCCCCCTTCTGGATCATGGAGCAGCTCAGCGGCGGCAAGGGTTGCTGGTCTCCGATGGAGAAGCCACCCTTGCCGGGGATGATCAAGGGCTACGCATTGCAGGCCTTCGCCCACGGCGCGGATACGGTGGTGCACTTCCGCTGGCGCACGGCCAACATTGGCGCGGAGATGCACTGGCATGGTCTGATCGACCACTCCAACGTGCCCGGACGGCGCTTCCATGAATTTGCTGATCTGTGCAAGACCGCCGCTTCGCTGGATAAGCTGCAGGGCGCACCGATCCATGCGGACGTGGCCATCCTCTTTGCCTTTGACAATGAGTATGCCTTCAAGATCCAGCCGCAGACGGATGGCTACTACTATCTGGAGCAACTCCAGCGGCTGCATCGGGCCTTCACCGCACTGGGCCTGAATGTGGATGTGATTGGCCTGCATGAACCGCTGGACGGCTACCGCATCGTATGCGCACCGGAGATGTATGTAACGGATGCAAGCGTGGTGGAGCGCCTGGAGACCTTCGCCCAGCAGGGAGGCACGGTCATCCTGACCACTCGCAGCGGCGTGAAGGATGCGCACAACAATGCCCTGATGTCCCAGCTGCCCGGCCCATTCCGCCAGATGACGGGCGTGCATGCCGTGGAATACGCCCCCATCGGCTGGGAGCAGGTGCCCCTCCTGTTCCATGATGGCACGGAGCTGCATGCCAGGCAGTGGTGCGACATCCTCGAAACGGACACTGCGGAAACGCTGGCGCGCTACAACGGCGACTACTTCTGCGGCGCTCCCGCGATCACGCGCAACCGCTTCGGCCGCGGCAGTGTGTACTATCTGGGCGCAGTGGGTACCCAGCCGATGTACGACCGCATCGCCGGCGAGGCCGCCGCGGAAGCCGCGCTGCCGGTCATCCCCGGACTCCCGCCGCGGGTGGAGATCGTCACCCGCACCGCCGGAAACACCGCTGCCCGGTTCGTGTTCAACAACGATGACCAGCCCAAGACCTTCACACTCGATGCACAAACCATCAAGCTGGCTCCCTTTGAGATGAAGATCATCATGCAGTAATTCCGCAGGAGGCATCGTACCATGCGATATCAAAATCCCGTTGTCACCGGCTTTTACCCCGATCCCAGCGTTTGTGAAGCAAACGGAAAGTACTATCTTGTCTGCTCGTCCTTTCAGTATTTTCCCGGCGTGCCGCTCTTTGAGAGCGATGACCTGATCAACTGGACGCAAATCGGTCATGTGCTGACCCATCCCACTCAGGTGCAGCTGGCCCATGTGCCCTCCTCCGGCGGTGTGTTTGCGCCTACCATCCGCTACAACAACGGCAGGTTCTACATGGTCACCACCAACGACACCACCCATGAGAACTTCTACGTCTGGACGGATGACATCCATGGCGAGTGGAGCGATCCCATCACCATCGACCAGGGCGGCATCGACCCGTCGCTGCTCTTTGATAACGGGCATGTGTACTTCATCAGCAACGGCGCAGATGACATGGGCGTGGGCGGCGTGAGCCAGTGTGAGATCGACATCGAAACGGGCCGCAAGCTGACCCCCAGCCGCTGCATCTGGCAGGGCACCGGCGGACGCTACCTCGAATCGCCCCACATGTACCGCATTGGCGGCTGGTACTACCTCATGGCGGCGGAGGGCGGCACGGAGTACGGCCACATGATCGTCCTCGCCCGGGGACAGACCCCCTGGGGACCCTTCAAGGCCTGCCCGTACAACCCCATCCTGACCAACCGGGACAAAGCGCCCGGCATCATCCAGGGCATCGGCCACGGCGACCTGATCCAGGCTCCCGGCGGCGAGTGGTTCATCCTGTCGCTGGGCTTCCGGCAGATCCATATGTGGATGAGATTCCACCATCTGGGCCGGGAGGTATTCCTGACCCCGGTGCATTTTGAACGCAATGGCTGGCTTTACTGCGGCAACGACGGCACCACCGAGGAATTCTACGACATCGCCTCTGACAAGCCGCAAACCCGCAAGACCGAGTATACTTTCGGGAACACCGACTGGCGCATCGACTGGTGTGCCCTGCGCTGCCCGGACTGGTCGAACTACGTTTTTGCGGAGGATCACCTAATCCTGCGGGCGGGCAAGGACACGCTGGATGACATGGGCAGTCCGACCTTCCTTGCCCTGCGGCAGAAGGCCTTTGACATGGATTACTCTGTCAGGGTAACCAACAGCGCAGGCGAAGGCGGCGTGACCGTCTACGGAACGGAGGGCGAGCACTACGACCTGTTCCTCCACCGGACGGAAATGGGCTGCGAGGCGGTGCTGAAGCTGAACGTGGGCGGCATCCGGCACGAGCAGGCCGTGCTGCCCCGGCCCGGCGACAGCGCGGAGCTGATCGTCCGCTCGGACAGCATCAATTACCACTTCTTCGTCCGGGCAGACGGCGTGGAGACCTGCCTGGGCTCCGGACAGTCGAAATTCCTGTCCAACGAGATTTCTACCGGCTTCACTGGCGTGGTGCTGGGTCTGTTTGCGCAGCGCGGCGGGGAAACGCGCTTTGATAACCTGCACGTCCGATACACATTCTGACAGAAAAAGCAGCTCACCCGATCCGGCGCAATACCGGGTCGGGTGAGCTATTATTCAAGTGATCATATCTTAAACCAGCCCACCGTCTGTGCCGGAACGGTCATGATGCCGTCCTTGAGGGCAATCTCCCCGCCAAAGCGGTAGAGGGTTTCCTGCGGCACATGCGCACAGCCGAAGCTGACCTCACGATCTGCGGGGTTGATGACCACAAGGATCCTCTCTTCGCCGCTGCTGCGCAGATAGGCCAACGGATAGGCATCCTTTTCCGCGTACACAAACTCGATTTCGCCCTTGCTTTGCAGCGCCGTGTGGGCTTGCCGGACGGCGATCAGCCGCCTGATCTCATGGTACAGGGAGTTTTCGTCTGCCATCTGGGCAGCGGCGGTGGGGCGGTCGGCGCTCTCGTCCTGCCGGATGTACAACTTCTCCTTGGGCGCGGTAGAGAAGCCCGCGTTCACCGAGCTGTCCCACTGCATGGGCGAGCGGGAGCCGGTGCGCCCGTAGCCGCCCTCTACGGAGGGAATGTTCTCGATGTAGCGCATACCGATTTCATCGCCATAGTAGATGAAGGGCGCGCCGGGCATGGAGAGCAGGAAGGCAAAGGCGATTTTCAGGTTGTCGCCCTGGATGGAGCGGGCCAGACGATCCATATCGTGATTGCCGGAAGGGATGCAGATCAGCCCCTTTCGCTCCGACTTCTCGTAATTCTCCAGATACTTCTGCACGAAAGCGGACACATCGCCCTTGCCCCGCTGGGAGAAGAAGGGTTCGGCGCAGCGGAACAGGTCGTTGTAATGAGAGGAGCCGAAGTGCAGCAGGAAGTCCATGTGGAAGCCGCCCTGCAGGGACTTATCCGGCTCGCCCCACTCGGACACCATGGCCGCAGCGGGGAACTCGGCGTCCAGGAAGGTGCGGATCTCCTGCCACAGGCGGATGGTGCCACGGCTGTCGGTGTCGTGCTTGACCAGCGAGCCCGCCATGTCCACCCGGAAGCCATCGCAGCCCATGGAGAGCCAGAAGCGCATGATGTTCTTGAGTTCCTCCAGCGTGGCGCGGGGGCCGGGGGCATCCATGGGCTGCTGCCAGGGCAGCGTGGGATTCAGGAAGCCGTAGTTCAGCGCGGGCTGGTTGGAGAAAAAGTTGATGGCGCAGGAGCCGTCACGCTCGGAGATGCCGCGGATACAGCCAATGCCCTGAGGCTCCTCCCAGACGGAATCCGTCCACACATAGCGGTCGGTGTACTCATTGCGCTCCGCCTTCATGGATTCCTTGAACCAGGGGTGCTCCACGGAGGTGTGACCGGGAACGAGATCCAGCAGCACGTGCATGTCCCGCCGGTGGGCTTCATCGAAGAGGCGGCGGAGATCCTCATTGGTACCGTAACGGGGCGCGACGGAGTAGAAGTCTGCCACGTCATAGCCCGCATCACTGAAGGGCGACTTGAAGCAGGGGTTGATCCACAGCGCATTGCAGCCAAGATTGCAGATGTAATCCAGCTTTTCGATGATGCCCTGGAAGTCGCCGATGCCGTCGGCGTTGGTGTCGTTGAAGGACTGGGGGTAGATCTCGTAGAAGATCGCGTTGTCGAGCCACTGGGGCTGCTTTGTTGCCATGGTCATGCTCCTTTGCACTTTCATTTGCAGGCTTGCGCTACCTGCTTCTGTATCGTATAATACTACACAGAACACCGGATTTCTTCTGAAATTCTCCTTTATTCTGATACAATTCTACTTTCGAGGTGCAATATGCTGGCAGAGAAACGGCAGCACAGCACGGCGCTGGTGCCCTATACCTATTACGAGTGCAGCATCCCGGACTATTTTCCCTTTGTGCCCCTGCACTGGCACGGGGAGTTTGAACTGAACTATGTCCTCAGCGGCAGCGCGGAGTTCATCTACGGCGACGGGCGGTTCATTTCCCACGCCGGGGATGTGATCCTCCTGCCGCCCAACCTGCTCCATGCCATCTATCCCAACGGCAGCGATGTGCAGCGGTACGACACGCTGGTGTTTAGCGGCGAGCTGCTGGGCAGCGCCGCCCATGACCGCTGCACGGCGGAGTGCATCCGCCCCCTGATCAGCGGGGAAAGGCACATCGTTATGCCCATCCATGCGGATGATGCGATGCAGCGGACTGTGGAGCGGATTTTCGCCTGCGCCAAAGTCGGAACGCCCCATGCCGATCTGCTGCTGAAAAGCGAAATGCTACGCCTTCTGTGGCAGATGGAGGAACAGGGCGCCGTCGCGCAGCAGGAGGGAAACCGTGCGGCCGCCAGTGAGCTGATCCGCCCGGCCATTGAGTACATCCACGCCAATCTGGCTGAGACAATCTCCATTGACACGCTGGCACAGATCACCCACCTGAGCAAGAGCTACTTCATGGGACAGTTCAAGAAAGCAGCCGGCGTGGGAGCGATCGAATACATCAATCAGCTGCGCATCAAGCGTGCCTGCCATCTGCTGGCGGACACGGCAAAGAGCGTGGCAGAGATCGCCTTTGCATGCGGCTTCCGCAACCTGTCCAACTTCAACCGGCAATTTCGGGGATATGTCAGCTGCACGCCGGGGGAATACAGGCGGATCACAGAGGGCATGAAGGCGGCTGCATCAGGTTGAGCATCGTCCTCACAGCAATCGGTTAGGAGGGGGTGACTAACCCCCGTCCTCCCACACCACCGCTCATGCGGTTCCGCAAGCGGCGGTTCAGTTGTTGGTACTTAGCATCACGTTTAGCTGGATATCAGGACGCTCCGCGATTCTGCCATACCTTCGGTCACTCACCTATCCTCTGGCAGATATCCTCTTTCGAGCAACTGCTTTCAACACGCCCGATTCCTGGCATGCTGTATTACCAGCAACCGCCAGACCCTTCCCTCTGTCGACTTTCACCGACTTCTCTGGTACTATGGTCCAGACTGACTTCTGTGGGTTCAGCCATGCCTTGTAACATGGGTTACATCTTGCGGTGCGTTCCCCACAGATCTCCCCGCATAAGGTACAATAGCCTTCATTCCATGTAGCCGCCGCATTTACGTGGCAGAGTCCGGGTAGTATGGGACTTTGACTTGTGTTGCAGTCTCGTCCGCTCTGCCCCGCCTTGTATGCGATTTCTGTTCGTCGGCTCAGAACTTTGCCTGCGGCTTCCTTCAGATTCCATCTCACGATGGACGCCCTTGCCGTTCGGCTAACACTTCCTACTACCAAGCGTGTAGTGGACTTTCACCACCAAGCTATTGCCCATGGCGGGCGTACAACAAAACAGGGCGGAGGATTGCTCCTTCCGCCTGTCCGCGTTTAGTGCGGGAAGTCAAGATGGAAAATGTGAATTACGCCTCAAAAAACGGCAGCACTGCCGCCGATGCCGCTTCTTCATCCGCGCCATCGCAGACGAGGAACATCTCATTCTGCTCGTCCGCATCCAGCGACAGCAGCCCCAGCATCGACTTGGCATTGACAACCTTCTGATGGCGGCGGATCATCACGCGCGCGTCAAAGCGGCTGGCGGTTTGCACCACCTGCGCGGCAAGGGTACGGTTCAGCGGCTGATGATTCGGAAAGGTAATCGGCTTGACAATCATGAATATAGCCTCCTTGATTCGGCTTTTGCTTCGCCTTTAGTGTATCACAACATGGCGAATAATGCAAGAATCGCACATAAAAAGTACATTCCCGTTATTTGTCCGGCTTCTGTTCGGCGGCTTCCTTGCGGTCGGCTTCCTCCGCCTGCTGAATCAGCAGCATCAGGCGGCGCATCCGGTGGTTGACGGCGGATTTGGACAGCGGCGGATCAAGCTGCGCGCCAAGTTCGGTCAGCGATAAATCGACATTCTCCAGCCGAAGCCGGGCGATTTCCTGCAAGGCGGGCGGAAGTTCCCGCAAGCCGTGCGCAATCGTATACCAGCGAATCGCGCTGACCTGCTGCTGTGCGGCGTTAAGCATCTTCTCCGAATTATGCTCGTCGCAATTGATGGCGCGGTTCGCCGCCCCGCGCGCCTGCTTACGGATGCGCACATCCTCCAGCGCAAACACGCTGCCCGACGCGCCCATCAGCGCCAGACAGTCCGAAATCTGCTGCGCCCCCTTCAAATACAGCACGGTCTGCCCCTTGCGCTGGAACGTGTGCACGGGCAGCTCCGCCTTCTCCAGCACGCGCGTCAGCTCGCGCACAAGCCCTGGTTCGCTCGCGGTAATCTCAAAGTGATAGTCCTTGTCGGGCGATGTCATTGTCCCCGCGCCGAGGAACGCCGCCCGCAGGTACGCCCGGCGGCAGCACTGGCGCGTCAGGTGATGACGCACAATCGTCCGCCGGTACGACACCACGCCATTTTCGTCCTTATCAATCAGGTGGAGTGCCAGCATCAGCCGCTGCGAGTCTTCATCGCCGATGGTCAGCACGCAGGTGCGCCGTCCGCCCAATCGCGCGTGCTGGACGTAGTGCAGGCGCGGCGTAATCGCCATGCGCGCGGTCAGCAGGCGGAAAATCCGCCGCGCCAGCGCCGTGTTCTCCACGCGATACTGCACCTGCACGCGCCCGCCGCCGTGGAACGTCAGTGACCCGCTGGTGCGGTAGAGCGCCGCCAGTTCGCTGAGCATACAGCAGTTCTTCCCCAGTTCCAGTCGGCAGAGTTCATCCTTGACCGTGGCAGAAAACGACATTTACTGCACCTCCGGCCTTTCCTTCCAGTGCGCCTGCTCCAGCTCCAAGTCGCGATGGGTAACGCTGATGGCATAGCCCTGCTCACGCAAAAACGCCGCAAGCGCCTCGCAGATGGCAACGCTGCGGTGTGCGCCGCCCGTACAGCCAATGGCAATCGACAAGCGGTGCTTGCCCTCCTCCTGATAGTGTGGAATCAGGAACGTCAGCAGGCTTTGCATTTTCGTCATAAACTCCTGCGTCACGGGGTGATTCAGCACGAAGTCGCGCACATCCGCATCCAACCCGGTATGCCGCCCCAGCCCCGGAATGTAGAACGGGTTCGGCAGGAAGCGCACATCAAACACAAGATCCGCCTGCATGGGCAGCCCGCGTTTATAGCCGAAGGAATTCATCTCAATGTGCATGGCGTCAGGCTGACTGTCACCGCTTAAAATCATTTCGAGCTTCTGGCGCAATTGCCGCGGCTTCAAAATGGAGGTGTCAATGATGTAATTCGCCGTTTCACGCAGGGGCTGCATGATAGCGCGTTCCTTGCCAATCGCCTGAATCAGCGACACGTTCTCCCCCGCCAGCGGATGGTCACGGCGCGTCTCCTTATAGCGGCTGACGAGCACGTCATCCGACGCTTCAAGGTAGAGCGTTTCGATTTGATAGCCGAGCTGCCGGCTCTCGGCAATCAGGTCGCTGACCGATTTTGCATCGAAGAACTCGCCGCTGCGCACGTCCACCGCCATCGCAACGAGGGGGCGGTGGAGCGCCGATTTCTCGATGGCTTCCATCATGCGGAACATCATATTCGGCGGCAGATTATCCACGCAGAATGCGCCCATATCTTCCAAATAGCGGTTGACGGACGTTTTGCCCGCGCCGCTCAAGCCTGTTACCACGAGAAAACGCATGATGAAACTCCTCCTTTGTTGCGATCGGCGCGGAATGCGCGCGGCTGCTGTGCTTTCAGCAGGATAATGATAATTTCCCTGATTTTTTCCGTTGCAGGAAATATCCTTGTTCCCCTTACACCTGCTCCACAGGTGCATCTTCGCCAAGAATCTTGATTTCAGGCTCCAGTTTGACGCCCTTCTGCCGGTAGACGACGCGCTGGACGTGCGCCATCAAGGCAAGGAAATCTTCGGCAGTGCCGCCGCGGTTGATAAGGAAACCGGCGTGCTTTTCGCTCACCTGTGCGCCGCCGATGCGCGCGCCCTTCAGGCCGCACTCATCAATCAGCTGCGCGGCAAATGCGCCTTCCGGGCGCTTGAACGTGCTGCCCGCGCTGAAAAAGGTCAGCGGCTGCTTTTCGGCGCGGCGGCGGTTGAAATCCACCATTTCCGCAAGCAGGTCTTCGCGCTTGCCCGGCGGCAGCTGGACGGTGACGTGCGTAATAATCTTGTTTTCCTTCATCAGGCGCGAAAAACGGTAGCCGAAATGCAGGTCAGGGCGGCTGTAACGGAACGGTTCGCCCGCCATGTTGTAGCCCTCAACCAGCGTCACCACTTGACTCATTTCGCCGCCGTACGCGCCCGCGTTCATGTACACACCGCCGCCAATCGTCCCCGGAATGCCGCTGGCGAAGGTCAATCCGCCAAGGTCGCAGTCCGCCGCCGCCATCGACAGGCTCGACATCATCGTGCCCGCCTGTGCGCGAATGCGGTCGCCGTTCACTTCCACACCGCGCAAATTGCGGCAAATGCGAATCACCAATCCGCGGATACCGCCGCTGCGCACAAGCAGATTGCTGCCATTGCCGATGACCGTAACCGGCACGTCCAGTTCCCTCGCGGTCTCAATCAGCAGCGGAATCTGCGCTGGGTCGTCCGGATTTGCCATCAAATCCGCCGGGCCGCCCAAATGCAGCGTCGTATAGCGCGCCATATCCGCGTTTTCTTCCAACTGGAGGGTGGGCGCGGCGTTTTTCAGCCGGAGCGTCAATTCACGCAGAGTGCTTTCACGCATGTGCATTCCTCCCTTTCCTATTTTACACGATTTTTTCTCTCTCCACAAGATGGAACGTCACTTTCTCCTGTGATTTCTATGCAGTTTCGCCGGTGAATATGCTCATCCGCAAAAAAGGCTGCGTCCACGTTCCTGTGGAACACAGCCGGAAAGTCTTAGACTTCCATCGCCTCAAAGCGCCGACACCATGTGTATTTGCTGATAGCGCTCGACAGCGCGTTCGGGCAGTAGTAATTCAGCAAATCGCGGATGTAGGGCGGCATCACCTGATTATACTTGACCTCCAGAATGATGTCGTTGTTATCAAACGGCGGCACGGTCGCCACGGCGGGGTTGAACAGGTCGATGCTGTTCATGCCGGAGCGAAGCTGCTTATCAAACGTGATGCGCACCTCTTCCGCCGGATGCAGATACGCCTCGCGCACATAGTCAACAATGACAACCGGGCGCAGGAGCTTGCACGTCATTTCACGGTAGAGGTCGGACAGCAGGCCATAGCGCGTCTGTTCCAACCCAGTCGGATCGCAGGCAATAATTTGCTCCGCCAAATCGCGCGGAATACCCAGACTGCGCTTGGAAATCAGGCTGCCGACTTTCGTCTTGCACTCCAGCTTGATGTTCGTATCGCGCATGTTATAGATGCGGATGCGATACTTGTCGCGGTTCTGGTCGCCGTCCATCTTGTCGAAGTAGGCGTCATTGAAGATGGTATCGAAGTACAGCGAACGAATATGGTATTCGTTGTTGACATCACCGTTCGGGTCGCGCCACAGCACGCGGTCAAGCTGGCGCGACAGTACCTGATACTGCATCTCGTTGATGAAAAATTTCAGCTCATGCCGAAGAGGGATATTGCGAGCCATGGCTTTCGCCCCCTTCTGATGGTTAAGTCCCTGCTTCCGTCTGGCACGCCACGAGCGTCGCGTCATGCACGCCCTCGATGCCCAGCATCAGCGCCACCAAATCCTGCTTGTTGTCCAGCCGAACCTCCCACGTCATTTCCGCACCGGAGCGGGTCATCGTCTTGGAGCGCAGGCGGCGGTTCTTCACGCTGCGGCGCATCATCTGGTCAACGTCGTATTCCGCCTCTTCATCATAGTGAACAACGAGCAGGTAGGAGTTCGGCGTCGTGAAATGCACGAAAGTGAGCAGGAAGATAATCGCGGCAATCGCCGCCGCGACGACGAGCGCAATCGCATAGAGCTTTGCGCCGAGGAGGATGCCCATCGTCAGCGCCCAGAACATGTAGGCGGTGTCCATCGGGTCTTTGACCGCCGTGCGGAAGCGGACAATCGACAGCGCGCCCACCATGCCCATCGACAGCGCGACGTTGGACGAAATGCACATGACGACCGGGGTCGTAATGAGCGTCAGCATCGCCAGCGTCATGGCGAACGACGGGCTGTACAGCACACCGCGGAAGCACCGCTTGTACACAAACGCAATCAGCAGACCGACGAGCAGTCCCAGCACCAGACCCAGCACAATTTCAAACGGCGCAATCGCGCTGAACTGATCCGACAATGCACTCCTAAGCTGCTCCATAATGCCATTGGACGTAGATGTCACGTTGAGGGTTCCCATCCGTTTTTTCCTCCTATCAATACCGTTTTTTCATTATATCATGTTTTTAAGGGAGACGCAAGGGGGAGACTTCGTCTCGTCTCATCGCCCCTTGACCCCACCAGAGGCGCTGCCTCTGGACTCCGCAAGGGACTTCGTCCCTTGACCCTTTCGCGCGATTCAGTTGATGACACTTTCTTACTACTCTCGCGTGTTTGTGCAGGGGTTTCGCCTCTGCGGAGGCGACCAAAGGGCTTTCCGTTCGCCCTTTGGAAACCTTCGGTGCACTCCCATGTTACTTGATTTTTATTGGAAGTTTTTTAGTTAGTGTACCTTTCGTTCTTCCAAGTAACAATACAATTCAAGCAACATGGGAGGTGACGGCCGAAGGAGTCAAGTGGGCGACCGGAAAGCCCCCTTGCGCGCCCGCAGGCGCGTCACCCTGCAACAAAA
>OHBM01001379.1_pt1 | contig 17897 bp, 19 predicted proteins | sample 1577251 | NCBI WGS metagenome assembly OHBM01 (sample SAMEA3541557, study PRJEB24748) | human gut metagenome | biome: human gut; feature: human-associated habitat; material: faeces | place: China | collected 2012 | reverse complement strand
ATGCTGGAAAACTACGAGGCCTACTCCTGGACCTGCCACGGCCGTTATCCGACCAACACACCGGGCTGGTGGGGCGGCGCGCACCCGTTTGCACTGCTCGACACCACGGTCGTTCACAACGGCGAGATTTCCTCCTATGATGCAAACCGCCGCTTCATTGAGATGTTCGGCTACTCCTGCGACCTGCTGACCGACACCGAGGTCATCACCTACATTATTGATTACCTCGGCCGCAAGCTGGGCCTGACGTACAGTGAGATTGCAAATGTCATTGCGGCTCCGTTCTGGTCCACCATTGAAAAGCAGGAGCCGAAGGAGCGCGAGCGTCTCACCTATCTGCGCAATGCCTTCGCTTCCCTGATGGTTACCGGTCCGTTCTCCATTCTGGTCGGCTACACCGGCGGCCTGATGGCGCTGAACGACCGTCTCAAGCTGCGCAGCATGGTCGTCGGCGAGAAGGACGAAACCGTGTACATCGCTTCCGAGGAATGCGCGATCCGCGTCATTGCCCCCGAGCTGGATAAGATCTGGGCGCCCCGCGGCGGCGAGGCTGTCATTGTCAACCTGAATGACGGAGGGAACAAGTAATGGCTATTGATTTCTTATATCCGCAGTATGAGGTCGTCCGCAATTACGACCGCTGCATCGCCTGCCGGGTCTGTGAACGGCAGTGCGCCAACGAAGTACATAGCTATAACGAAGAAAAAGACATCATGGTGGCGGACGAAACCAAATGCGTCAACTGCCACCGCTGTGTGACACTGTGTCCTACCCGGGCGCTGAAGATCGTCAAAACCGATCACACCTTCCGTCCCAACGCCAATTGGACCGGAGATACCATTCAGCAGGTGTACCGTCAGGCGGATACCGGTGGTGTGCTGCTCTCTTCTATGGGCAACCCGCAGCCGTATCCGGTGTATTGGGATAAGATGCTGGTCAATGCGTCGCAGGTGACCAACCCCTCTATCGACCCGTTGCGTGAGCCGATGGAAACCAAAGTGTTTTTGGGGAAAAAGCCCTCTAAAATCGAACGCGATGAAAACGGCAAGATCATCAACAATCTGGAACCGGGTATTGCACTGAGCACCCCGATCATGTTCTCCGCCATGAGCTACGGTTCCATCAGCTACAACGCGCACGCCTCGCTGGCGCGCGCAGCGAAAGAACTGGGTATCTGCTACAATACCGGTGAGGGCGGCCTGCACGAGGACTTTTACCAGTACGGCCCCAATACCATTGTTCAGGTAGCATCCGGTCGGTTTGGTGTGCACGAGGATTATCTGAACGCGGGTGCAGCGATCGAGATCAAGATCGGTCAGGGCGCCAAGCCGGGCATCGGTGGTCATCTGCCGGGTGCCAAAATCGTGGCGGATGTGTCCAAAACGCGTATGATCCCGGAGGGCAGCGACGCGATTTCGCCTGCGCCTCACCATGATATTTACTCGATCGAGGATCTGCGCCAGCTGGTCTTTTCGCTGAAAGAAGCCACCGATTATCGCAAGCCGGTCATCGTCAAGGTGGCGGCGGTGCATAATATCGCCGCCATCGCCAGTGGTATCGCCCGCAGCGGCGCGGATATCATCGCGATCGATGGATATCGCGGCGGCACCGGCGCAGCGCCGACCCGTATTCGGGACAACATCGGTATTCCGATTGAACTGGCGCTGGCAGCAGTGGATCAGCGGTTGCGCGAAGAGGGCATCCGCGGTGAAGTATCCCTGGTGGTAGGCGGCAGTATCCGTTCCAGCGCCGATGTGGTCAAAGCGATTGCGCTGGGTGCGGATGCGGTGTACATCGGTACAGCGGCGTTGCTGGCGCTGGGCTGCCATCTGTGCCGTTCCTGCCAGTCGGGCAAGTGCAACTGGGGCATCGCAACCCAGCGTCCGGATCTGGTCAAACGGCTGAACCCGGATGTCGGTTCGCAGCGTTTGGTCAATCTGGTCAACGCCTGGACCCACGAAATCAAAGAAATGATGGGCGGCATGGGTATCAACTCCATCGAAGCTCTGCGCGGCAACCGATTGATGCTGCGCGGCATCGGGCTGAACGAAAAAGAACTGTCCGTTTTGGGGATCAAACACGCCGGTGAATAACGGGACGGAAAAGAGGGTTCAATCTTGAAACGAGTGTATGTAAACGAAGAGTGGTGCCTGGGCTGCCATTTGTGCGAATATCACTGTGCGTTTGCCAATTCGGGCAAACGGTATATGGCGGATGCGCTGCAGGGGGTGCAAATTCACCCGCGCATTCAGGTGGAGGATGGACCGAATGATGTACACTTTGCGGTGGCTTGCCGCCATTGTGAGGAACCGCTGTGCGTGAAAGGGTGCATCAGCGGCGCGCTGAGTGTTCAGGACGGTGTGATCCGGCTGGATAAGGAGAAATGTGTAGGGTGCTATACCTGTGTGCTGTCCTGTCCTTACGGCGCGATCATGCCGGGCGAATCCGGTCCCGTACAGAAATGCGAGCTGTGCCTGAACAACACAGCAGGCGAGCCGGCGTGTGTCAAAGGATGTCCCAACCGGGCCATCGTATTTGAAGAAAGATAGCGGAGGGGAGAAACAATGAAACAGTATGTGATCATCGGCAACTCCATCGCCGCTGTCGGGGCGATCGAAAGCATTCGCCGCGTGGATACCGAAGGCGCGATCACGGTTGTGTCGCAAGAACCACACGCGGTATACGGTCGCCCGCTTATTTCCTACTGGCTGTGGGGCAAAACCGACCGCGAGCGGATGAATTACCGCCCAGCGGATTTTTACGAAAAAAACGGCACACGCACACCTTGTCGAAGCACCGCGCCGCGCGGCGGATGATATCCAGATGCCCCAGCGTGATGGGGTCAAAGCTGCCGGGATAGATGGCGATATTCATTCTGCATCCTCGTTTCCGCCGCGATGATACACCGTCAGCTTGATCTTGCCGTATTTGTACTCCCGATAGAGGGAATAGGGCGCGGGCATGTCCGGCAGAACGGTGTCCGCCGCGCTCTCCGCCACAATTATACCATGCGGACGGCAAATGTCAAACGCTGCGATATCCGTCAGCGCCTGCTGCAAAAGTCCGCTGGCGTAGGGCGGATCCAGAAACACGATGTCGAACTTCTCCCCGCTGCGCAGATAGGGCAGCGCGTCGCCCTGCCGCACTCTGGCCCTGTCCGCCAGACGGCACAGCGCCAGATTTTCCTGGATCAGCTTCACCGCGTCGGCGCGCCGGTCGATGAACACGCACTCCGCCGCGCCGCGGCTCAGCGCCTCGATGCCCAGCTGCCCGGTGCCGGCGAACAGATCCAGCACCCGCCGTCCCTCGATGTCAAACTGGATAATGGAGAACAGGCTCTCCTTTACCTTGCCGGTGGTGGGGCGCGTCTCCAGCCCCTCCAGCTCCTTCAGAACTCTGCCTCTGGCAGTCCCTGTGATGACTCGCATAGTCCGTTACCCCCTGGGGTCGAAATTTTCAAAGATGACAAGGCTGCCGGCCGCCTCCGCCGCGTCCATGTCCGCCTTGCTGCGGATGGTCCAGCTGGCCTCCTGTACGCCGTACAGGCTCCGGCACAGCCGCAGGGACAGATTGTCCCTGTCGGAGAAGCGGTAGGCGATGAAATCCGGCCGCGTCCGCACGTTCAGCAGCAGATTGGACAGGATCCACCGGATGCCGCCGGGCAGATGCTGCGCGTCGCCGTGGGCGGTGAAGTTCTCGCTCAGCTGTCCGCGTATCACGTCCGGCCGATTCTGCCACAGCCACATCAGGCACCGGGGGTCGAAGGACTCCACGCAGCAGTCCACCTTGTACTTGTCCAGCACCGCGCAGGCGGCGGCTGTCAGCGCTGCGGCGTTGCCCCGCTCGGCCTTCAGCTCCACGATCAGCGGCGCGCGCCCCACGAACAGCGGCAGCACCTCCTCCAGCAGCGGGATGCGCTGCTCGGTGCCCTCCAGCCGGTAGCTCTCCAGCTCCCCGGCGGTGAGATCCTCGATATACACGTCCGCGCCCGCCGTCCGCAGCAGGGAAGCGTCGTGGATGACCGCCAGCCTCCCGTCCTTCATCAGATGCACGTCCAGCTCCGCGCCGAAGCCGTTGGACGCCGCCCGCTTGAAGGCGGCCAGAGAGTTCTCCGGTATGCCCTTCTCCCTGTCGTGGAACCCCCGGTGGGCGTACCGCCATTTCCGAAAGTGCGCCCAGTCCGCCTTGCCCCGGCGGCACCGCAGGCACAGGATATACAGCAAAAACAGTACCAGAAGTACGATCAGAATGATAATAACAGCTTTCATCAGTCGTTTGTCAGCTCCTCTACAGTCATATCGGTGTCCCCGGCCTTTTCCGCCGGGATGTCCCTGCTGTCGCCGTGCTTGACGAACAGCATGGTCACAAAGGCCAGTCCGGTGAACGCGGCGGCGTAGGGAAACAGCACGTGCATGCCGAACTTATCCATCAGCAGGCCGGACACCATGGGCGTGGCCACCTGCGCCGCCATGGACGCGGTGTAATAGAATCCGGTGTATTTGCCCACATCGCCGCCGGAGGCCAGCTCCACCACCATGGGGAAGGAGTTGACGTTGATGGTGGCCCAGGCGATGCCCGCCAGCGCGAACATGGCGTTCATCAGCGCCGAGGGGCTGTCCGCCGTCAGGAACCCGGCCACGCCGAAGGCCACGGTCAGCATCACCACACCGGCCAGTATGGTCTTTTTCCGCCCGATCCTTCCGGCCACGAAGCCCACCGGCAGATAGGCGACGATGGCGGCGGCCTGGGCGATGATCAGCGTCAGGTTGTAGTCCTTGTGCAGGATGTTGCTGGCGTATACCGAGTATTTGCTGGTCACGGCGTTGTAGCCGAAGAACCACAGCACGATGCTCAGCAATATCAGCAGCAGGCTCTTTACCTCGTCAGCGGACAGCTTCCGTCCCTCGTTGGGGTGATCGGCCTCCTCCGCGTCCTCAATGCCCGCGGCCACGGACTGCGCCTGCATCTCCTTTGCCCACTCCGGCTCCCGCACCGTCAGCATGAACACCACCAGCGCCGCGAGCATCAGCGCCGCGATGACGCCGAAGTACCCGGTGTAGCTCATCATGCTGTTGCTCACCGACGCCGTGGCGAACACCATGCCCAGCGCCAGCACGATAATGCCGCCGGCGCTGCCCATCAGGTTGATGATGGCGTTGGCCTTGGACCGCAGGGGCTTGGGCGTCACGTCCGGCATCAGCGCCACCGCCGGGGAACGGAAGGTGGCCATGCTCAGCAGGATAATGAACAGCAGCGCCACGAACACCACCAGCGCGCCGGGGTTGGCCGCCGCCGTGTCCCGGGCGCAGGCCTGCCGCGCCGGCACCACGTAGTTGGTGTACGCCGGATCGGTGACGGTCTTTCCCTCATCGTTGACGGTCTGGCTGCGGATGGCGGTGAACTCCGCCTCCGTGAATTTATGCCCCAGAATAAAGCTCTCGCCGCTGGGGGACAGCAGCGTGGCGTCCTTCTGCTCGTTATAGATCACCGTCAGCGCCGCCGGGTCGTCAATGGCGGACACCTTGTCCAGCCGCTTCAGCTGCGCGTTGTCCGCGAAGGACAGCGCGATCAGCGCCACCGCCGCGATCAGCGTGCCCACCACGATGAACGGCGTCCGCCGCCCTCTCGGGTGGGTACACTTGTCAGAGATGTGTCCAAACAGCGGCAGCAGGAACAGCGCCAGCACGTTGTCCATCGCCATGATGACGCCGGACCAGGTCTGGCTCATGCCGAATTTGTTGGTCAGGATCAGGGGAATGGTGTTGTCATAGGCCTGCCAGAAGGAGCAGATGAGGAAGAAGGCGAAGCCTACCATGACGGTGCGCTTGTAGTTGAGTTTCATAGCGTTTCCTCCAGTTGGCGGTACAGTGCCGCGATGTCAGAAAAGATCCACGTGGGATGGATGCCGTATTGGGCGATGTCCGCCTCCGTGCCCTCGCCGGACAGGACGAAGATGCTGTCGATGCCGGCGTTGATGCCGCAGGCCACATCGGTGTAGAGCCGGTCGCCGATAATGACGGCCTGCTCCGGCGAAAAGCCGGTGCGGCGCAGGGCCAGCTCTGCCATGGCAGGCTGGGGCTTGCCCAGAAACAGGGGCTCGCGGCCGGTGGCGGTGGTCAGCATGCGGCAGACGCTGCCGCAGTCGGGGACGGAGCCGTACCACGTGGGGCAGACCCAGTCGGGGTTGGTGGCCAGCCACGTGACGCCGCGGTTCAGCAGGATGCAGGCGTCCTCCAGCTTCCGGAACGTCAGTTCCCGATCGAAGCCGCACAGCAGGATGTCCACATCGTCCTCCGGCCGGTCGGTAACGGGGATGCCGGCGGTTTGAAGCTGCCCGTAAAACGCGCGGGTGCCGAACACGTAGCACTTTTCTCCCGCGTGGAAGCGGCGGAGATGGTCGATGGCGGCGTCCACGGAGGTGAGGTAGTCCTCCGGCGCGGTGGGGATGCCCATGCGGGAGAGCTTTTCCATGTAGCCCTCCACGCCGCGGGAGGAGTTGTTGGTCAGGAACAGATAACGGCCGCCGATGCGCCGGACGTGGGACAGGAACTCCGGAACCTTGTCGAAAAGGCGGTCGTCCAGATACAGCGTGCCGTCCATATCCAGCAGGAAAAGCCGCTTGTCCGCCAGCGCCATGCGCGGCACCTCCCTTCGTATGACGGTTCATGCGCACCTTATAGAATATCACAAAGTATGGCCGCTGACAAGCGCGGGGCGCAAAGATGCGCAAATTTTCGCGCAGGGAAAATGGCGGCGCCGGCAGAACGGCGCCGAAAAGCGGCGGATGTCGTTAAAGTTGTATAAATTTTACAAATTTGTCGGAGGAGGTCGTGTAAAAGATTGGGCTTATCGACAGAAAAACCTTGCATACGATGTCTTTTTGTGCTAATTTTTATAGCGGGTCACCGATAAATGTTGTATTAACGTGAAACGGGGGCCTGTACGCGAAAGCGAGGAAAGGAGCAGGGGGAAGAAAATGGAGGCAAAAATAAGCGTATTGCTGGCGGATGCCAGCGGGGACCTGCGGCTATTGCTGCGGGAGACCCTTGAGAGCACGGGAGAATTTCAGGTCGTAGGGGAGACCGGCGACGGCGGCCAGGTACTGGCTCTGGTGGAGGAGACGCATCCGCAGCTCCTTCTGCTGGACGCCATGCTGCCGGTGCTGGACGGCATGGGTGTCCTGCGGCAGCGCCGAGAGAGGGAGGAGCAGCCGCGGACCATTGTGACGTCCGCCTTCTACAACGACCGGATGGTGGCGGAGGCGGTGAGCCTGGGCGCCTACATCTTCCTGCCCAAGCCGGTGAGCGAGAGCTCACTGATGGAGCACATGCGGCGGGCCGTGAAGCCGCCGCAGGAGCGGGAGCCGTCGCCCCAGCTGGAGGCCATGGTCACGGCCATCATCCACGAGATCGGCGTGCCCGCCCACATCAAGGGCTACCAGTACCTGCGGGAGGCGATCATCATCACCGTGGGGGACATGGAGGTCATCAACGCCGTCACCAAGGTGCTGTACCCCGAGGTGGCCAAGCGGTTCAGTACCACGCCCAGCCGCGTGGAGCGGGCCATCCGCCACGCCATCGAGGTGGCCTGGGACCGGGGCGATCTGGAGACGCTGCAGAAGTACTTCGGGTACACGGTGAACTCCGCCAAGGGAAAGCCCACCAACAGCGAGTTCATCGCCATGATCGCCGACCGCCTTCAGCTGAAGCTGAAGAAGCGGCAGGCATGAGAACGGCAGACAACAAAACAGGGACGGCGCACCGGAGGGGGTGTGCCGTCCCTGTTTCCGCATAGGGTCAATGGATGTCCGTCACCGTGTAGCCGGCGTCGGCCACGGCCTTCTTCAGGGCCTCGTCGCTGACATCACCGGTGACAACGGCGCTGTTGCCGGCCAGGTCCACGGCGGCGGTGACGCCGGGCAGGGCGTTCAGGGCCTTTTCCACGTGGGCCGCGCAGTGGGCGCACATCATGCCTTCAATGCTGAGAGTCTTTTTCATCGTTGGTTCCTCCTCGTTATGTTGTGCCGCAGGAGCGGCGGGGTCACTTTGGGTATTGGCAGGGGTCTCGCCGCGCCTGACGGGGGCGGAGCCTTTCCAGCCCCGGAGACGCAGGGCGTTGGACACCACGCACACGGAGCTGAGGCTCATGGCCGCGGCGGCGATCATGGGGTTCAGGGTGATGCCAAGGGCGGGATACAGCACACCGGCGGCCACGGGAATGCCGATGGAGTTGTAGAAGAACGCCCAGAACAGGTTCTGCCGGATGTTCCGCAGGGTGGCGCGGGACAGGGCCGCCGCGTCCACGATGTCCATAAGGCTGCTGCGCATCAGCACCACGTCCGCCGACTCGATGGCCACGTCAGTGCCGGCACCGATGGCAAGGCCCACGTCTGCCGTTACCAGCGCGGGAGCGTCGTTGACGCCGTCGCCCACCATGGCCACCAGCCGGCCCGCCTTCTGGAGGTCCTCGATACAGCGGGCCTTATCCTGGGGCAGGACCTGGGCGATGACGCGGTCCACACCCACCTGACGGGCGATGGCCTCGGCGGTGCGCTGGTTGTCGCCGGTGAGGAGCACTACCTCACAGCCGCTGCGGCGCAGGGCGGCGATGGCGGCGGCGCTGTCGGGCTTCACCACGTCGGCCACGGCGATGACGCCCAGCAGCTGCCGGCCCTCGGCGAAGTATAGGGGCGTTTTGCCCGCGGCGGCCAGCATCTCCGCCGCGGCGCGGAGGGCGGCGGTGTCGGCGCCGATAGATTCCATGTAGCGGTCGTTGCCGGCGTAAAGGGTCTTACCGTCCTGCACGGCCTGTACGCCGCCGCCGGCCACGGCGGCGAAATCGGACACGGCGCACAGAGGGATGCTCCGGCGCTCCGCCTCCTGCACGATGGCGTCAGCCAGCGGGTGGCCGGAGGGCTTTTCCAGACTGGCGGCGGCGCACAGCAGCTCCTCCTCGGTGACATTGGCGGCGCACAGCACGTCGGTGACCCGGGGCTTGCCCTCGGTGACGGTGCCGGTCTTGTCCAGCACCACGGTGTTGACGCGGCCCATCAGCTCCAGACTGGCGGCGGATTTGATGAGGATGCCCTTTTCGGCGGCCTTGCCGGTGGCCACGGTGATGGCCACGGGGGTGGCCAGACCCAGAGCGCAGGGGCAGGAGATCACCAGCACGGCGATGCCGATAGACAGGCAGAAGCGGACGCCCATGCCGCCCACAGTCGCCCACAGCAGGGCGGCGGCGACGGCGATGGAGATCACCGCCGGTACAAACACGGCGCTGATCTTGTCGGCCAGACGGCTGATGGGCGCCTTGGTGGAGGCGGCCTGCTCCATGAGCCGGATGATCTGGGACAGGGTGGTGTCCGCACCCACGCGGTCGGCGGTCATCTCCAGATAGCCGCTGGTGAGGACGGTGGCGGACACGGCCTTGCTGCCGGCGGTCTTTTCTACCGGCATGCTCTCACCGGTGAGGGCGGACTCGTCCACAGAGCCGCTGCCCTTGACCACGGTGCCGTCCACGGGGATGCGGCCGCCCTGCCGGACGATCACCGTCTCACCGGCCTTGATCTGGTCGGTGGCCACGGTGACCTCCGTGCCGCTGCGGCGCACCACCGCCACGTCCGGCGCCAGCGCCAGCAGTGCCGTGATGGCTCCGGTGGTCTTGCCCTTGGAGCGCTCCTCCAGATACTTGCCCACGGTGACGAGCGTCAGGATCATGCCGGCGGACTCGAAGTACAGATCCGGCATGCCGGTGACCTGTCCCGCAGCCAGCAGGCCCATTTCAATGAGGCTGTACACAAGGCCCGCGGCCGCACCCAGCGCCACCAGCGAGTCCATGTTGGGCGCGCCCTTGAACAGGCGGGAGAAGCCCACGGTGAAGTAGGCGCGGTTGAGGATGAGGATGGGCACGCACAGGACCAGCTGCACCAGCGCCGCCGTCAGGGGCTGGCGGTGCATGAAGGCGGGCACCGGCAGGCCCATCATGTGACCCATGCTGAGATAGAACAGGGGCACCAGACACACCACGGACCACAGAAGCCGGCGGCCCATAGCCCTGGCGGATGCCTCCTGCTCCCTGCGGATGTCGCGCTTGGCCTCGTCCGCCGGAGCCGCGCCGTAGCCCGACGCCTCCACTGCGGAAATGATGGCCTGCGGCGTGACCTTGTCCGCATCGTAGGAGCACACCAGTGTGCCCAGCATCAGGTTCACGGCGGCGCTGTCCACGCCGTCCAGCGAGTGCGCCGCCTTTTCCACGTGGGCGGCGCAGGCGGCGCAGGTCATGCCGGTCACCACAAATTTTTCGGTCATTACGCTCTCCTCCTTCATTTCATCATCTTCTGCAGCGTGGTCACCAGCTCGTCGATGACTTCGTCATCGCCCTGCCGTATCCCGTCGGCCACGCAGGTACGGATGTGGGTGGCCAGCAGCTCCTTGCTGAAGCTGTTCAGCGCGGCGCTGACGGCGGACACCTGCACCAGAATGTCGGGACAGTAGGCATCGGCTTGCAGCATGTCCCGCAGACCGCGGACCTGTCCTTCAATGCGGCTGAGACGGTTGGTCAGCTGCTTCTGCTCCTGAGGAGAGCGGTGTTTCGTTTTATGGCAGCAGCATTCGTCCATATCGGATACCTCCCGGGGGTATTTTTTTAACGGCTGCATTATATACCCCTCGGGGGTATTTGTCAACGCTTTTCTTTGGGCCGGCACAAAATTGCCATCAGGAGGCCGAACACCACGGCTGCGGCGATGCCGCCGGAGGTGGCGGTGAGCCCGCCGGTGATGACGCCCAGCAAGCCCTTTTCCGCCACGGCCCTGGCGACGCCTTTGGCCAGCGAATAGCCGAAGCCGGTGAGGGGCACGGTGGCCCCCGCGCCGCCCCAGTCCACCATATACTGGTACACGCCCACGGCCTGTAAAAACACGCCGGCCACCACATAGCCCGTCAGGATACGGGCGGGGGTGAGGTTCGTGCGGTCGAGGATGATCTGCCCCACGGCGCACAGCAGGCCGCCGCAGAGGAATGCGTTCAGGTATTCCATTTATACCGCCTCCTTTGTGTGGGAAAGTACCACCGCGTGGCAGATGCCGGGCACGCTCTCGCCCTGGAAGGAGCTGGTGGGGCTCAGCAGCGCGCCGGTGGGCGCAAAGACAAGACGCTGCCACCGGCCGGTGCGCAGGCCGTGGAGCAGATAGCCGTTGAGGACGGCGGCGGAGCAGCCGCAGCCGGAGCCGCCGGCGTGCATGTCCTGCTTCACGCGGTCGTACAGCAGGATGCCGCAGTCGGTGGCGTTGGCCCCCAGCTCCACGCCGTCGCGGCGGAACAGCTCCGTCAGCAGGGCGTGGCCCAGATAGCCCAGGTCGCCGGTGACGATGAGATCGTAGTCCCGAGGCGTTGTGGCGGTGTCGCGGAACAGGGCGGTCAAGGTATCGTGGGCGGCGGGGGCCATGGCCGCGCCCATGTTGGCCGCATCCGTGACGCCCAGATCCACGATGCGGCCGCGGGTGGTGTGGGTGATATAGGGCCCCGCGGATTGGGCACCCACCACGCAGCAGCCCGCAGCGGTGGCCGTCCACTGGGCGGTGGGTGCGCGCTGGCTGCCGTAGGGCACGGGGGCGCGGTACTGCCGCTCGGCGGTGCAGAAGTGGGAGGAGGTCTGGGCCGCGGCGATGCGGGCAAAGCCGCCGGCCACCGCCATGGCTGCCAGCGACAGGCTCTCGCCCATGGTGGAGCAGGCGCCGTACACCCCGTAGAAGGGGATGTCGAAATCCCGCAGGGAGAAGGTGGCGCCGATGTTCTGGTTCAGGAGATCGCCGGCAAAGACGCAGTCCACGTCCTGCGGCGTCAGACCGCCCTTTTGCAGGGCACGGCGCAGGGCCAGGGCCTGCATCTCCGCCTCCCCCTGCTCCCATGTCTTTTTGCCGAAGAAGGAGTCGTCATCCGTGATGTCAATGGAGCCGCCCAGAGGGCCCTGACGCTCCAGCCGTCCGGCCACACTGGCCCAGCTCACCACGCCCGGAGGGTCCGTGAGCCGGCAGGTCTGGCGGCTCAGTCGTTTGATATCCATAGTGTTCCACCTCGCACATGATTTGCCCTTAGTCTGCGCGGGGATGCGGGAAAATATGAAAAAGGACGCCCCGAGGGACGTCCTTTTCGCTGTACGGTACGGCTTACACGAACACCAGCTGCACCAGCAGCATGTATACGGCGGTGCCCGCTAAAATGGACAGCAGGGTGCTGCGCCTCCACAGGTGGAGACCGGCGGTGACGGTCACGGCGATGGCCTCCGGCAGACCGTGACTGCCGGAGAGGATGTCGGTATTCCGCAGACTGTATACCACCAGCAGGCCCATCATGGCCGGCGGCAGCAGGCGGCCCAGATCCTCCACCACCCTGGGGAGCTTCCGGCTGCCGGAGAACACCAGAAACGGCGTCCAGCGGGTGATCTGGGTGGCCAGCGCCACCATGGCTACGATGATGAGAGACTGGATGAAATTCAGGCGCATAGCTTTTTCCTCCCCAGCAGAAGTGCGACCAGCGTCAGGACCATGGCGGGAATGACCATGCTGTCCGTGCCGAAGACGGCCAGACCGGCCACGGAGCAGGCAAGACCCATGAAGCCGGCGGGGCGGTTCTCCCGATGGACCGCCTGCTCGATGAACAGCACCACGAACAGCGCCGTCAGGGCGAAGTCAATGCCGGTGAGGTCAAAGGTGATGAGCTCGCCGATGAGTCCGCCCAGCATGGAGAATACGATCCAATAGAGCCACGTCAGCAGGCTCATGGCGAAGTAGAACAGGGTGGGATCCATGTCCTCCGGCGGCTCCACGGTGGAGCTGAGGGAGAAGTTTTCGTCGCTGAGGGTATAGATCAGGAAGTACCGCAGTTTGCCCAGCCCCCGGTATTTGGGCAGCAGGGCCAGCGCGAAGAACAGGTGACGGGCATTCACCATCAGACTCAGAAAAAAGGCGCTGAGAGGGTCGAAGGCGGTGGTCAGCAGCGTGATGGCCACGTACTGCATGCTGCCGCAGAAGGCGAAGGCGCTGACAAAGCCGGACCACAGGAAATTGTAGCCCTTGGAGGCCATCAGCAGGCCGTAGGCCAGACCCACCGCCAGATAGCCGGTGAGGATGGGTACGGTGTGGGGGAAGGCCGCTTTCAGCGCGGCGGGGAAGGATTTGCGGGGCAAACAGACCACCTCCGGGAAAATGTGTCGGTATTATACCCGAAAACTCTTTTTGGCGCAATACTGGAAAAGCGCAGAAAATGTGTGTATAATAGGCCCACTGAGTTTCACAAGAGAAAAGGAGCGTGTGTTTCAATGGAGGAGATGCGCAGCTTTGGCTATATCTGCCCCCACTGCGGCAAGGCGGTGCTGCACCAGCGCAGTGTGTTCGCCCTGTCCGCCGCTGCGGCCCGCATGGAGTGCGAGTGCGGGCAGGAGGCGCTGGAGGCGGAGACGGACGGTGTGAAGTTCCGGCTCTGGGTACCCTGCGGTGTGTGCGGCGGACACCATCAGGCGGAGTGCAGCGCCGACGCGGTGCTGCACGGGCGGGGCATCGGCCTGGCCTGCCCGGAAAAGCAGGAGCTGTGCTGCTATATCGGCGAGGAGCAGCAGGTGCGCCGCGCCATGGAGGAGCTGGCCCTGCGGGTGGAGAAGGAGAAGGCCGGCGGTGAGGAGGCCTTCACCGACAACGTCATCATGTACGAGGTGCTGTCGGAGCTGAAGGACATCGCCGCCCGGGACGGCATCTCCTGCACCTGCGGCAGCCACAAATACAATATTGCCGTGCGGAGGGGTGCAGTGGACCTCATCTGCGCCCGGTGCGGCGGGAGGCTGCGGCTCAATGCCGCCACGGACCGCGATCTGGACGACCTGTGCTGCCAGATGAAGCTGACCATCCGCAGCACGGAGCAGTAACGCGGTGGGCAGCATCGTATGCTTCGCCCTGTTTTTGGGGGCGGTGGGCGTCTGCCTGGCGGAGGGCTGGCAGCTGATGTGGGCCATCTGGGCGGGCATCGCGGTGTTCGCCGCGCTGGGTCTTGCGCGGCATGTGCCGGTACGGGTCATGGCCGCAGGCGCATGGCGGCAGGGACGGAAAATGTGCTCCGTCATCGACATCTACCTGCTGATCGGGGCCATCACGGCCCTGTGGCGCAGCGCGGGCACCATTGGATTTTTCATCTATCACGGCCTGCAGATCATCACGCCCCAGATGTTCCTGCTGGTGGCGTTTCTGCTGACCAGCTTCATCTCCTACGCTCTGGGCACGTCCTTCGGCGTGGTGGGCACCGTGGGGGTCATTCTGATGGCGCTGGCACGCTCCGGCGGCGTGGGCACTGCCGTGACGGCGGGCACCATCATCGCAGGGGCCTATTTCGGCGACCGGTGCTCTCCGGCGTCCTCCAGCGCGGCGCTGGTGGCGGCGGCCACGGGCACGGCGCTGGAGCGGAACCTGCGGCGGATGCACCGCACCGGCTGGCTGCCGTATGCGGTGAGTCTGGCGGTGTACGCGGCGCTGTCTGTGACCCACCCGCTGGCAGCGGTGGACGGGCAGGTGCTGACGACGCTGGCGGAGACATACCGGCTGGGCTGGTGGACAGCGCTGCCGGCGGCGGCCATCATCGTGCTGCCGCTTTGCAGGGTGTCCATCCGGAGGTCTATGGCCGTCAGCGTGCTGGCGGCGCTGGCCGTGACCCTGTGGGGGCAGGGAGGGCAGCTGTGGGACGTGCTGCGGGACACGGTGTTGGGATACCGTCCGGCGGGCGGAGCTTTGCAGCAGGTACTGGCAGGCGGAGGCGTGGTGTCCATGCTGACGGCCACGCTGATGGCCATCAGCGCCGGCATGTACGCGGGGCTGCTGGACAGCGTAGGCGTACTGGACGGCGTGCGGCACCACGCAGCGGCGCTGGCTCGCAGGGCAGGACGGTTTCCCGCCTGTGCGGCGGTGTGCGCCCTGGCGGGCATGATCTTCTGCAACCAGTCTGCTGGCCCTGTGGTGGCCGACCAGCTGCTGGAGGAGACGTACCGCGCCCGGGGGCAGGGCGGCGAGGAGCTGGCGCTGGACATCGAGAACTCCGGCATCGTGATGGCACCGCTGATCCCGTGGAACATCTCGGTATCCATTCCGCTGGTGATGCTGGGGGCAGACGCCTCCGCCATCCCCTATGAGGTGCTGCTGTACGCCATCCCCCTGTGCTATCTGTTGACGAAGCGGCGGGTGTTTGCCGCGAAAGGAGAGAGAATATGATCGAACTGCTGGCCCGCTGGTGCATACCGGATCGGGACAATGTAACATCACCGTCGGTGCGGCGGGCCTACGGCACGCTGTGCGGCATCGTGGGCATCGCCCTGAATATCCTGCTGTTTGCAGGGAAGTTCTTCGCGGGACAGCTGTCCGGCTCCATCGCCGTGACGGCGGACGCTTTCAACAACCTGTCGGACGCGGGCTCCTCGGCAGTGACGCTGCTGGGTTTCCGGCTGGCGGGACGGAAGCCGGACACGGACCACCCCTTCGGCCACGGGCGCATCGAGTACATCTCGGGCCTTGCGGTGGCGGGCCTGATCCTGCTGATGGGCGTGGAGCTGGCCAAGTCCTCCGTCGATAAGATCCTCCATCCGGAGGAGGTGACGTTCTCGCTGCTGGCGCTGGGTATCCTGGCGGCGTCGGTGTGCGTGAAGCTGTACATGTGGCTCTACAACCGGCGCATCGGGAAGAAGATCAAGTCCGCGGCCATGGAGGCCACGGCCATGGACAGCCTGTCCGATACCGCGGCCACGGCGGCGGTGCTGCTGGCTATGCTGGTCGGCAGGTGGACAGGACTGGCGGTGGACGGCTATGTGGGCCTTGTGGTGGCGCTGTTCATCCTGGCCTCCGCCTGCAAGGCGGCGAAGGAGACGCTGTCGCCCCTGCTGGGGCAGGCACCCGACCCGGAGCTGGTGCAGGAGATACGGGATATCGTCATGGCCCACAGCACCGTACAGGGTATCCACGATCTGGTGGTCCACGACTACGGCCCGGGGCGGTGTATGATCTCCCTCCACGCGGAGGTGCCGGCTCACGGGGACATTATGGAGATGCACGACGTCATCGACAACATCGAGAAGGAACTGGCGGAGCGGCTGCACTGTCAGGCAGTGATCCACATGGACCCCATCGTCACCGACGACGCATCCGTGGGTGCGCTGCGCCGGCAGATCGCCGAAGTGGTGAAGCAGGTGGACCCCCGTATGACCATCCACGATTTTCGGGTGGTGCGGGGTACCACCCATACCAACCTGATCTTTGACGCGGTATTGCCGTTTTCCTCCGGCAGGACGCCGGAGCAGGCGGCGGAGGAGATCCGGAAGCTGGTGCGGGAGTTGGACAGCACATATTTCGCCGTGGTGACGGTGGAGCACAGCTATACGGATTGAAAAAATCCCGCGCCGGTGGGCGCGGGACGGGACGTTATTCCCAGGTCTGCCAGATCTCGGGGTGATAGCCCACCGTGGCCTGGCGGCCGTTGCGGACGATGGGGGCGGCGAATAGCTCAGGGTAAGCCAGCAGCTTTTCCTCCGCCGCATCGGGCGTGATATAGGCCATGTACTGGTCCTCATAGGCGCGGCAGGTCTTGTCCACCAGCGCATCGAAGCTGCCCACGGCGGCCTTGATGGAGCGGTACTCTCCGGCGGACACACCCTTGCTGGCAAGGTCGATGTACTGGTACTTGATGCGGCGCTCCTTGAACCAGCGCTCCGCTTTTTTGGTGTCGAAGGATTTGGACTTTCCGAAGATCTGAATATTCATAGACGGCTCCTTGTGAGTGAAATGGAGGATATGCCATGGATGAGAACATCCGTAAATTGAAGGAATTGGTGGATGGCTCCGACAACATTGTGTTTTTCGGCGGGGCCGGTGTGTCCACGGAATCGGGTATTCCCGACTTCCGCAGCGTGGACGGGCTGTATCACCAGAAGTTCAGATACCCGCCGGAGACCATGCTGAGCCATACGTTCTTTGAGCAGCACACCGGGGAGTTCTTCGACTTCTACCGCGCCAAGATGCTGGCACTGGACGCCCAGCCCAACGCGGCCCACCGGAAGCTGGCTCAGTGGGAGCGGGAGGGAAAGCTGAAGGCGGTCATCACCCAGAACATCGACGGCCTGCACCAGAAGGCGGGGAGCCGCGAGGTGCTGGAGCTCCACGGCAGCGTGCTGCGCAACCACTGCACCCGCTGCGGGAAAGCCTACGGCGTGGAGCGTATCGTCAGCAGCACCGGCGTGCCGCGGTGCAGCTGCGGCGGCGTCATCAAGCCCGATGTGGTACTGTACGAGGAGCCGCTGGACGAGGACGTGATGGCCCGTGCCCTCCATTACATCCGGCAGGCGGACGTGCTGCTCATCGGCGGCACGTCGCTGGTGGTGTATCCGGCGGCGGGACTCATCACCTACTACCGCGGGCATAAGCTGGCGGTGGTGAATAAGGGCGGGGCAGGCCCCGCGCAGGCCGCCGTTACGGTGGATGGACCCATCGGACAGGTGCTGGAGCAATTGTAACATAGGAAGCTGCGGGGCGCAAGGCGGGGATTTTTCCGTCTGCCCCTTGACAAACAGGGGCATTTTGTTATAATAGCAAGGTGTTCCGCATGCGAGCGTGCTGGAATCGGCAGACAGGCAAGCTTGAGGTGCTTGTGTCCGTAAGGTCGTGTGGGTTCAAGTCCCATCGCTCGCACCAGCAAAAAGAGACATCCGAAGGGATGTCTCTTTTTGCTGCTTGCGGTTATTCCCAAGTGCAGGGGAACCCGGTCAAGGGCTCCCCTGCACGCATTTTACCCCTTCCGTATCTGCCCCTGGATGAGGCGGGTGTGCCGTCGTCGACGCGCGACTTCTGGGTGAGCAACCGCTCGGGAAAAGGACTG
>OHBM01001377.1_pt1 | contig 17913 bp, 13 predicted proteins | sample 1577251 | NCBI WGS metagenome assembly OHBM01 (sample SAMEA3541557, study PRJEB24748) | human gut metagenome | biome: human gut; feature: human-associated habitat; material: faeces | place: China | collected 2012 | reverse complement strand
CGCTGTCCGAGCGCCGGGACGTGATCGTCGTCTCGTCCGTGTCGTGTATCTACGGTCTCGGCGACCCGATCGACTATGCCAACATGGTCATCTCGCTGCGCACCGGTCAGCAGCGTGACCCGGAGGAACTCATGCGCAAGCTCATCGATATCCGCTATGAGCGCAACGACATCGCCTTCGCGCGCAATATGTTCCGCGTCCGCGGCGATACGATCGACATTTTTCCGGCCTATTCGTCCGACCATGCCGTGCGCGTGGAGTTTTTCGGCGACGAGATCGACCGCATCTCGGACATCAACGTCGTCACCGGCGCGCCCATCCGCACGCTCAGCCATGTGGCGATCTATCCTGCGTCGCACTATGTCACGACGCATGAAAAGATGGAGCGCGCCATCGGCGAGATCCGCGCCGAGTGCGACGCGCGCGTGAAAACGTTTGAGCAGCAGGGCAAGCTCCTCGAGGCGCAGCGCATCCGTCAGCGCACGGATTATGACATTGAGATGATGCAGGAGCTTGGCTACTGCTCCGGCATCGAGAACTACTCGCGCATCATCAGCGGCCGCGCCCCCGGCAGCGCGCCGATGACGCTGCTGGACTATTTTCCGAAGGATTTTCTGCTCTTTGTCGACGAGAGCCACGTCACGCTGCCGCAGGTGCGCGCCATGTACCGCGGCGACCGTGCGCGCAAGGCGCTTTTGTGTGGCTTCCGTTTCCGGAAAGACCGCCGGCCTCCGCGAAAATGCGCTGCCGAGCGCGTACGATAACCGTCCGCTGAAGTTCGAGGAGTTCGAGCAGCGGGTGCATCAGGCCATCTATGTCTCTGCTACGCCGGGCGACTATGAGCGCGAGCACGCGGGGCAGATCGCCGAGCAGATCATCCGGCCGACCGGCTTGCTCGACCCGCAGATATTCGTGCGCCCCATCGAGGGGCAGATCGACGATCTCATCGGCGAGATCAACGCCCGCATCGCCAAAAACGAACGCGCGCTCGTGACCACGCTCACAAAGAAAATGGCCGAGGATCTCTCGGCCTACCTCACGAACGCGGGCATCCGCTGCCGGTATCTGCACCATGACATCGGCGCGATCGAGCGCATGGAGATCATCCGCGACCTGCGCACGGGCGCGTTTGACGTGCTCGTCGGCATCAACCTCCTGCGCGAGGGACTGGATCTGCCGGAGGTGTCGCTCGTGGCGATCCTCGACGCGGACAAGGAGGGCTTCCTGCGCAGCGAGACGAGCCTCATCCAGACGATTGGCCGCGCAGCGCGCAACGCCGAGGGCACGGTCATCATGTACGCGGATAAGGAGACGGCCGCCATGCACGCGGCCATCATGGAGACCAACCGCCGCCGTGCCAAGCAGGCGGCCTACAACGCCGCGCACGGCATCGTGCCCAGGACGATCGTCAAGGGCGTGCGCGAGCTGCTCGAGATCTCCGGCGACGTCGAAGCGCCCAAGCGCGCCGACGGCGTGAAGATGACGGAGGCCGAGCGCCGAGCCGAGATCGCGCGGCTCGAGGCACAGATGAAGAAGGCGGCCGAAATGCTCGAGTACGAGTATGCCGCTGTGCTGCGCGACCGGCTCATTGAGCTGCGCGGCCAGTGACGCGCAAGGAGGACACCTGAATGAAACTCATGATTCTCGACGGCAACAGCATCATCAACCGCGCCTTTTACGGCATCCGGATGCTCAACGCGCCCGACGGCACGCCGACAAACGCGGTCTACGGCTTTCTGAGCACGTTCCGGCGCGTTTTCGACCTGGCGCAGCCGCAGGCGGTGTGTGTCGCGTTCGACGTGCACGCCCCCACGTTCCGCCACGAGCAGTATGCGCTCTACAAGGCGCAGCGCAAGCCCATGCCGGAGGAGCTCGCCGTGCAGATGCCGCTGCTCAAGCAGACGCTCGACTATATGGGCGTGCGGCGGCTGGAGCTGGCCGGCTGGGAGGCCGACGACTTGCTCGGCACGGTCGCGCGCCGCTGCGAGGCCGCCGGTTGGACGTGCGACGTCGTCACCGGCGATAAGGACAGCCTGCAGCTCATCACCGACAGCACCCATGTCTTTAACGTCAAGACCCGCATGGGGCAGACGGATACGATCGAATACACGCCCGAGCGCTTTCGTGAAGAGTACGGCTTTGACCCCATCCGCATGATCGACCTCAAGGCGCTCATGGGCGACAGCTCCGACAATATCCCCGGCGTGCCGGGCATCGGCGAAAAGACGGCGAAGGATCTGCTCGTGCGCTTCGGCACGGTGGCGGACATTTACCGTGACCTCGATGCGCTGGACATCAAGCCCGGTGTGCGCAAAAAGCTCACCGAGGGGCGCGAGAGCGCGCTGCTCTCGTTCGACCTTGCCACCATCCGCACGGACGCGCCGATCGACTTTGCGCTCGAGTCGGCCGTCTGGGATCACGACTATCAGCCGGAGCTGTACGACTGGTTCCGGCGGCTCAACTTCACGTCACTGTCGGAAAAGTGGGGGCTGCAGCCGGCGGACGGTGTAAGCGCACCGTCGAGCGCGCTTCCGGCCGTGGACGTGGCGGACAGCGCCGCGCTGCGCGCGCTCGAGCAGGCGGTCGCGGCGGCGCCCTATGTCGCGGTGCTCGCGCCCGACGGGCTCGACACGCTCACGCTCTGCGACGGCAAGGCGTGCTATGCGCTCTCATGGGAGCAGCTCGGCGATGATTATAACGCATTTTTGCGCCTGCTGTTTTCCGACCGCGTGCGCAAGGCGGGGCACAACATCAAAGACCTCATGCGCGCGCTGCTCGACGAGGGACTGCCGACGGATGGCTTCGTGTTTGACACGGCGCTGGCGGCCTACCTGCTCGATGCCACGGCCGGAAGCTATGACCTGCCGCGGCTCGCGCAGACGTATCTCGGCGAGGAGCTGCCGGATGCACAGAGCGTCTGGGCGCTGCAGCCGGTGCTGCACGAAAAAATGGACGCACAGGCCATGCTGCCGCTCTACACGGACATTGAGCTGCCGCTGTGCCCGGTGCTGGCGCGCATGGAGCAGGCGGGCTTTCTGGTCGACCGCAAGGCACTGTACGACTTCGGCGAGAGCCTCACGAGCAGCATCGAGCAGCTCCAGCAGAGCATCTGGGCGCTCGCGGGCGAGCCGTTCAACATCCAGTCGCCGAAGCAGCTGGGCAGCGTTCTGTTCGAGCGGCTCATGCTCCCGGCCGGGAAAAAGACCAAGACCGGCTGGAGCACGAATGCGGCTGTGCTCGACAAGCTGCGCGGCAAGCACCCCATCGTCGAGCAGATCCTCGATTACCGCACGCTCACAAAACTCAAGTCCACCTATGCCGACGGGCTGCTCAAGGAGATCTCCGCCGACGGGCGCATCCACACGAACTTCCAGATGACCGTCACGGCGACGGGGCGCCTGTCGTCGACAGAGCCGAACCTGCAGAATATCCCTGTGCGCCGCGAGCTCGGCGCGCAGATCCGCAAGATGTTCGTGGCCTCGCCCGGCAAGGTGCTCGTGGACGCGGACTACAGCCAGATCGAGCTGCGCCTGCTTGCGCACATCGCAAACGATGAGACGATGATCGCCGCCTTCCGCAGCGGGGAGGACATCCACGCTGTCACGGCGTCGCAGGTGTTCGGCGTGCCGCTTGCGGAGGTGACGCCGCTGCAGCGCTCGCACGCGAAGGCCGTCAATTTCGGCATCGTCTACGGCATCTCGGCCTTCAGCCTCGCGCAGGACATCGGCGTGTTCCAGAGTGAGGCCAAGGCGTACATGGACAGCTATTTTGCCAAGTACCACGGCGTGCGCGCGTATATGACGCGCGTCGTCGAACAGGCCAAGGCGGACGGCTATGTCACGACGCTCTTCGGCCGCCGCCGCGATCTGCCGGAGCTCAAGTCCTCAAACTTCAACCTCCGCAGCTTTGGCGAGCGTGTGGCGCTCAATATGCCCATTCAGGGCACGGCGGCGGACATCATCAAGGCCGCCATGGTGCGCGTGGACGCGCGCATGCGCGCAGAGCACCTGCAGGCGCGGCTGCTGCTGCAGGTGCACGATGAGCTCATCGTCGAGTGCCCTGCGGAGGAGGCTGAGACGGTCAAGGCCATCCTCGTCGATGAGATGGAGCACGTGGTCGATTACCGCGTGCCGCTGCTCGTGGACGCGAAGATCGGCGCAAGCTGGGCGGAGGCGCACTGATGGACGTCACGATCTGTGATGCACGCAGCGTGCACCTGCCGCAGCTTGAGGCGCTTGAGTGCGCGTGCTTTTCCGCGCCGTGGACGCGCGCGCAGCTGGCGAGCCAGCTGCCGGATGACCGGCACGTGTTTCTCATCGCCGCGGCGGGGGAGACGGTGCTTGGCTACGCAAACTTCCTGCACGTGCTCGATGAGGGCGACATCGGAAATGTCGCCGTCGCGCCGGAGTTTCGGCGGCAGGGCATCGCGGATGCGCTGCTCGAGGCGCTGTGTGCGCGCGCGGCGGCGCTCAATCTCGCATTTTTGACCCTAGAGGTGCGCGCATCGAATGCGCCCGCCATCGCGCTGTACCGCAAGCACGGGTTTCAGGCCGTCGGTCAGCGCCGCAATTACTATCAGAAACCGGACGAGGATGCATTGCTCATGACCTGGTTCCGGAGAGAGGCGGAGACAATATGATTATTCTTGCGATCGAATCTTCCTGTGATGAAACGGCCGTCGCCCTTGTGCGCGACGGGCGCGAGGTGCTGACCGATCAGGTCTTTTCGCAGGCCGACCTGCACGCCGTCTACGGCGGTGTCGTGCCCGAGATCGCCTCGCGCTCGCACGTGGAGGTCATCTCCCAGCTTGCCGACCGTGCGCTGCAGGTGACCGGTCTGAGCCGCGGCGATATTGACGCCGTGGCCGTCACGTGCGCGCCGGGGCTCATCGGTGCGCTGCTCGTCGGCGTGAACTTTGCCAAGTCCGCCGCGCTCGCGCTCGGTGTGCCGCTCATTCCGGTGCACCATGTCCGCGGCCATATCGCGGCAAACTACATCGCCTACCCGGAGCTGGAGCCGCCGTTCGTGTGTCTGGCCATCTCGGGCGGCAACACGCTCATCTGCGACGTGCGCGACTATACGGATCTGCGTATCCTCGGCGCAACGCGCGACGACGCGGCCGGCGAGTGCTTCGACAAGACTGCGCGTGTGCTCGGCCTGCCGTATCCCGGCGGCAAGCCCATCGACGACCTGTCCAAGACCGGCGATGACCGCAAGTACAAGCTGCCGATCGGCCACGTCGACGGCTGCCCGTATGACATGAGCTTCAGCGGGCTGAAAACAGCCGTCATCAACCTCGCCCACACGGCGGAGCAGAAGGGCGAGCCGCTCGATAAGGCGTCGCTCGCGGCATCCTTCTGCCGCGCCATGAGCGAGAGCCTTGTGCCGCGCACGATGGCGGCGGTCAGGGAGCTCGGCTATGACAAGCTCGCCGTGGCGGGCGGCGTCGCGGCAAACTCCCGCATCCGCGGTGATTTTCAGGCCGCCTGCGATGCAGCCGGCATCCACCTGTTCGTCCCGCCGCTCAAGCTCTGCGGCGACAATGCCGCCATGATCGGCTGCCAGGCGTACTACGAGTACCTGCGCGGCGCACACGCGGGCAGCGAGCTTAACGCGTGGGCGAACATGGAGATCTCCGAGGTCCCGTTCTATGGGCACGCATGACGGGCATCGCGCCCGCATGAAGGCGCGCTTCGTGCGCTGCGGGCTCGATAATTTCGACGACCATAGCGTGCTCGAGCTGCTGCTGTTTTATGCCGTGCCGCGGCGCGACGTCAACGAGCTTGCGCACGCGCTGCTGGATCATTTCGGCACGCTCGATGCCGTTTTTGAGGCACGCTTCGAGGACGTGATGCAGGTGCCCGGCGCGGGGGAGAACGTGGCGACGCTGCTCACGCTCATCCCGCAGGTCGGCCGCCGGTATCAGATGGCCAAGCGCCGCCAGCAGAAACTCCTGCGCTCGAGCGAGGAGGCGGGGCGGTATCTCGTGCCGCTGTATCTGTATGAGCGCGCCGAGGTCGTCTACCTCCTGTGTCTGGACGCCAAGGGCGGCCTCATCAGCTGCCGGGAGGTCGGGCGCGGCGTCGTCAATGCCGCTGAGGTGTCCGTGCGCACCATCGTCGAGACGGCGCTGTCGCAAAAGGCGGTGTCCGTCATCCTCAGCCACAACCACGTCGACGCCTACGCGCTGCCGTCGCGGGAGGACGAGCTGACGACCAAGCGTGTGCGCGATGCACTTTTGCTCGTAGGAATCACGCTGGCGGATCATATCATCGTCTGCGGCGAGGATTATGTGTCGTTTGCCGACAGCGGCCTGCTCTGAATCATCACCGGCGGCGCAAATCCTGCATTTTGCCTGTCAAGCCTTTTTTCAAATCTCTCGCTCACGCGAGAGATTTGTATTATGGTAACAAAATTGCGGTTTGCAAAATCCGCAAAGTCCGTTTCCGGATTTGGCTGTTTTGTGCAAAAGAGCGGAAACGCATTGAAAACACTGAAATAATTGCGTGTTGAAAAGCCTGTTGAAAATGTTGATAACTCACAGCAAAGGCGAAGGCGATAGAATGTTATGTAAACATAATGTCACGAAAATGTAAGAACTTTGATTTGCACCCTATCTGCAAACGCCTGAAACAGCGCGCGTTTTCGGCGGGGTGTAACAGTGCAAATTCTGCACAAGCGACATGAATCGAAGATAACCGACAAAACGTGCAAAAAAACAACATTTTTTCATGCATGAAAACAATTAGTAATCATCGAACTTTGGTGTTGACATCCGCAGAGACTTGTGATAGAATGTGCAAGCTGTTAGAAATTCGCTAGTGTAGCTCAGTTGGTAGAGCAGCTGATTCGTAATCAGCAGGTCGTGTGTTCGAGTCACATCACTAGCTCCAGCAGGCCCTGTAACCGCAATGGTTACAGGGCTTTTTCTTTGCCCCGAAACTGTAAAATCAGTGGATGACCGTGCTTTCTTCGGTCAAAAACGCCGTGTGACGGTGCGTCTGCGCTGCACCAAGACATGAGTGTGGTTCGCAAATCCCTTTGCGCGACAGTGCTTTTCTCAAGCTGTGATGCGAATGGATCGCTCGCCGGAAGGCTGCGGATTGCATTGTAATGAAATGCTTGTTATAATATTTATATAGTAATCGACCAGGGGGAATTGCTTGTGGATTTCAGACAGCTTGAGACATTTGTGGAAGTCTGTGAACAGATGAGCTTTACAAAGGCGGCGAGCAATCTGTACATCAGTCAGCAAGGGGTCAGCAAGAGCATAAAGACCCTTGAGGACGAATTAGGTGTTTCTCTGTTTCTGCGCACGAATTCTTCCATTTCGCTGACGAATTACGGCGTGATCCTTCAGCGCTATGCGGAGGATCTCGTGAACAACTATACGAAAGTCCTTACAGAAATCAATACTGAAAAGAACCGCGATAGAAATGGTATCACGCTCGGCTTCCCGAACGGGATTGCGAATTTTTTTCCGGCAGAAATCTTTGAGACTTATCTGAAAAGCCATCCGAACGTCCGGATCTCAATCAGAGAGTATACAGATACAGAGGTTGATGAAGCGCTGGTAAGAGGAGACATTGATATCGGATTCTGTGTTGTTCCGGTAGATAAAGAGAAGCTGAACATACAGCATACGCATAACATGAATCTTTATTTCATGCTTAGTGAGTCGCACCCGCTTGCCGGAGAGACATCACTCGATCTGCGCCAGCTCAAAAACGACAGCTTTATCGCAATGGGAGACGAGGGAAAAGGACGCACAAGCTTTCTCGAACGCTGCCGCAAAGCAGGCTTTTTTCCTAATATAAACGTGACTGTTGCAGATACGGAACTGATGATGGAGCTGTGCCGCAAAAATTTGGGAATAGGGGTGTATGCGGGGGAACGCCCGTTGGAACTTCCGGGACTCAGAATCGTCCCGGATAAGCTGCACGTGTGGGAATTTTCAATCAGCATTTGCACTGCTGCAGGTCACGGCGTGACTGCACAGGAGGCTGAATTGATCAAATGCTTCCGCAAATGGTGATATACGCCTTATAATATCGCCTGCATGTTCCATGGCAAAGCCTTAAACTATTTCTACAGCGCAAGCTACCGGCAGATTCTTTGCCGGTAGCTTATCTTTTTGCATTTGCCACAACTACTTGTTGTGACGAGTACAAAAAGGTCTCACTGTCAAACGTTTAACAGACGTGCTATAATCAGAACAGCAAATGACAATAAATTAACTTTTCCCGGGAAGAAATCAGAAGCAGATCGCGCCATCCAAAGAAAGGAAATCATAGATATGTACGAATGCCAGTATCCAAATCTTTTCAAGCCGCTTAAGCTGGGGAATACCATTTTACGCAACCGGATCTTTGCAGCTCCTACCGGTTACTGCGACCTTACAGTCGAGAATATCGCGACCGAGCCCCTGATGGCATACTACGAGAGCAAGGCGCGCGGCGGCTGCGCTGTTGTCCATGTAGGGGAGGCATACATCGATTCCGTACATGGTGTGGATATCCCCAAATATCTCAAACTCGACAGCGACGACTGTGTGTCCCACCTTGCAACAGTTGCCGATGCGATCAATAAGCACGGTGCCATCGCCTCCATTGAGCTTATGCACGCCGGTATGTTTTCCAGTCAGTCATATATTGAGGGGCATCAGGTGTGGGCGCCGTCGGACACGGTCATTCAGACCGACAGCGACAAAGCAAGCGCGCGTCTCAACGGCGCGTTTCTTCCGGAGATGCCTGAGGAGGAGATCCTGAATACCATTGAGCTTTACGCGCAGGCAGCAAAGCGCGTTCAGCTTGCGGGCTTCAAAATGGTCCTTCTTCACGGCGGCCATGGCTGGCTGCTGCATCAGTTCATGAGCCCGCTTACCAACCACCGTACCGACCGATGGGGCGGCAGCGCGGAGAACAGATGCCGCTTTGCGGTCATGGTCTGTGACAGGATCAAAGAGGTCTGCGGCAAGAATTTCATGATCGACTTCAGAATGTCTGCATCCGAGGTCAACTCTGTCGGCTATGGCATCGAAAATGGCGTTGCGTGCGCAAAGCAGCTTGACGGTCACTGTGATATCATCCATTGCTCTGTTGGCAACCACGAGGTCATTGAGTCGTTTGTTGTCATGCACCCATCCATGTTCCTTGAGGATGGCGTCAACATGAAGTTTGCCGCTGAGGTCAAAAAGTATGTCAAGACCCCTGTTGCGGCCGTTGGTTCCTTCAGCGACCCGGCGATGATGGAAAAAGCGCTTGCGGACGGGTTAGTAGACGTCATCGAAATCGGCAGAGGTGTTATTGCCGATCCCGACCTGCCAAACAAAGCGAGAATGGGTAAGGCGGACGAGATCAACCAGTGCCTGCGCTGCTACACCTGTTTCAGCCAGCTTATTACCACCGGACAGTATGGCTGCGCGATCAATCCCACCACAGGGCGCGAGCTTGAGTGCAAATATGATACGCCGCCCGTGCATAAGCGGAATGTCGTGGTTGTCGGCGGCGGTATCGGAGGCATGGAGGCGGCGCTGATCGCTGCCGAGCGCGGCCATCAGGTCACTGTCATCGAGAAAGCCGACAGACTCGGCGGTGTGCTCCTCATTGAGGAGGATGTCTCTTTTAAGAGCAAGCTCAAGCTGTATATCGACACGCAAGCCAGAAAGGTCATGAAGAATGACAACATTACCGTGATGCTCAGCACCGAGGCTACGCCGGAGCTCGTCAGCAGTATGGAGCCTGATGCCGTTATCGCGGCACTTGGTTCCCGGCCTGCGATTCCTACCTATCTGCCCGGCTATGACAAGGCGAACGTTATGCCTGCGGAGTACGCCTACACCCATGCCGATGAGGTTGGCGGCAAGGTCGTTGTAATTGGCGGCGGTCTCGTCGGTGCAGAGCTTGCGCTTCATCTTGCAAGCTGCGGCAAGGACGTTACCATCATGCATCGTCATGCGTGCATCAAGTGCGGTGCAAACGGTCTGCATGGTCAGGCAATCAATGAGCAGATTCGCATTCACAAGGTAGGTACGGCCTTCAACACCAGCCCCGTTGAAATTACCGATGACGGAGTTATCGGCAGAAATGCGGAAGGGGAAAAGCTCTATCCGGCAGACACCGTCATTTATGCTGTCGGTCAGCGTCCGCTTGCGGATGAGGCGGAGCAGTTCCGCTTCTGTGCACCGGAGTTCTATACGATCGGGGACTGCGTGACTCCTGCGACGATCTATCAGGCAACATCTCAGGCTTTCTATGCCGCAAGAGATATCGGCCGTCTTTGAGCGTTTATATGTAACGAGGTGTTCAGACTATGAGCTCATTCAATAAATATCCACATGTCTTCTCGCCTATAAAGATAGGCGGCATGGAGGTCAAGAACCGCGTGCAGTTCTCTCCTATGGTCTCCAGCCTCTCGACCCCAACGGGCGGCGTGTCTCCGGAACTTCTCGGATACATCAAGTATCAGGCCCAGAGCGGTGTGGGCGTTATCACGATCGGTTCTACGCCCATCAACCACACGAACGGTGTTGACTTTTTTGGCGCGCTTGATGTTACAAGTGATGACAATATGACCGATCTTCGCCGCATCTCCGAGACTGTACACCGATACGGCGCAAAGATCTCCTGCGAGCTCGTCCACGCGGGGCGCTCCGCTCCGAAGCAGTTCCGTCCCAACTCGCCGGCGATCGCTCCCTCTGCAATCCCTGTTGAAAATGGCCCGACCGACATCCGCGAGATGGATGAGCGGGACATGGAAACGATCCGTGATGAGTATTGTGACGTTGCGCAGCGCCTGATGAAGTCCGGTTTTGATATGGTCATGGTACACGCGGCGCACGGAAATCTTCTTGCACAGTTTCTGTCTCCCAAATACAATCAGCGCACAGATGAATACGGCGGCAGCTTTGAAAACAGAGCCCGCTGGCCGCTCTCGGTACTAAAAGCAATGCGGGAGCGTGTAGGCGACGGCCTGTGCATCGATATGCGCATCAGCGGCGATGAACTGGTTCCGGGCGGTATGGGGATCGAAGAGACAAAGGCGTTTATTCGTCTTGCCCAGGAATACATAGATACCGTCCATGTCTCTCAAGGACTCATTGTTGAGCCCAGATATATGCCATATACCATGCCGGCATTCTATCTTCCGCATTGCCACAATGTGAAATGGTCCGAGCAGGTCAAGGCAGATCCGGATATTCATATTCCTGTTACCGTTGTCGGCAGTATCACGACCGTGGCGGAAGCTGAGGAGATCATCGCATCCGGTAAAGCGGACATGGTGGCAATGGCGCGGCAGCTGATGTGCGATAATAAGCTGCTCTATAATGCCTATCGCGGGATGGAAGAGAAAACCAGGCCGTGCCTGCGCTGCCATGAATGTGCACCCGCCGACATCGTTCATCTGCGCTGCGCGACAAACCCGCGTCTCGGCCGCGAGTCCGAGATCCCGGAGGAGCTGCCCTGCACAAAGCATAAAAAGAGAGTTGTCGTGGTCGGAGGCGGTGTTGCGGGCTGTATGGCTGCAAAAACGCTTGTAGAGCGCGGACACGATGTCATCCTGATAGAAAAGGGTGACAAGCTCGGGGGCAGACTGCATGAGATCAGCTGCCTGTCGTTCAAGTTTGATATGCGCCGGCATCTCCGCTGGCTTATGAGCAGCACCATGGAAAGCGGTGCAAAGATCATGCTCAACACCGAGGCGACGGCGGAAATCATAATGGGACTGAAGCCCGACGTGGTATTCGTTGCAACAGGCGCTGAGCGGCTGACCCTTCCGATCCCGGGCATCGACAGGGAGAACGTCCATCATGTTTTGGATGTTGACACCGGTCGGGCAACGGTCGGAGAGCGAGTGGTTGTCTGCGGCGGCGGTCTGTCAGGTACAGAGTCGGCACTCCAGCTTGCCATGGACGGCAAGAAAGTGACGGTTGTAGACCTGCTCCCCGTTGAGCAGTTTGCCAAGGATCACTCCCCGGCCCCCAGAGGGATGCTCCTGCAGCTGCTGGAAAAGTACGGCGTTGCGCTTGTCGGCGGTGTCCGGGTTTGCGGCATCAACGATGACGGTGTCGTGGTAATGGCACGGGATGGCACAAAGTCTGTTATCCGGTGTGACGATGTCGTTGCCGCTTTCGGCATGAGAAAAAATGACGCGCTCCTGAAACAGCTCAGAGCGCTTATGCCCGACGTCGTAGCGGTGGGCGACTGCGATGTTGTTAAAAACATCAAGAATGCAAATCAGATCGCATTTAGTATGGCGCTTGAAGTTTGAAAACGGATAATATGCCTGTCAATAAGAAAGGAGAAGACAAAATGGAGAATGCAAAAGTTTCAAACAAAAAACTGATGTCTCTGGCGATCCTGTTTGTGTCCGCGCTTGAAATGGGAGGAATGGGGCTTCAGCCCGCGCTGGCTGACATTGCTGCCGCATTTCCCGACATTCCCACCGTGTGGATGCAGGAAATGTCCAACTGGCCCGGCTTTGCAATGCTTCTTGGCTGCGCGCTGTCCACGCTGCTCGCAACAAAGGTGTCCAAAAAGGCTCTGTGCCAGATCGGTGTCGGCTTTGTTGTTGCCTATGCCATCCTCGGCTTTACGCTGCACTCCAGCTTTATTCAGCTCATGATGTGGCAGACCATCCTCGGCCTTGGTTTCGGTTTCCTTATGCCCACATCCAACGGTATCATCGCTGAAAACTATGCCGAAGATGAACGCGGCAAGCTCATGGGTATTCAGGATCTTTTCACCAACGGCGGCGGTATGTACCTGACCCTCATCGGCGGCGTCCTCGCTGCCAAGGCATGGAACTACACCTACCTTGCTTTCCTTTACGCACTGATCCCTCTGGTGCTCGGATGCATCTATTTCCCCGCTGACAAGCCAGCTAAGGCGAGCGGCGAGAAGAGCCATCTCAAGATTGCCCCCATTACGTGGCTGTTTGGCGCGATCATTTTTGTGTTCATTAACTCCTACGGCGTCATGGGCGCGAACATCTCGTTCATCATCACCGAGCGCGGCATGGGCACTGCTGCACTTACCGGAACTGCAATGGCAATTTTCCTTGTTGGCGGTATGTTTGGCGGCCTGATCTTCAACCCCTTTGAGAAGAAGCTCCGTGAGTATGTTCTCTGCTGCGGCTTCATCGCTCTGGTCATTGGTTTCCTGATCATCTACTTTGCCCAGTCTCTCGTCATTCTCTTCATCGGGGCTTTTGTGGTCGGTACCTCTATTGGCTTTGAAATGCCCGGCACTCTGCTCTATGCGACCAATTACAACACGGTTGAAGCCTCCACGGCGGGCTGCGCTGTCATCCACATGGCAGGCCAGCTCGGCACGGTTTGCTCCGCGCTGTTCTATACCCCGGTCGCCGGACTCATCAAACCCAACGACACATCCTTCCGTTTCCTCTTTGCGGCGTGTGTCTGCACCGCTCTGGCACTTCTCGTTGCTCTGGCGGTCTCCATCACGAAGAAGAAAAGAGCGGCATAAATCCGGCGTTCACAGGATTTTCTCGAAAGCGTAATCACCATACCGCCGTTTCGGGCGGTATGGTGATTGAGCAGAATTGATAGTTATTTATTTCACCAATGCAAGAAAGCTTGAGGAGTTAAATATGGATAAACCGACAAAGACGAGGACCATCATCGGGATCATCGTTCTGATTTTTGCCAACACTGCTGCCGGCGGTGCGGAATGGTGTTCCTCCGCGCTGGCTGATATAGCGAACGTGTTTCCTGATGTTCCTTACAGTATTATCACTTTTGTAAATAACATCCCCAACCTCTGCGCAGTTGTCTTTACGATCGTCGCAGGCGTTCTTGTAAACAGAAAGATTACCCTGCGCAACATGCTTCTGATTGGTATTGGCTTCCACTGTGTTGGCGGTGTTCTTCCTGCCTTGTTTGGCGATACCAGCATGGCTATGATGTTTCTCGGCCGCTTTGCCTTTGGTATCGGATATGGTCTTATGCAGGGCATTGGCATCTCCATGAGTCTCAAGCTCGTGGAGGACAGCAGATTCAGAAGCCATGCCATGGGCTGGGCGGTCGCTGCTCAGTATGCAATGAATATGATTGCACAGGTCGCCGTGGGTCATCTCTGCGCGATCAAATGGAATTACAGTTTCTTCGTCTATCTTTGGAGCGCCATCCCGTTCCTTATTGTTCTTTTCCTTTGCCCTAAGTTTGAGCTTGATAGAAATGACACGTCTACCACCGGAGGAAAACTTGAGGAAATGGCGAAATCGGGTTCCTTGGTTCGTGCTATAAAGAAGCTGCCGCCGATCGTGTGGGCCTTTTCCGCTATTGCGATCGGGTATATGCTTTGCTATTATCCCATGTTTCTTGTTATCTCCAAGATCGTTGTCGGACGCGGCATCGGCAATTCTGTCACGGTCGGCAATGCGATGGTTTTTTACTCAGTTGCAACGATCGCCGGCGGTATTGTTTTCGGGTTTGCCGAAAAGCTTCTTAAGAATAAGACGATGTTTGTCATGCTTGCCGTTACCGGCGTTACGATGCTCGGCTTGTATTTCTCTCGTAGCTTTGCATCGGTTGCTGCTTGGCTGGTCGTCAGCGGTGTGTTCTCCACCGGTATTATCCCTGCCTGCATCAGCGCGTTTAGTGAGAGCGTGGAAGAGGAGAACAAGTTCCTTGCGACTTCCATTGCCGAATCCGGTGTCAATATCGGCGCGTTCCTCGGCACTCCGTATATTGCGCTTATCGAGGCCTTTGGCGGCAGTGCTGACACTGCCATGTTCATTTCGCCGATTATTATGCTGATTCTCGGCTTTGTTACACTTCGGTTTTGCAAAAAAGACGCCAAAACGTAAGCCGTTCCGGCAATTTGCGCTCCGTCTGTTCGCGCAGCCTTGAATGAATCGACAACGCTGCGAACATTCTCACTCAGCAGGTCGAGTGTTCGCGTCACATCACTGGCTCCAAAGCGCCCTGCGGTCGTCTTGACCGCAGGGCGTTTTTGCGTTCCATGCTTGACGCAGTGATCGAGGCGCAGTATAATAAGTAAGACATACGCAGTATCCGCAGAGCCGTCCGGGACGGCATTTTTGTGCTCTTCGGATTAGATTACTCTAACTTTTGCGCGATATCAGGAGGCACGGTGCAATGGCCACAGCAAAGAAACTCGAATTTCAGGCAGAACGCAAGGCGGCTGCATGGCAAGGCGGGAAACCGCAGCCGGCGCCGCTTCCGGCCGATGTGCACGCAGCTGCCTGCCTTGTCGATTCAGACGGGGAAGCGGCACGGACGGCTTACCCGGTTTTCCCGGGAATCGAGATCGCCTATCACGACGTCCATGCGGCAAGCGCCGCCACGCAGCGCGCGTGTGCGGCCGGCTGTCTCGAGATCCATCACTGCCGCGAGGGGCGCATCGCTTACCCATATGGCGATGCCTGCTTTTTTCTCGCGCCGGGCGATCTGGCGATCGTGCAGCGCGCGGCAGAAGCAGTCCCGGTGCGCTTTCCGACCGGGCACTACCACGGCATCACGGTGACGATCGACTCGGCGCGCGCGCCGGACTGCCTGTCGTGCTTTCTGGAGGATGTCGAGGTGCGGCCGAGTGCGCTCATCGAAAAGTTCTGTGCGGACGGTGCCTGCTTTGTCACGCGCTCGTCGTCGGGCGTGGCGCACATTTTCTCTGAGCTCTACTCCGTGCCGGAGGGCATCCGCAAGGGCTATTTCAAGGTGAAGATTCTGGAGCTGCTGCTGTTTTTGAGTGCGTTTCCCATTCAGGCGGCGCAGCCGCAGCACGGTTATTCTCTGTCGCAGGTGCAGCTCGCCGAGCAGATCGGCGCGTACCTGCTGGAGAACACGGAGCGGCGGTTGACGGTTGCGGAGCTCTCGCGGCACTTCGGTGCTTCGGCCACACTGATCAACAGCAGCTTCCGCGGCGTGTACGGCATGTCGCCGGCGGCGTTTTTGCGCGCGCAGAAAATGCACGGCGCTGCCAGACTTTTGCGCCGGACTGACCGCACGGTGCTGGATATTGCCGGGCAATTCGGGTATGATAACGGCAGCAAGTTCGCCAAAGCATTCCGGGATGTCATCGGTGTCTCACCCAATGCCTACCGCAGCGGCATCGACTGCGACAGCTGCGCGCCGGAGGCACCCATGCTCTGACGGCGGGAAGCATATTTTCATTTTGGAGCCATGTTCCGATGAATTGGAGCGGATGCCGGGGGTGATGTGCTGTATCCTAACGTCAGACAGAACAAAGCGCGTAACTTTTCACATGTAGGTTAGACCACTTTAACCATCGGCCGCGCAGAATTGCTCACTGCGCGAAAACCGGTAAACGACCACAGACGAGGAGGCAAGCCATGTCGGAGGAAAACGTTGTACGGCTCTGTGCACCGACGCTGGCCGGGATCAAGACCGGCAGCCTGTTCCCGTGCCCGTATGAATGCCGGGAGACTCTGCTCACGGAGATCCGCCGATACAATCAGGTGCTCGTCCCGAAGGGGCTCTGCCTCCTGCCGCTGCGGTTTACGGAAAAGAGCGCGCTGCTGTATCTGTACCGACCGTGTGATCTGGAGCGGGATCTGCAGGACCGGCTGGCAACGGAGATCCTGCAGCACGCGGGCTATGCCTGCACCGGCAGTGAGCAGTGTCTGATGCAGCTCATTGAGCGGCTGCGTGCATACGATGAATTCCCGCATGAGATCGGCCTGTTTCTGAGCTATCCGCCGGAGGACGTCAAGGGATTCATCGAGCACCACGCGGCGGATTTCAAGTACGCCGGCCTCTGGAAGGTGTACGGCGACGAGCAGCGGGCGCGCGATCTCTTTGCAAAATACCGGCGCTGCACGGAAATCTACTGTGAACGTCTGCACGCGGGCTTGAGCATTGCGCAGCTCGCCGTGAACGTGCAGCGGCCGAATACAGCACAAAAGGAAAGGATGTTACCATCATGAAAAAAGCAGCAGTCATCTATTGGAGCGGCACCGGCAACACCGAGGCCATGGCCAACGCCGTGCTCGATGGCATGAAAAATGCCGGAGCGGACGCGGTGCTTCTGACCGCCTCTGATGTGGACGCTTCCGCCGTCGGCGGATATGACGCCGTGGCGCTCGGCTGCCCGGCCATGGGCTCCGAGGTTCTGGAGGACATGGAGTTCGAGCCGATGTTCGAAGGCTGCAAGTCCGCCCTGAAGGGCAAACGTGTCGCCCTGTTCGGCTCCTACGGCTGGGGCGGCGGCGAGTGGATGCAAAACTGGGAGCGCGATTGCCGCAGCTCCGGTATCCAGCTCGCGTGCGACAGCGTGATCTGCAACGACGCGCCCGATGATGCGGCCCTTGCGGCCTGTCAGGCGCTGGGCAAGGCGCTCGTCGACTGATTTCTTTCGATCGTACCCGGATCCCCCTCCGGTTACCGATACCAACAACAGGCATCAAGCCATATCCCCTCTCTTCTCTTTCCAGTTCCCTGCAGCAGTGTGACACCACGCATATTGCCTGTGCGTGACTGCTGCCCCCAGCAAAAGAATCGTCCGCCGAATTCCCCTTCCGGCGGACGATTTTTTTGTATAGCGAAAACCACTCGCTAGGCGAGTGGTTCCAAAGAAGCCTTGTGGCGATGATGAAGACAAAAAACTCCTTTTGCTTTAGAATGAGCGTGCGGTCTGCCAACTGCACAAAAAGCAAAAGGAGGTCATTACATGAATGACATGAATAGTTTATCGCATACGAGCTGGAATTGCAAATATCACATAGTATTTGCACCGAAATATCGCAGGAAAGTGTTTTACGGAGAGAAGCGGCGGGAAATCGGAGAAATATTGCGAACGTTATGCATGTGGAAGAAGGTCAAGATAGTAGAAGCAGAAGTCTGTGTAGACCATGTGCATATGATTAGCGCCTATTAGGAAAACACACTGTCAAAGGGGTTTGTAGCGGGGG
>OHBM01001370.1_pt1 | contig 17958 bp, 16 predicted proteins | sample 1577251 | NCBI WGS metagenome assembly OHBM01 (sample SAMEA3541557, study PRJEB24748) | human gut metagenome | biome: human gut; feature: human-associated habitat; material: faeces | place: China | collected 2012 | reverse complement strand
CAACACGACAGCCGCCACTGACGGATCTTTCGTATATGCTATGATTATGGGTACATTCAAAATCATATTTCTGCTTCAGTTCAGTAAGAAAAACATCGAGTTTCTCCAGTTCCTTCTGGATCTTTCCGACAGAACGTTTCTGTGTGCCGGAAAAATAGTGAAGCCCACGGATCTTAAGGAAAGGATAGTTCTGACGATTTTCAATAAGCTCTTCGATCGTCTTCTGATCCATTCCGAACTGATTGCCGCTTGTCAGTCTCGGAAACACTGAAATTTCCTGCCTGTGCTCCGCTGACCAGTTCTTAAGAAGTTCAAACTGCTGCAGAGATTCCGCTGTGTACATACAGGAATTCCCATATTTGTCCAGTACTGCATTCAGTTTTTCTGCTTTTTTGCGTTGGCGGTTCCTCCTCGTTGTTCGGGACCGTATGCCGGCATCCAGGTTACCTCCTTGTTTTCCATCAGTCCTGAGTAAGCCAATATCTTACCCATTGACAATACGCCCTGACCGCCAAATCCTGCTATAATTATTTCCTGTTTCATCACTTTTGTTTTTTTATTCTTTATCTTTCAAATCGCCCAACGGATAGAAGGGGAACATGTGTTCCACCATCCAGTCATTGGATGCTTGTGGTGTCATCTTCCAACCTGAGTTACAGGTGGAAACGATTTCTACCAGATTGGAACCTTTTCCGTTCATCGAGTTCTCGAAAGCTTTGCGGATGGCTTTCTTTGCCTTGCGGATAGCGGCAACTGTATGAACAGCCTGACGGGTGACGTATGCTGTACCCTCCAGTGTGGCGGCTATTTCGGTCATTTTCAATGGATAACCGTGGATGGTTACGTCGCGACCGTAAGGACAGGTTGCGGTTTTCATGCCGATTAGTGTGGTCGGAGCCATTTGACCGCCGGTCATACCGTAAATAGCGTTATTGATAAAGATAATGGTAATGTTTTCGCCTCTGTTTAGCGCGTGGATGGTTTCGGCTGTACCGATACATGCCAGGTCGCCGTCACCCTGATAAGTGAATACCAGACGGTCGGGCCATAAACGCTTCACGGCAGTAGCAACGGCAGGTGCACGTCCGTGAGCAGCTTCCTGCCAGTCAATGTCCAGATAGTTATATGCAAATACGGCACATCCCACCGGTGATATGCCGACGGTCTTGTCCTCCATGCCCATTTCTTCGATTACTTCGGCTATCAGCTTATGAACCACACCGTGGCTGCATCCGGGACAGTAGTGCATCGGATTGTCGTTCATTAGCGTTGGTTTTTTATAAACCAGATTTTCGGGTTTTATGATTTCTTCTCTTGTCATATTTTCTCCTCCTATCGCTTAACACATGAACCGTAAAAAGAACTCTATCAGCTTGGTAAAGATAGCTGCGGCACAAACATAAATGAATACTTTAAAGTCACTGACAAAGAAGTAAGTAAGAACAGCTGCCAGTGCCAATACCATGAATATGATATTCAATATGTTTCTAATCAGATTCGTGTTCATACGTTTATTATTTAATAATTTTTTCTTTGAGCGCAGTAACTACTTCATCCGGGTCGGGAACGATACCTCCCAAGCGTCCGAAGTATTCGACGGGCACTTTACATTCTACTGCCAGACGAACATCTTCCACCATTTGTCCGGCATTCAGTTCCACGGTGAGGATACCTTTTACTTGGCGGCTGCGTTCGGCGATTGCTTTAGATGGGAACGGCCACAATGTAATAGGACGGAGCAAACCTACTTTGATACCTTCTGCGCGTGCTTCCTCCATTGCTTTTTGAGCAATGCGGGCACATGAGCCAAAAGCCACAATCAGATACTCGGCATCATCGCAATGAATTTCTTCATAGCGTACTTCTTTTTCTTCTATTTCAGCATATTTTTGTTGGAGATGGATATTGCGTTTTTCCATTTCGGCAGGATCCAATTCCAGTGAAGTTACAATGTTGGGACCTCGGTGTTTGAGCTTGCCGAAGGTTGCCCATGGGCAACGTGCCATAACTTCTTCGTTGGTGAGGCGCGGACGCTGTTCGGGTAATACCACTTTTTCCATCATTTGTCCGATAACACCATCTGCCAAAATGATGGCAGGGTTGCGGTATTTGAATGCCAAATCGAAGGCCAGACCTACGAAATCAGCCATTTCCTGTACTGATGCCGGTGCGAGAGCTATCAGGCGATAGTCACCGTGTCCTCCTCCTTTTACTGTCTGGAAGTAGTCTGCCTGGCTGGGCTGGATGGTTCCCAAGCCGGGACCTCCACGCATGACATTCACAATTAAACAAGGGAGTTCGGCTCCTGCAATGTACGAAATGCCTTCTTGTTTCAAGCTCACACCGGGGCTTGAAGAAGAGGTCATTACCATTTTTCCGCTGGCTGCACCTCCGTATACCATATTGATAGCTGCTACTTCGCTTTCGGCCTGAAGCACTACCATACCGGTAGTTTCCCAAGGTTTTTCGTCGGCAAGAGTTTCCAATATTTCCGATTGGGGGGTGATGGGATAGCCGAAATAGCCGTCCACTCCGAAGCGGATGGCGGCATGGGCTATGGCTTCATTTCCCTTCATTAAAACGACTTCTTCTGCCATATGTTTCTTTATTTTATTGTTGTTTTACTTTATATACACTGATGCATCCGTCGGGACACACTGTAGCACAAGACGCACAGCCGTTGCAAGTATCTTCCAATACTTGTTGGGCAAACGTATATCCTTTTTTATTCACTTCTTTGGCGGTGAGCGATATTACATGTAGCGGACATGCCACTACGCAGAGATTGCAGCCTTTGCAACGTTCTGTGTCGACTACAATTGCACCTTTAATTTTTGCCATAGGGTTAGTTATTATTGATTATACATGTCTTTATTATAGAAATTAAGAATATCCATCAGCATGGTGTGTGCCTGGACTGCCGGACTTTCAGGGTTTCGTTCGATGGCTTCCAGATAGTTATTCAGAGCTTGTTGCCAATCACCTTTTTTGCGATAGGCATTGCCCAGCAAATAATAGGCTTCATCTTTGGAACCCTGATGGTTTCCGATGAAATTAGTTAGCGCGTTAATCGCTGTATCTGTTTCTCCTCGTTCTATAAGTTTCTTTATGTCTGATAATTGCTTTGCCATTGCTTATGGTAATAATCTTGTTGCATACAAAGATACTCTTTATTTGTAATTAACAGGAAGTTTAGAGTAGAAAAAACGAACTTTCTGCTAAATTCATTTAAAACTTTATGTCCGTGAAACGGGTGGATATGTTATTTTGTTTTTCCTAATGATTTGATTATGATAGAAATAGTTTCAAATGAAACCATTGATCTCCGGTTCTGTTATTTATTCTTAAAGAAAACAATTGTCCCACGGCTATGAAGAGGAGTCTCTCAGAGTCGTGGGACGATGAATCGGTCGGACATGACATATCCGACTGTTTTTATTTCGGTAAACTTTATTTTATGATTTCACCTACATACATATTATATGTTTTCTGTCCATCGTTGTTCGGATTCATTTTTTTCGCTTCTTCACCGGTGATATTCTGTTGCATCAGTTTTTTGCATTTGACCACTACGGATGGCTTGTTGTTTCCTTGCATATAGAAAGAAACTGTATAGCTGTCGCTTTGTGACAAAAGCATATTTCCCATTGTTTTTTGCGTGTCGATGAGACAGAATGCTACGTCTTTGCCGAATAGCTTTCCAAATCCGCCCCAACATTCTTTGCCGATTTCAAATTGTTCGTCGTTGCCTGCGGTGATGGTCATACGGACAGCGGCTTGTATTTGTGCATCAATGTTTTGGGTCGTTGGTGCAGTAGGAGCAACAGGTGCAGTAGGAGCAACAGGTGCAACAGGTGCGATGGGTGCTGTGGGGGCTACCGGTGCCGTGGGCTGTATATTGGCAGTGTTGGATTGTGTTACGGTTACGCCCGGAGTAGCCACAGTTACAGCCGGAGTCGGAGTAACAGGAGCCGGTTGCAATCCCAAAGCAATCATTCTGTTACCTAATGATGACTGGATAGATTTGAACAGTTCATCTTTCAGGTCAATTGTTTTTCTTCTGAATTTACCGCAGATGGGTGCCAGTTTGGTTTTTGACTTGTTAAGTGCCATATCGTCAGTAATCCATTCTTCGGCAACATATTTTTCACCGCCGTCACGGGCTTCATCGTACCAATAGCGAATACGTGTCATTTCCAAATCGCATTTGCCCGGTTTGCAGGTCATAAGGAGCTGGTAATAAATGCGTGTTCTGTCTAATGACAATGCTGAAGAGGTGAATACCAGATATTCTTCTCCACCGGCTGCTATCGTACCCTCTTCTTTATTGGTATAAAGAACCCGGGCATTAAGTTTGCCTTCGGGCTTGAAGTATGTATTGGCCCAGTCAAGCAATGCATCATACAATTGTTCTTGTGAGAGGGCAGGAACTTGCATTTCTGTAGTAAAAGAAACTTTTCCATCAACAACGGGAATAGCTCCCGCCAAATATTTCTCATCGGTTTGTGCCTTGGCTAATAAAGGCAGACAGATGAGTACTGAAAGTAGAAACTTCTTCATAGTAATAATATTAATTGTTTTTAATAGTAAGCAAAGATAGAAATAAAAAAAAAGAGAAGCTATAAAGCCTCTCTTTTTTTACTTTTATTATTATAGAGTGAAATTTACTTCACAGGTATCTTCTCTATACGTTTTTGATGGCGTCCGCCTTCGAAATCGGTTGAGAAGAATTCGTTCATGATTTTGTCTGCCATTTCATTGTCGATGAAACGTCCCGGCATTACCAGAACATTGGCATCATTGTGTTGGCGTGCAAGATGAGCAATCTCGGGCATCCAGCACAATGCGGCACGAATACCTTGATGCTTGTTCAATGTCATGCTGATACCTTCACCACTACCACAGATAGCAATACCTGGATAACATTCTCCGGCTTCGACTGCCAGTGCCAGCGGGTGTGCAAAATCAGGGTAGTCACAACTGTCTGTGCTGTATGTACCAAAGTCTTCAAACGGATAGTTCTTGGCCTTCAGCCAAGTTTTTACATATTCTTTCAATTCAAATCCGGCGTGGTCGGATGCCAAACCTATTTTTTTCATGCCAGCATTTCTTTTACCTGGTTATACACATTCTGTGCCGTGAAGCCCAGTTTTTCATCCAATACTTTATAAGGAGCAGAGAATCCGAATGATTCTAATCCCCATACTTTACCATTTGCACCAACCAAACCTTGGAGATTGACAGGCAGACCGGCCGTCAGACCGAATACTTTGGCATCGATAGGGATTACGCTGTTTTGATATTCTTTGCTCTGATTGCGGAACAGACCTTCTGAGGGCACTGAGACAATGCGTACTTTGACACCGTCTTTGCGAAGTAGTTCAGCACCTGCCACCAAAGTAGATACTTCGGAACCGGATGCTACAAGAATTACATCGGGGTCAGTATCTGAACCGGCAACAATGTAAGCACCTTTTTCTACTTGACTGTAGTTGTTGCCTGTGGGCAGGTTGTTGATGTTCTGACGTGAGAAGATCAATGCTGTTGGAGTAGAGGTATTTTCCATAGCCAGTTTCCATGCAACGGTTGTTTCTTCTACATCAGCCGGACGGAGTACCAACATGGAGTTATGTCCTTTGTGGTTCTTCAATTTTTCCATTAGGCGGATTTGTGCTTCCTGTTCTACCGGTTCGTGGGTAGGTCCGTCTTCACCTACGCGGAAAGCATCGTGTGACCAGATGAATTTAATGGGGAGTTCCATTAAAGCTGCCATACGAATAGCCGGTTTCATGTAGTCTGAGAAGACAAAGAAAGTAGCACATGCGGCGATGATACCACCATGCAGAACCATACCCAAACAGCAGCATGCCATGGTTAGCTCGGATACGCCTGCTTGTAAGAAAGCACCGCTGAAGTCACCGTAAGTGAATGCATGGGTTTTCTTTAGAAATCCGTCTGTTTTGTCAGAGTTGGATAAGTCGGCAGAAGAAACAATCATATTTTCTACTTCGGTAGCCAATACTCCGAGAACAGTAGCTGATGCGGCGCGGGTAGCGGCATTGGCTTTCTGTTCGATAGCATTCCAATCGATTTGGGGAATTTTTCCGGAGAACCAGAAATCCATTTTAGCTGCCAATTCGGGATTTGCTTTTGTCCATTCGGCTTTGTATGCATATCGTTCGGCAACAATTTTCTTCAATTCTTCTTTGCGTTTGGCATAGAGCTCTTTTACTTCAGTAAAAATCTGGAATGGATTTTCAAGGTCGCCACCCAAATTTTTGATGGTATTGATATATGCCTCACCACCCAAAGGAGCACCGTGAGTACCGCAGTTGCGTTCATAGCTTGAGTTATCCGCTTTACGTGCACCTTTACCCATAACAGTTTTACCGATAATCAACGTTGGTTGTCCGGTTACAGCTTTGGCTTCAGTCAATGCAGCACGGATAGCATCAGGGTCATTGCCGTCAATGGTCATTACTTTCCAGTGCCATGCTTCATATTTTTTAGCAACATCTTCGCTGGTAACAGCATCCGTTTCAGTAGAAAGCTGAATATCGTTTGAATCGTAGAACATAATGAGGTTGTCCAAGCCTAAGTGACCTGCCAAACGACCTGCTCCCTGAGAAATTTCTTCCTGGATGCCACCATCGGAGATGTAAGCATATATAGTCTGATTCATCACGTCTCCCAAACGGGCTTTCAAGAACTTGGCTGCGATGGCTGCACCTACCGCAAATGTATGTCCTTGTCCCAAAGGACCGGATGTATTCTCAATACCACGCATAATATTCACTTCGGGATGTCCTGGAGTGGGGCTTCCCCATTGGCGGAATTCTTTTAGTTCATCTATAGTGAACTTGCCACTCATAGCTAATACGGAGTAAAGCATCGGTGACATGTGGCCCGGGTCAAGGAAGAAGCGGTCACGACCTTCCCAACACGGATTTTCCGGGTCATATACTAAGAACTCTGAAAAGAGTACGTTTATGAAATCAGCGCCACCCATGGCACCGCCGGGGTGACCGGAGTTGGCTTTCTCTACCATCGCTGCGGCTAAAATACGGATATTATCAGCTGCGCGATTCATTAGTTTCTTATCATTCATAGCGTAAAATGTTATTTATGGTGCAAAGATAATTAAATCTTTGATAATGTCATTCCTAACTCTATGAAGAATATTCTATAGAATATATTTTCATATTTCGGTTTAACAAACTTGTATGGTTTATGGTTTGTTTCCTTTATAAAAGTTCCAGCAATTGTTTTTTTACCGTATCTACTCCCGGGAAGCCGGTAAACTTATTTTTGATGCCTCCTTCTTTGTCAATAATCATATAAGTGGGCACTCCCTGAATGCTGAATTGTTTGTTGATGTAAGCCCATTGTGCATTGGTGAGGCGATAATGTTCTCCATGGATGTCTGAAATCATGTTCTCCCATGTTTCTTTTGGTGAGTTCTCACCGGCAATGAATAAATATACTATGTCCTTGTCTGCCAATTCTTCTTTCATTGGTTTCATATCTTTCATTGCTTTTTGGCAGGGGCCGCACCAAGTTGCCCAAAAATCTACCAGCATGACTTTTCCTCTGAATTTGGAAATGATGGAAGCGAATAAATCTTCATTTGCTACTTCGCCGGTTTCGTTGATGGTGAAGCCCGTTTTCTTTTTATTGGCTTCAATCGTTTCTATCAGTTTATTATTCATCGAAGTCAGTTTTTCCAGATAGTAAGGGTTTTCCATCAGGCGAATTTCCTGAAAATCGGTTTCAGTCAACGGACAGAAGTCGGTGATTTTTTCGGCATATTTCATAGCTTTGCGTATATCAAAGAAAAGGCCTTTATCAGCACCCATATAGTTGGTTACTACTTTCATGCCGGCTTCTCGTACTTTCTTGCTGTATTCCATGAACAGCGGGTCATATTTCTTTCTCAAGTCTTGCATCTTTCCGGCTAATGCTTTGGCGCTTTTTCCTGCATCAATACTGTCTTTATATGCTTTGATGACTGCTGCATCTTCGGCTGAAGTCCGGTCTGACGAAATAATATAGCTGAATATGTCTTTCATATTGCCGTCCAAAGGGACACGTATTTCATAGCCTAAATATTTTAGCATTCTGGAATAGCCGTTGCAGTAAAGCATTTCATTGCTGTTTAGTGCTCCTATGGTTCTTATATAGTCATAATAATTGGTGGGCAGGTCGGGGGCTTTATAGCTTTTGAATGCTTCTCTTTCGGGTAGTCCGCTATAATATATATATGCATTCATCAGATTTGAGTTGATACTGTTGAGTGCTGCGGTACATTGAAATTTATTGTCTATCAGCAATAATTGGCGGGATGCATTATCCAGTTCTTTGGCATTTTGTATGATTGAATTTCTGTTTTGGTATTTGTTCAGGCAATAGGCTTTATATTCTTCTGCCGACATATTATATATTTCTTTTAGAAAATCTTTTCCTTCCCATTCGGTTGCCCATTTGCTGTTCAAGGTTTTGTTGAGTTGCGCCATTGTGCCTGAGAAATATAGTTTCTCTCCTTCCGGTTTGTTCTGTTTCAATAATTTGCTTTGTGAACGGCTGATTTCCCGTAAATTAATGATTATTTTGGTGTCTTCTCCGGGAGTCATAAACAATGTACTGATTTTCTCTCTTTCCATCACTAAATCAAGGCTGGTCGGAGCAGAGAGGTCGATTGCTGTGCAGAAGCTGCCGTCTTCTTTGATTTCTATGGGAATTTCGTTTTCATTACCGGTCAATAACTCACAAAGGTAGGCATTTAGGTTGAGTTGATAGTTATGTTTATAGTCCAAAAGTTTTCCACTCAGTGTAGCCTTTCCCATTGTCAATTGAGGAGCCGGTAATATTTCTACAGCATTTGTTTTTTGTTTTACCTCTTCCGGTAACACTAATTCGGGTAATTTCCCATTTAAAGAAATTCCCCATACTTTGAAGCAGTCTTCGCAGTCACTTTCTATAAAGTCTATCGTTTTTACGGTAGCCGGCAGGGTAGGAAATATCAGACTGAAAGTAGCCTCACCGCTGTCGGGCATCCAAAATTCTTTGTCAAGGGTGATGCCACTGCCCGAACGGATGGGGTATTTTTTACCGTTATCAGCTAACAGATAGCTTTCTCCGCTGATTCTAATCCAATTGTGTGGGCGATAATATGCTTTGATATCCAAAACGGTAGCGGTGTCGGAAAGTGTGATTTGGTTGATCTCCACTGTGGATGTGTTGCGAACAATAAACGGAGGCTGGTTGACTTTACGTTCTTGGGCTTGTATGGAACATAAGGTTCCCAAAGCCAATAATAATGTGCATAAGGTTTTCATAATATAGTTTTGTTTTGGAAAAAAGCCGCCATTGATTTTTGATTGGTCAATGGCGGCTGATTAAGTTTATTTTGACTTTTGTGTTAAGTTCACATATCTGTGAGTTTAGATCAATTTACGAGAACCGTCGCTGATAACTACATCGTAAACTTTCGGACTGCGACCAAATTTTTCTTTGAATCTTTCTTTTGCAGTAGTGATGAATGTTTCATAAAGTTCATTCTTCACTAAGTTGATAGTACATCCGCCGAAGCCACCGCCCATAACACGTGAGCCGGTAACGCCACAATCGAATGCGATATCATTTAAAAAGTCAAGTTCTTCGCAGCTAACTTCATATAATTTGCTCATGCCATTGTGTGTTTCATACATTTTCTGGCCGACAGTTTCATAATCACCTCTTTCCAATGCATCACAAACATCAAGTACACGTTGGATTTCTTCGATGACATATTCTGCGCGCATGTAATCTTCTTCGCTGATGTCAGCTTTAGCTTCCTGCAACATTTCCATTGTACAATCACGTAAAAACTCTACATGTGGATGTTTCTTTTGAATAGCGGCAACAGCAGCTTCGCAGCTCTGACGACGCTTGTTGTATGCAGATGATGCCAACTCGTGCTTAACTACGGAGTCTACCAATACTAAACGATACCCTTCCGGTTTGAATGGGAAATATTGGTATTCCAATGAACGGCAATCCAAACGGATTAAGCTACCTGCTTTACCGAATACAGAAGCAAACTGGTCCATGATACCGCAGTTTACGCCACAATAATTGTGTTCAGTTGCCTGACCTATTTTAGCTAATTCGAATTTATCTATCTTGTTGTCGCCAAACAAATCGTTGATAGCATAAGCATATGTGCTTTCCAGTGCAGCCGATGAAGACATACCGGCACCCAAAGGCACATCACCTGCAAATGCAGTATCAAAGCCTTTTACGTTTACACCGCGCTTAATCATCTCACGGCAAACTCCGAAGATGTATCTTGCCCAGCTGGCTTTTGGAGCATCTTCTTCGTTCAAACCGAATTCTACATAGTCTTTCAGGTCGATAGAGTAAGCGCGTACTTTATCTGTTCCGTTAGGTTTGATTTCAGCAATCATACCTTTATCTACAGCACCCGGAAATACGAAACCACCATTATAATCGGTGTGCTCACCAATGAGGTTGATACGACCGGGTGAAGCATATACTGAACCTGTTGTGCCATCAAAATGTTTGATGAAGCGACTTCTTACATATTCTATGTCCATGATAATTCTATAATTTAAAGGTTAATATATCGCATTTATTATTATTCTGCTTCTCTTCTTGTAACCTTGCTGCCGATAAGGGCGTAGAACAGCAGGTAGACAGCGCAAGCTACTACACACCAGAAACTCTGAATGTAGCCTACGAGGTCGGCAACTGTAGCTTGGATAAACATCATCACAGCGCAACCGAATACCATTGTCATAAAAATACCGGAAGCGATGGCTGTATATTTGCCAAGACCTTCAACTGCCATATTGAAAATAGCTCCCCACATTACTGAAGTACAAAGACCTACCAGTAGGAATGAGAAGATGCCCAAAGGAATTTCTTCCCAAATAATTTCGAGTGTACCCCAATTCACACCCGGAAAAGCTACCGTGATGGTAGGTGCAAACATACCAAACAAAACGAGGATGATAGTAGCTGATGATACAACGGTAATCATGGTGCGGCTCGATACTTTTTCACCAATACTGGCACCTACGAAACGACCAATCAGCATCATAAACCAATAAACGGCTACAATCATACCTACTGTGCTGGCGGGGAGTCCGTAGTCACTGATGAGGTACTGTTGTACGAAGTTAGGTACACCTACTTCGATACCCATATATACGAAAATACCCAAAGTACCCAATGCAAAATGACGGTAACTCATAGCACCTTTGATAAGGTCTAGCTGTACAGGAGCTTGTTTAGGTTCTTCAATTTTAGTGAATGAAATTACGATGAAAGCCACAACGAAGATAGCAAGTGCAATCATCAAGGCAGGTGTTGCATCGGAAATTTTGGCTTTTGCAGCATCACCGATGAGAGCTCCCATCAGAATATAACAAGCTACAGCTGCGGTAGAGTTGAACACACCGCCAATCTGAATTAGCTGGTTACCGCTGTTACCACCACCTCCGAGAAGGTTCAGCATGGGGTTAACCACGCAGTTAAGGATACACATACACAGACCGGCGATAAAAGCACCAATCAGGTAAACAGCAAATACAAGACCAAGATTATTATCTACATCCATCAGACCGCTGATCCACTGGATAAGGATACCCACACTACCTACGACAAGACCGATAAGGGCGGTTTTTTTATAGCCATACTTAGAGATAAGCATACCGGCGGGAATACCCATTACGAGGTAAGCGATGAAGTTACCATAGTTACCAATCTGTGCAAGCACATTTGAAATTGGTCCTTGGTTTTTGATAATTGTTGCCATGGGTGTACACAGGTTGGTCACGAAGGCAATCATTGCAAAAAGGGCAATCATGATGATGATAGCACCCCATTGTTTTGTTTTTTGAGCCATTGTTAAATCGTTCTTTATGTTTATTTTAAAATTGTTTTGCTTATTTTTCTACGCCGAATTTGTAGATGGTTATCTGTTGGTATACTTCTTCCGGTTTTAATACACAAGAAGGGAAATGACCTTTATTCGGAGTATCAGGGAAATGTTGTGCTTCAAAGCAGATAGCGCTTCTGGCAGGGAAAGTGGCACCGTGAGCGCCTTCAAAGCCATTGTGCCAATTGGCTGTATAGACTTGGACACCCGGTTCAGTGGTGTAAACCTCCATGCTGCGTCCGCTTTCAGGTTCAACACATTTAGCAGCAAAGCTAAGGGTTCCTTGTTCGCGTTTATTGAGTACATAGCAATGATCATAGCCGGCACCAAACTCTAGTTGTTCAAATTTGTCATTGATGCGGCTTCCCACAGCATGAGGAGTACGAAAATCCATCGGTGTACCTTCTACTTTGGCTATCTCGCCGGTGGGGATAGATACATTATCCATTGGAGTGTAAAAGTCTGCATTAATAGTTACGATGTTGTTTTCAACGCTTGCTGTAGGATTGGCAATACCTGAAAGACTGAAAAAACCGTGGTGAGTGAGATTGACTAATGTTGTTTTATCTGTTACTGCTGAGTAGGTTATGATGAATTCATTTTGATTACTCAGTGTATAAACTACTGTTACATCCAAATTTCCGGGAAAGCCTTCTTCGCCATCAGCCGATAAATAATGTAGCTTCAAACTTTGCGGAGTTACTTGTTCGGCATCCCAAACACGTGCGTGGAAACCGGTTGGTCCACCGTGTAGTGAGTTTGGTCCGTTATTGATTGTCAGTGAGTATTCCTGCCCATCTAAAAGAAATTTTCCGTTTGCGATACGATTACCGTAGCGTCCTATTAACGTGCTCAAAAAAGGTTCATGACTGTTGATTACATGGTCTATACTATCATGTCCTTGGATGACATTAGCAAATTTGCCGTTTTTATCGGGAGCCATTATAGCTAAGACAGCACCACCGTAATTAGTGACAGCTATTTCAACTCCATTTTCATTCTTTAGTATGAAAAGGTCTGTTTGTTTCCCATCTACTGTTTTTTGAAAGTCGGTCCGTTTCAGACCGCACAAATTCTCATCGGAAGTTGATGTGTTTATCATATTATTGAAAATCTTTTTATAGTAAGTACAAAACTATTGCAAATAAAAAGATTTTCTTCGGTATTCCCAAACTTTTTGTGGAAAAGTGAACTTGCTAAACGTGAAATTTTAATAAATCAGCTACGATAAAGCTGCTTCCGCCGACAAAAATAAAATCTTTTTCACTAGAATGTTGTTTTGCTGCTTCAACTGCTGCTTTAACATTGGGGTAACTCTGACCTTGCAAACCGACTTGTTGTGCTAACGCTTGCAACTCATTTTCCGGCAGGGCGCGTTTTACATCGGCACGGGTAAAATAATAAATGGCATCTTTGGGCATCATGCTAAGCACTCCGCTGATGTCTTTGTCATTCACCATGCCCATTACAATGTGCAGGCGGTCATATTTTTGATGTTTCAGTTGTTCCACAATGTAGGAAATGCCTCCTACATTGTGTCCGGTGTCGCATACCAATGCAGGGTGTTCTTCCAATTTCTGCCAACGTCCCATCAGTCCTGTCAGTTTTGAAACATGGGCAAAGCCTTCGCGCACATTTTCTTCGGTGAGGTGGTAGCCTATCTTTTTTAGTTGGCGAATGGAAGAAAGCAGTGTGTTGGTGTTTTTAAGTTGGCAAAGTCCTCCCAATTCTCCTTTTAGTTCGGCGAAGTCTGTTGTTTGATAAATTCGTTCACCGGTTTCGTTGACAGAAGAACTTTGTAAGAGATGTTCTTCTTCGGCAAATAGGATAGGGGCGTGAACACTCTGTGCGCGTTCAATAAATACAGGTTTGGTTTCGGGAGTTGTTTCACCAATAATGATCGGTGTGTTTTCTTTGATAATACCGGCTTTTTCTCCGGCAATTTTTGCCAGCGTATTACCGAGAAACTGTATATGGTCAAAGCTGATATTAGTAATGAGACAGAGATCGGGATGAATAATATTGGTGCAGTCCAAGCGTCCGCCCAGTCCCACTTCAATAATGGCTACATCCACTTGTTGAGTAGCAAAATAATGGAAAGCCATAGCGGTGGTAAGCTCAAAGAAAGAGGGGTGCAGCGGTTCGAAGAAGGTACGGTGCTTTTCAACGAAGTCAATTACGAACTTTTGAGAAACCGGAGTTCCGTTGATGCGGATTCGTTCACGAAAATCAATTAGGTGGGGAGATGTATAGAGGCCTGTTTTATATCCTGCAGATTGTAGAATTGCTGCTAATGTGTGTGAGCATGAACCTTTTCCATTGGTGCCGGCTATATGGATGGTATGGAATTTGCGATGAGGATGTTCGAAATATTCATCTAAAAGATAAGTGTTTTCCAATCCTTCTTTATAGGCATCCTTTCCTATGTGTTGGAAGAGGGGGGCACTATTATATAAATAATCCAGTGTTTCTTCGTAAGTCATAATCGTAAAAGTTATTGTCCGTTGTGATAGTATATGATAAAAATGGGCAGATATAAGAGGTAAAATACACTTTCATCCACTGTAAAGATGAAAACATTTTCTCTATAGTGGATGAAAGTAACTTTTTGGTCATAGCACAACGGCTATGAGGTAGTTAATCAAAGAAGTTTTTAAACTTTTTGAATATCTTTTCCTTGATGCTCAGGTTAGGTTTGAAGTTGTCAGATTCCTGCATCTTCTCCATTATTTGCTTTTCTTCTTTGTTCAGTGTTTCGGGTACGTATACACTGACATTAACCAATAAATCGCCGGTACCTGTACTATATCCATAGCTGTTTACATTTGGCAATCCTTTACCTCGTAATCGTAGCACTTTGCCTGGTTGAGTTCCTGCTTCAATTTTTACTTTTACTTTACTGTCGATAGTCGGAATTTCTACAGTTCCACCCAATGCAGCTGTAGGAATACTCAATAGAAGGTTGTATATCAAATCATTTTCATCACGAATCAGGTCGGGATGTGATTCTTCTTCAATGACAACAAGTAAGTCACCCGGTACTCCGTTGTGCTTTCCGGCGTTACCTTTTCCGTTTACTGTCAGTTGCATACCTTCGGCTACTCCGGCAGGAATTTTAACTTCCACCACTTCTTCGCCATATACGATGCCTTCACCCGAACAAACCTTGCATTTGTTTTTGATGATTTTACCTTCACCGTTACATTGGGGGCATACACTTTGTGATTGCACCATACCAAAGATACTTTGTTGAGTACGTGTCACGCTACCTGTTCCATGACATGTAGGACAAGTTTCCGTACCTCCTTCACCTTCGGCGCCTGAGCCGTGGCAGTGATCACATGCTACATATTTCTTCAGTTTGAATTTTTTTTCTACTCCCGTAGAAATTTCTTTTAAGCTCAGTTTGACCTTAACACGTAAGTCCGAACCACGGAATTTGCGTTGAGAGGCACGTCCGCCTCCACCGAAACCACTGAATCCTCCGAAACCTCCACTACGTCCTCCGAATATATCGCCGAACATAGAGAAAATATCGTCCATAGACATACCTTGTCCGAATCCTTCAAAACCGCCACCGGCAGCTCCACTCATACCGGCGTGCCCGAACTGGTCGTAGCGGGCACGTTTGTCGGGATTGCTTAGCACATCGTATGCTTCGGCTGCTTCTTTGAATTTCTCTTCAGCTTCTTTATCTCCCGGATTTTTATCAGGATGATATTGTATCGCTTTCTTGCGGTATGCTTTCTTTATAACATCAATAGTGGCTGTCTTGTCCACTTCCAGCACTTCGTAATAGTCTCTTTTTGCCATGTTGTTTTATGATACTATTTTATTGAGCCACTACAACTTTGGCGTGGCGGATTACTTTATCATTCAGCTTATAGCCTGTTTGAACACAGTCCAGAATTTTTCCTTTTTGTTCTTCAGATGGTGCGGGAACCAATGCAATGGCTTCATGGTAATCGGTATCAAAATCTTTGCCGTCAGTTTCTATCTTCTGAAGTCCTTCCTGATTTAATACCTTTAAGAATTTGTTATAAATCAGTTCGATACCTTCGCGCATTGCTTTTACATCGTCCGAGGTCTCTGAAATATTCAAAGCGCGTTCCAAATCATCTAGAATAGGCAGGATGGCAGAGATTGTTTTTTCACCACCGTTTTTAATTAACTCTGCTTTTTCCTTCATGGTACGCTTGCGGTAATTATCGAACTCGGCAGAAAGACGTAAATACTTATCATGTTGTTCTTCTATGGTCTTTTGAGCGTCAGCCAAATCCTTATTTACCTTTTCTTCGGCAGATAGCTCTTCTGCTGCTTCCTTCTGAGTCTCTTCGTCAAGAGCAGCTTCTTCTGTCTTTTCTTGGTTTTTCAAAACTTCCTCATCCTGAGGTTGGTTTTTCTCTGTTGGGTTCATATTCTTATTAAACTTTTTGTTTTTCTTATTCTTACTCATAATCAGTCAGGGTTTTTAGGTTAATTTATTGCTAACAAATTTCGTGCCTAGTTGTTTCCCTGTCTCAAATATTTTGCAAAAGTAGGGAAAATATGTCACACTGGCATACTTTTCTGAATTAAAATGCCTACCTTTGCACTTTCAAAAATCGAAATAATATATAAACTAAGGTATATAAGGATGATTACAGTTTCAAACTTAGCCATTCAATTTGGTAAAAGAGTATTGTATAATGATGTGAATATGAAGTTCACCAATGGCAATATTTATGGAGTAATCGGTGCAAACGGTGCCGGAAAATCTACTTTTCTGAAAGCAATTTCAGGTGAACTGGAACCGACTAAAGGGTCTGTGACACTGGGGCCGGGGGAACGCCTGTCCGTATTGAGTCAGGACCACTTCAAATTTGATGAATATACTGTAATGGACACGGTTATGATGGGGCATACAGTATTATGGGATATTATGAAGCAGCGCGAAGAACTGTATGCCAAGACCGATTTTACGGATGAGGATGGTTTGAAGGTATCCGAGTTGGAAGAGAAATTTGCTGAATTGGATGGCTGGAATGCCGAAAGCGATGCGGCTATGCTGTTGAGCGGACTTGGTATCAAGGAGGACAAGCATTATATGAAGATGGGTGACTTGAGTGGTAAAGAAAAGGTGCGTGTTATGTTGGCACAGGCTCTTTACGGAAATCCGGATAACTTGTTGCTTGATGAGCCGACCAATGATTTGGATATGGACACAGTGACATGGCTGGAAGAATATTTGTCCAACTTTGAGCATACCGTATTGGTGGTGAGTCATGACCGTCACTTCCTTGACTCTGTTTGTACACATACGGTTGATATTGACTTTGGCAAAGTGAATATGTTTGCCGGTAATTATAGTTTCTGGTACGAGTCCAGTCAGTTGGCACTTCGTCAGCAGCAGAACCAAAAGGCAAAAGCCGAAGAGAAGAAAAAGGAATTGGAAGAGTTTATCCGTCGTTTTAGTGCGAATGTGGCAAAGAGTAAACAGACTACCAGTCGCAAGAAGATGTTGGAGAAACTGAATGTAGAAGAAATTAAACCGTCTTCTCGTAAATATCCGGGTATTATCTTTACTCCCGACCGTGAACCGGGAAACCAAATTCTAGAAGTGTCGGGGTTGCGTGCCGAGACAGAAGATGGAGTGGTCTTGTTTAATGACGTGAACTTTAATGTTGAAAAAGGGGATAAGATTGTATTCTTGAGCCGTGACCCTCGTGCCATGACTGCTCTTTTTGAAATCATTAATGGAAACCGTAAGCCGCAAGCCGGTAAATTCGACTGGGGAGTAACAATAACCACTGCTTATTTGCCGTTGGATAATACTGATTTTTTTGAATGCGATTTAAATCTGGTAGACTGGTTAAGTCAGTTTGGTGAAGGAAACGAAGTCTATATGAAAGGTTTCTTAGGGCGTATGTTGTTCTCGGGTGAAGAAGTGCTGAAAAAAGTGAATGTCCTTTCTGGAGGCGAGAAGATGCGTTGTATGATTGCCCGTATGCAGTTGCGCAATGCCAACTGTCTGATTC
>OHBM01001362.1_pt1 | contig 18012 bp, 14 predicted proteins | sample 1577251 | NCBI WGS metagenome assembly OHBM01 (sample SAMEA3541557, study PRJEB24748) | human gut metagenome | biome: human gut; feature: human-associated habitat; material: faeces | place: China | collected 2012 | reverse complement strand
ACTCCCTTGCGGGGTCAAGGGGCAGCGCCCCTTGGGTCACTCACTCCTTCAGCAGCTCCTCAATCTGCCAGAAAACGTCCTTCGGGATTCCCTTCTCGTTCAGCAGCCCGCTGTGCGTGCCGTTCATCTTGTAGGTGTAGGAAGTCGGCTGGTCATTCGGGAAATCGAACATGCCCCAGACGGATACGCCCGTCAGCGGCTGCGTGCCGCCGCGGTTCACGGCGCAGAAGACCTTGAAGAGACGAACGTAGAAATCCGCGTGATCTTCGACTTTCGCCGCGTCAAAGTTGCGCACTGCCATTTCCGTCAGCTGCACCTCCAGCCCTTCCGCCGCATAGGTCTTGATGGCGGTGCTGATGAGCGCAAGGTCATTCACATTCATGCAGCCCGCCTGCGTGCCGTAGCCGCCGATGTATCCCTGCATCCCAACGCCGTCGCAGAGCTTGCGCGGATTCCCGTCCGCATCCACCGCGAAGCTGTTGATGCTCCGTGTCAGGGCGATAATGGCATCCCGTTTTTCGGCGTAGAACGTATTGTAGTCGTTGTAGAACAGGCGGATGTCCGCCCCAAGCGCATCCACCGTGTTGCGCGCGTAGAGGAACGCATATTCCACATAGTCGCTGCCGATGGTGTCATAGAAAACGTTGCTCACGCCGCTGCGGGTGGTGCGGATGTGCCGCGGGTCGGTCGGATCGAACTCGCTGCCTTCGCCGACGGCTTCATTCACCACGTCCCAGCAGTACACCACGCCGGGAAATTTCTCTTCAAAGTGGGTGATGACCTGCGTGATGTAGCTCTCCAGCCGCTGGAGCATCACCTCTCGGCTGACAAGCGGCTTGCCTGCGTCGTACTGCTCGTGGAAAAACCACGGCGTCATATAGGCATCCCACACCAGCACATGCCCGCGCACGCCGAGGCCGTTCTCCTGCGCCCAAGCGACCATCTTGTCCGCCGCGCTAAAATTCATGCGCGGCATCCCGTCGCTGCTGGCGCGGCTTTTGCTCTGGTCAAGCAGAGAGTACGCCTTCATCTCGTTCGTCGCCGTGATGCTGTTGCAGTGCGTTTTCAGGAAGTTCAGGTAGTTCGCGTCCCATAGCTGCATGTAGGACAGCGCGCCGCCGAAGCGGAAGCCATGCGCCATCGTCAGCTCGTACATCGGGGTCACGGGTTCGTCCTCCTCAGCCAGCGCCGCGCACGGCACAAGCATGAGCATCAGCAGGATGGACAGCATTCGTTTCATGGGGATTCTCCTCCTTTTATACTATTTCCAGATTCACCTGCACCATCTGCTTGCGCCTTTTCCCTTCTGGCGTCCGTTCATTCCCCTTAGCGTAGCGCTGCTGCGCTGCGTTTCATTCACGTTAGCCAGAATGAAAAATTCGCGGCGCATCTTGGCGCATTTTCATCTGGAAATAGTATTATGCAGCGGATATACCGCTTTTTCTGCTGGTAAGATTCGTCACGCAGATGGAAATCTCCTGCTGATTTGTCCACTTTTCTGCCATATTCACCATGCCTGAATTTTTATCGCGAAATCAGCATATTTATTCATAAAATCGCTTGACAAGCGAATAAATATGCAGTATAATGCCTTCCATCAAACACAAGGAAGGATGGTGGCAATCATGGCTCACTTGAATGCAAAGAAACTTTTCCCACTTTTTCTGGCGCTGGCACTCTGCTTGACGTCGGTCAATGCGCTTGCCTGCACCGCTGTTTATGTTGGTTCTGACCTCACCGCGGACGGCACGACGATGTTCGCCCGCTCGGAGGATATTTCCAACAGCTACAACAAGCTGTTCTACGCGATTCCCGCTGGCGTCCATACCGCCGGCGAGGTGTACAACGGCTGCTACGGCTTCACCTACACCTTTACCAAGGACAGCTACGCCTACACGGCGTTCCGCGATGATAACGGCGCGGCGAAGGATGGCGTCTGCCCGGACTGCGGTCAGACCCATGCACACACGCCCTATGAGGCAGGCGGAACGAACAGCATGGGCGTGAGCGTGAGCGCGACCGAAACCATCGGCTGCTCCGACGCGCTGTATGAAGTTGATCCGTACACGGACGAGGGCATTGAAGAGGCCGAAATCACGACCGTATTGCTGAGCGAATCCGCGACGGCGAAGGAAGCAGTCGAACTGCTGCTGAGCATTTACGATTCTGTCGGTGCGGCGGGCGGCTCCGGCATCTTCATTGCGGACGACAAGGAAGTGTGGTACGTCGAAAACGCTTCCGGTACGCAGTATGTTGCCGTGAAGCTGACTTCGACGATGGCGTTTTCGCAGCCGAACATGTCGGTGATTGGTCTGATTGACCTCGATGATACCGAGAATGTGATGGCCTCCGCGAACCTGATTGCCGTGGCGGAACAGGCTGGCTCTTATGTCGGCGACAAGGAAGCCAACACCATCGACTATGCCGCTTCCTACAACGCGGATCAGGGCGTCGGCTCCCGTATGGTGAACGCGCTGAAGTACTTCAACGCCGCAACCGCCAAGGAAGAACCTGATTATGCGGATTTCGCCATTTCCAACGTCGCAGCGGATGGCAGCATCGTGCCGATGTATACCAATATCACGCTTGACCATGCATGGAGCGTCGCGGATGTTGTCGGCTACTATCACATTGCGGGCATCGGCTCGACGCGCAACCTTGAAACGCACATCTTCCAGGTCGCCAAGGAAGACAGCATCACCGACACCGTGGAATGGGTCGCGATGGACGACGCGGCGCTGAGCGTCTTCGTGCCGTATTACCCGATGCTGACCACGGATACCTATGCTGGCTATCAGCTCAGCACCGCAGCGGCAGATTTTGTGGAAGCGCAGCCGGAAAGCGGCGTGTACTACGCAACGACGAAGAACAAGCGGAACGAGAACGGCGAGCGTGTGAAGGTGGAAGGCTTCTGCGTCCTGCCGGAGAACTGGGCGGATTCCGTCTACTGGACGATGGACGCGCTGTCCAACCTCTACGAGTACGGCACGCTGACGGACGATGAAAAGGCACAGGTTGAAACGAAGCTGGCGGATTTGCAGGCTGAATGCTACGAAGTCTACAATCAGCTGAAGGTTGACCCCGACAACGCCACCGCAATCAGCGCCGCTGCCGCGCAGAAGGTTCATGAAGCCTGCGTCGCGCTGGTGAACACCGTGAAATAACCGTTTTCAGTTTCCAATGCGGTGTTCATCCGAAGGTCGCATGAAAAAAGCAAGAGGCTGTGAGCAAATTTTCGCTCACAGCCTCTTTGCAATTCAGGGGAAAGGAATGCGTATGAACAACACCGAGGGCAGTTTTGGTGGTAATATTATTTCCAGATTCAACCGCGCATTTCATTTGGAAACAGGATTAGCATTCCTTTTTCATGGCGGAATAGCCGATCAGCACCGTCCACACATAGGCGCAGGTTTTGGGGATCATTAGCATACCGATCATCGGAATGGCATCAGCCCACAGCACCACCGGAATATAGAAACCGAAGCTCAGCACGATGGTCAGCCACATCCAGCGGAAGGACTTGTCGCCGTGTTCCTTGGCGCTGCGATAGAACAGCACGATAATCAGCAGACCCATCAGCGCAAAGGGAATGTTGCGGTAAATGCCCCAGGCAAGCGGAGATTCAGCGCTCAGCCACTGGTTCTGCGGCATCATGCACAGCGTAATGCGCACAGCAGCCAGACCGTACACCGCGGCGGTCAGCCCCTTCTGCCCCTTGACCTGATAGCGCTGACGCCAGACGTAGTAGAGCAGCACATAGAACACGGTCATGGTGACAGAGGTAATCCATTTGCCCAGCCCCAGCGGTACGGTGAAGTTTTCAAGTCCTGTGGTGCACAGTGCAATCGCACGCGGAATCAGGTGGAACGAGTCGCCTGCGCCCAGCACAATTGCCATCAGACCGAACAGAAGGAACTGCTTGTTGCCCTTGCTTCCACGAATCATCAGAATGCCGATGGTAATGACGGACACCAGATAAACAGCGTCAAAGAGCGTTTCAATAATCGCCTGCATAGTAAGTTACTCTCCTTTTTTGTTCTCTTTCCTGTTGGATGCTGCGGCGAAGAATGGTTCCCCGAACCCAAGGCGGCGCGCCGCGCCCCGCACGGGATTTTGATACTATTTCCAGTTTGCTCGCTTTGTTCCTGCTTATTCCCACTTTTTGATGAACAATGTTCAGTTTGCGCTTGAAAAAATGCCTACCTTATTAGTAGGACTTTTAGGAAGCGCTGCGTGTGGAAGATGCGCCGCGCTTCTGCGGGTGCGGGTCAATACAGAAGCCTGCGGATGATTTCCAGAATGGCGGAGGGATCGTAGTCCTCCCGCAGCAAAGCGGACAGCATCAGGGAAAACAGAACGTTCGCCAGCTTTTCCGCTGTAAAATCATCCGTAAAGGCGTCCTGCCGTATTCCTGCATCCTGCTTCAGAACAAAGCATAAAACGTCCAGAATGTGCCGCCACGCATGCTGCATTCGCAGCTTGCCTTCGGACTTTTCCTTCTGCATGAAGCTGAGCGAATGAAGCGTGAAGAAACCGGGATACTGCCGGCTGCCATAGGCCATGCGTTCAAACATCCATGTGATGCAGCTCACGATATTTTGAAACATATCCGCATTTTCCGGGCGGTGGAAAATTTCTTCCCAGACGCTTTCCACAGTCGCACCGACCAATTCGGTCTTGGAATCAAAATAGTTGTAGATGGAGCCTACCGATACGCCGCACGCCGCGGCGACAGAGCGGATGCTGATGGCCGACCAGCCCTCCTGCCGAATCAATTCCCGGCTGGCTTTCAGAATTTCCTCCCGGGATGTCACGATGGTATTCACACGTCGCCTCCTTGCTGAACATTGTTCACTTTGAATGATAGCATTCACGATCCGCTGTGTCAAGGGGTTTTGAAAATTTTTTTGAAAAATCGCCTGCCGCAAAACGTCCGAAAAGAAAAAAGGAGAAGATGGATTCCCCTTGCTTTCCGTAAACGCCCTATGGTATAATGTCAGCGGATTTATCCATCCGGAAGGAGCATCGCATGAGCAAGACCAAAGAACGCATTCACGACAGCAATCTCCGCTACAAGCAGGGCTTGGGGCAGAACTTTATTTATGACGAGGATCTTCTCGCCGCGCTGGTGGCGTCCAGCGAAATCACCAAGGACGATGATGTGCTGGAAATCGGCCCCGGCGCGGGCAGCATGACCAAATACCTCTGTGATGCGGCACACCATGTCCTCTCCATCGAGCTGGATGAACGCCTGATTCCGCTGCTGACGGCGTTCCTCGCTGAACGCGATAATTTCACTCTCGTGCAGGGCGACGTGATGACGCTCAACCTCGCCGACGTGACGAAAGACCTGCGCAAGCCGCTCTCTGTCGTCGCGAATATCCCATATTATATCACCACCCCGCTGCTGACCATGCTGCTTGCCAGCCTGATTCCGATTCGGCGGATGGCGCTGATGGTGCAGAAGGAAGTGGCGGACAAGGTGCTGGCGCAGCCCGGCGACGATGGCTGGGGGATGCTCAGCGTTCGCAGCCAGTTCTACTGCGACCCGTATCTGGCCATGGATGTACCGGCAAAGTGCTTTACGCCCGTGCCGAAGGTGGACAGCGCGTTCATCGTCCTGCCGTGGCGGGAAACGCCGGCGGTACAGGTGCAGGAGGAAGCTGACTTCTTCCGCGTGGCGCAGGCGGCGTTCGCACTTCGCCGCAAGACGATGACGAACGGTTTGTGCGCCGCGTTCCACATGGAGCGCGCCGATGCCGTGTCGCTGATGCAGACCGCCGGGCTGGATGAGCGAATCCGCGGCGAAAAGCTGACGCTGGCGGAATTTGCGCGGCTGGCGGATGCGTTTACGGCGTGGAAGGCGAAACAGGCGTAACCTGCTGTTGTAATTTCGAATCATTCGTGGCATACTGCAATTAGGGTAACACCGCACAAATGAGGTGGTCGGCTGGGGAATGGATTTTTCGTCAGATGCAAATGCAAATTTCGAAGGTTTACTGGAGGTAAATCGAGGAATTTGCATGCCGCAGATGGCGGAAAAGGCATCGCCAGACGCGCCGCCGAATTGTGCGGTGGTGCCCTAATACTCCCCTGCTTCGCCGTTGAGAATCGCATCTGTCAGCGTCCCCAGCAAGCCACTATCCTCCATCGCGTCCATTGCGCCCTGCACAAGTTCCGCCGGAAGTGCCGCAAGCCACTGTGTCACCTTCCGCACCATCGGCTTTCCAATCCGCCCCATCAGCTCAGCCAATGCCGGGCCATCCACCGACAGCACATTCGTGCCCTTCACATCCTCCGGCGAATACTTCACCGTGCCCTCCGCCACCTGAATCACCTTGACCGTCAGCGTCATCATCGTGGCGCTATGGTCAGGCTGAATCCGGCGGATGATGACGGTGTCGCCCTGCGCCTCGCCCTCAAAGGCAAGGTGGATGCCGTCGTCGCCCGTCATCATGCCGTCCGCGTCGATTTGCGCGTAGAACGGCAGCGTGACGGGATAGCTTACAGGCAGGGAGAACGAAACCTGCGCATTCAGCACGTTCGATTGCAGGGAGAGCGCACCTGTGAAGAGCAGCGCATCCCGGCGGAGCGTCGCGGAAAAGTCCACCAAATCAGGCAAATGCAGCGAAACAACCTGCGTGCCGTCCGCCTCCGCGTACGAAAAGACGGTTTCCTCGCCGTTTTGCCAGCTGACGCCGTTTTCGGTGTGTTCGATGCTCAATCCATCCGGGAAGTTCGCTTCGACGTACTCCGGCAAGGTCGCCAGCGCGTCAAAAATATTCGCATCCGCGCCGCTTTCCAAGCCGAACGCTTCAATATAGTAATACAGCGCCCTGTCCTCTTCGGACAGGCGGGCGATTTCTTCCGCGCAGGCTATCAGCGCCGTGTTTTCCAGCCGACCATCGTTTTCCTGTACCGTCAAATCGGCAATCGCCTGTCGGACACCCGCCCATGCGCTGGTGTGCGCGTAGGGTGACAGCCACAGGAACACCCGCTGCAAGGGCAAGTCAAGGTGATTGTACGCCTTGATGGCAAATTCCAGCCACGCCAGCTGATTGAACATCAGCGTTTCGCCGCCAAGGTCAGTCGCCTGAATCCCCCAGTGGCTGTCCAGACCGAAGAAGCGGATGCGGGTTGCGGTTTTTTCCGGCGCATTCGTCAGGCCAAGGTCAATGCGCGCGTCAAAGCTGCCATCCGACGCCACCACGTCGCCCTCCACCGTCAGCAGGCGGAAGAGCGATTTCAGCCCCTGCGCCAGCTTTCGCTCCTGTGCGGGGTACTGCACGGGGTCGATGTCCGCGCTCAGGCGGAACGTGACGCGTTCGCCCAGCGCCGTGGACAGCACGAGCACCGCCGCCAGTGCCGCCGCTGCCAGCCGCCGCATCAGCCCCATAGCAGCGCCAGCGCCGGAACAATCTGCTTTTTCCGGCTGACAACTTTCGGAAGCCACACATGGTGACTGGAGGTGTCCTCATTGAGGTTAAACGCCTGTCGCACCGCGTCGTCGCCGCCAAGGAAAACCAGCTCCGTGCCGCAGCGCAAGACGTCGGTCAGCATCATAAGGAACATATCGTAGCCCTTATTGTCCTTGATTTTCTGCATTTCGGGCAGAATTTCCGGCAAACGTTCCAGCATTCGGTCAGTGTCAAGGCAAGTAATCTGGCAGATGCCGAGGTTGTGCCCCGCGATGTGGAATTCCTTGAAGTCGGTATTCAGCAGCTGTTCAACGGGCTTGTCCGCGCCGCTGCCGGCGGAGAACATCTCGCGGCCGAGCGTCTCCAAATCAATCCCTGCGATTCGCGCCAGACGGTCAGCCATGCGGCGGTCGCGCGGCGTGCACGTCGGAGACTTGAACATGACCGTATCGGACAAAATCGCCGCCGCCATCAGCCCTGCCATCTTCTCAGAGGGCTGCAGGCCGCGCTCTTGGAACATCGTCGCGACAATCGTCGTCGTCGAGCCGACAGGTTCATTGCGCATGAACACCGGTGCGCCCGTCTGAATATCCGCCAAGCGGTGATGGTCGATAATCGCGATAATATCCGCCTGTTCCAGACCGGGGATGGACTGGCTCTTCTCGTTGTGATCAACCAGCACAACGCGCTTGCGCCGCGGCCGCAGCAGGTGATAGCGGCTCAGTGTGCCGACGACCTTCTCGTTCTCGTCCAGCACGGGATAAGAGCGGTAGCGGCTTTGCAGCACCGTCTCGCGCACGTCGTCGATGAAGTCGTTGAGGTGAAACAGCACGACCCCCGTATGCTGGGCAATGCGCTGCACGGGAATTGCCTGATAAATCATCCTTGCCGCGCGGTAAGCGTCGCAGGGCGTGGCGATAATGCACGTCTTGCTGGACAGACCGAGGTACTTTTCCGACAGCGAGCCTTGGCAGATAATGACGCACGATGCGCCGATTTCCAGCGCCTTGTCCACCACGTCCTTCTGCTGCCCGCAGATGACGATGCTGCCGCTGTTGACGCCCTTCAGGCATTCGCCGGGTGTCGGCAGGGCAATCACGACTTCGCCGGAAATGGTGTCGAACGTATCCTCTTCGTTGTTGATGATATGCCCTTCGAGCGCGGACAGAAGGTTGAAAATCGGCACGTCGCGGACTTCGGGCTTCGTGATGCTCTCCATGTCCTTTTCGGCAATGCCGCCCGCGGTCAGCATCCCGTAGAGCGTGCCATCCTCGTTCGTGACCGGCACCGCAGACAGGTTTTCATCCTCGCGCAGCACTGCCCACGCGTGACTGATCGGGACACTTGTGCCGAGCGTTGGCGGACGGTCGTAGTCAATATCGCGCACCTGTGTGCGGACATTGGTGAGCAGCGTCGGCGCCTGAAAGCCGAAGCGGTCGAGCAGAAACTGCGTCTCGTCGTTCGGCGCGCCTTGCATGGCGGCGACATAGGCATTGTCGCCCAGCGCATTATGCAGCGCCGCAAACGCCATGGCGGACACCACGGAATCGGTATCGGGATTGCGGTGGCCGCAGACATAAATCGGATCCATCTATGTATTCTCCTTTCACGGGGGAAAGCTGTCGTCAAAAGCACTTTCTGCCCTTACCAGTCCAAATCGTCATCTTCCTCTTTGTCATCCACGACACCCGCCCATGCGCTTGGGTCGGTGTAGAGGCGCAGGCGGTACTCGTCGTTCATCGCTTTCTGCGTGTCGATGTTCGCGATGCCCAGCGTTTTCAAGCCCTTCTTGCCCTGATACGCCTTCACGGCCTCCACCGTTGCCGCACCGTAGACGCCGTCCACCTTGTCCTCCGCCAGATAGCCCAGATACGACAGCTTCTCCTGTAATTCGCGTACCTTCTGCCCACTGTTGCCGCTGCGCATCGTCCAGTCGGCGACGTCATGCACCGTGCCGTATCCCAGAATCCGGTTGTAGGTCAAGGCGTACTCCGCGCGCTTAACCGCAACGGGTGTGTTTCCCTCGATGACGTGCACGGTGATGTTCCCCATTGCGTCCTGTGAGCAGTATTCCACCATGGCGACGTGGTCGGTGTCCGTGCTGCTCGTCCAAGTGAAGAACACCCAGTCGCCGGGCTGCGGGATATACGTTCCGGTGGTGATGTAGGTGTCGTCGTCCTTCATCCACTGGTAGCCCCAGTTCGCCAGATTGCCGTTGCGGGTAACGTACCGTCCCTGCCGGATGAACCAGTCGCGCCCGACGTTCTGCCCGGAATACATGGGGTAGACATTGCGGAGCAGTTCCGTGCCGTGCTGCTGATCCACCTGATCGACGCACCAGCAGAGGAACTCAGCGCACCACTGCGCGTAGGCATCCCCCGCCCATTCGCCGTACTTGGAGTACCCATGCGGCCCTTCCTTGTATCCGATTTCGCCGCGCGCCACGTCCAGCAGCCACTGCACATAGTCCGGCACATGCCAGAGCGGTTCAAGCACCGTGTCCTCCGCCTTCGCGCAGGGCAGCAGCAGCCCTGCCGTCAGCAGCAGGGTCAGCATCAGCGACAGCAAGCGTTTCATCGGGTGATTTCTCCTTTCAAGCGGAAGAGGTAACAAGTTAATATTCGACCTTGACGAGCGAAATTCCTGCTGAATCGCAAAATATGCCAAAAACCCCGACGCACCGCATACGTCGGGATTTTTTCTCATACCTTATTTGTGATAATCACGATAGATTTGCTCTAACAGGCGCAAATTACAGCAGCGTGCCTTTATCCGCAAGTCCCAAGGGCTAAGTTCTTCATCAGCTTTCATCAATAACGTGTGAAGTTCTTGTGCTGTTTTTTTTATTTCTTCCTTGTTATCGCGAATTTCCCGATATTGTTTAGTCAGCAAATTTCTATATTGCAAATCTGTTTCTTGCGTAAAATCGAAGAAAATAAGCGCCGAATCTGGCACGGGAATCATATTGTTGAAGTTAATTGCGCCGTAAATCCCATCTTTGATTTTCAAGAAATCTTTCCCGTTTTTCATTGTTCGATGCTTAGGTTTGGGCGACGTAAAAGGGGCATAATACTTAATTCCCGCGATTTCAAAAACAATCCCAACATACGGACGTTTTTCTTTTTTATTTTCTGACACTTTATCATCAAATTTTCGCAAATAGGAAATATAAGCGTCATCAACGTGGTAAAACTGCATTTCTTCTCCTTTGCAAAAAAATGGGGCGATTGCTCGCCCCGCATTTTTAGGTTCCCACTTGTTGGTAGGGAATCACCAGCTTTTTTAGGTTCCCATTAAGGCAGGGAATCACCGCTTTTTTCGCTCCCACTCGCGGTAGGGAATCACCGGCTTTTAAAGAGCAGGATGACCTTCTCTTCACTCTTATTATACACGGATTTTCTCATTTTAGCAACTGATTTTCAGCATTTTTACGAAAAAAATTGCTAACTATTATTTCCGTCTTATTCCTCATCATACACCCGGTAAATCAGCATACACAGCGCGCCGTCGCCGCTGGTGTGCGCCTCGACGCGAATCGGGAAGTCGTAGTCGTTGCGCCAGCGGAGGTTCTGCGTTTTGTTGCCGACCGCCGCGTCCACACCGTGCGGCAGGTACGGTGCGGCATTCTCGCCGTGCGCACGGCGATAGAGGATGTTAATCCCCGGCAGCTGGAGCAGCGCGTTGTACAGCGTCGAGGACACCTGACAGGTGCCGCCGCCGTAGCTGGTCGTAGTCGTGCCGTCAGAGAGCGCGCCTGCGGGCAAATAGCCCTTTCCCTTGTTGTATGGTCCCATGATCTTGTTGCCGTCAAAGACGTCGCCCGGCTGGTAAATACCCGAAATCAGCTCGCTTCCGCGGGCAATATTGAAGATGCGGTTATGGTTTTTTTCCGTGTCCACCATCTTATAATACGAGGTGTACGCCGCAATCGGGGTATCCTCGCGCAGGGGATTATCCGTCGGGGACACCGGCGTCAAGTCCGTCAGCTGATCAAGATTGATATAGCCATAGCTGCGCATATAGTTGACGACCGCCCAGCCGTCGTACATGCACCAGATGGAAATCGTCGTGCCGGGATTCAGCACCACCCAGCTTTCGTCCTGATCGCTCATGGACTTGCGGACGTAGCAATTCGTGGCGGTCTTGGCGACATAGGCGTGCTTCTGCGTTCCGTATGGCGGCGTCGTGGAAGAATCCACCGGCGTCACACTGAAAATGCGGTGGCGCTTGACATACGCAAGCTTCCCCTGATAGCGCATGATGACCCACGTCGGGTCAATATACAGCACTTCGCCGCGCGCGGAAGCGTCGCCCACGCGGAAAACACGCTCGCTCTCAATATCACGTTCCACATAGCCGCTGGTATACGCGGTCATGCGGGCAGTATAGAGCGCTGGAGAATTACTGTCAAAATCCGACAGCACTTTATCCGGATACACAGCTCCTACTACCGGAACAACTGCATCCTCGTTAAACTCCGAGTCGTCCACTTCCTCATACAGCTCATCTTCCGCCAGCGCCATCCCGGTCAGCGCAATGCACAGCATCAGCAAAAGGGCCATCAGACGTTTCATCTGTTATCCTCCCCTGTCGAAACAGTTTCCGTTTCTCATTATACCATTCCTTTGGCAGACAGGCAAGGGGGCGGATGCAGAATTTACAAGTTTGGCGTATATTCTGACGCTTTTATACGGTTTTCGGATGTTTTCCCTTTCTCCCGTCCTTATTCGCCACGCTCCTGATAAACCATCTCAAAGTAGCGGTTCGCTTCCTGCGTAAACGCCTCCACCGTCAAATTCCCCGTCGACAGGCGCTCCACCAATTTCTTTAAATCTGCCGTGAAGTAGTTTTCTTCCGGCACGACGATGTTCCCCGCAACCTGCTTCCACGCGGCAATATCCTCCACGTCGATGATGTTTCGGTACTTTTCCGCTTCCGCCTTGCTTTCACGCAGTTCTGTCAGCTGCTGAGCGACTTCCGCCGTCTGCTCCTGCGTCTCCAAGGATGCAATCTGCGCCGCCAGTTCCGCAATCCGCTGTTCCTGATAGGTGTTCACCAGCGGTTCGGTCATGTCCGCGAAGATGCGGTACTGCGTTTCATCGTAGACGTTCTGCGCGCAGTATTCCAGATAGCGGATGGCTTCCTCCTTGTGCTGGGAATATGGGTTCACCACCAGCACATAGACCGATGCCGGAATCGCGGCGGGCGACGATTCGCCGACCTTCATCGGCATGTGGCAATCCGTCGTGATAGGCATAGAAACGTCCATCTCGTAGAGCGAATACCCGTCCTCGTTCTGCGGGAAAGCGTCTTCATCCTCCGGGACGTTCGCCACGATGTAGGTCAGCAGTTCCTGCAATTCGGCGTTGTTCAGCGTGATGCGATTGCCGAGCAGCTGCTGCTCGTTCAGGTAGCGCTCGATACTCATGTTCAGCATATTCAGGCGACTGTAACCGGGGTAGCCGAGGGGTGCCATGCCTTCATCCGCGAAAACGCCCTCATCCGCCAGCTGGGTGATTTGCTGGAACATCTCCAGCAGCGTATTCGCAAAAGTCATGCCGTTCTGCTCCAGCACATCCATTGCCGCATCAGGCAGATAGGTTTCAACCGTCTCATACCAGCCGATAATTTTGCCGTCGTCGGTCGTGAGACCCTTCTGCAAGCCGGGATAGAGGCGGCTGACCTGCTTGGAGAGGATTGTACTGCTGCTCAGGTCGGTGAAGTAGCCCTTGTCCTTCAGCAGCTTCAGGCTCACCGTATCAAACGGCGTGATGCAGAGGATATCCACATCGCTGTTTTTCGTGTTGAGGATATCGGCGGTCGTCAGATCATAGACGCTGCGGAAGGTAACGCCGTTCTGCAGCATGTAGTCAGCCGCGTTGTGCGCTTCCGTCTGGCTCAGGACAAGCGTCACGGATGTTTCGGAGACAATACGGCTGCTCATCAGCAGCGTACCGTTGGCGAGCAGTACGTCATCATCCGTCACCAGCAGGATGCTGTCCATTGTCGTCAGCGGGGACGCGATGCACGTCATGGTTTCCAGCGTTTCGCCGCTGTACAGTCCGCGCACATTGTCGTCATACATCAGGGCGTAATAGTGCCCGTTCACATAGCGCAAATCGTCCGCCGTCCAAAGCGGCACGGTGTCCGACGTGTACGTTTCTTTGCCGACTTTGCCCGTCGCCGGGTCAAAGGTGTGCAGCGTCAGCGTGTGCTTGTCATAGTCTCCTTCGGGATTGCAGAGCGTATCGCCGCGGAGGAACAGCTTCGCCTCGCTCCACTCTTCATCAGTGAAACTGCCGATTTGCCGCACTTCGCTCGTTTCCAGATTCTCGTAAATCAGCTGCTGCGGCTTACCCTCCACGCGCAGGGTAAGGTAGACTGCCTTGTCGGACACCAGCAAATCGCCGACACCCGCGTTTTCGTCATCCAACGCTTCGCGCACATCCCAGCGCGACGTCAGTTCCCATGCGTTCTCCGCATTCAGCGTGTACGTCACGAGCAGTTCGTTCCAGTCGTCATCGTACCCGATGCCGGTTAGCGTCAGCTGCCCTTCCGCGTCGCGCCGCAGCACCGAGTGCATCACATTATCCGGCATATCCGCCAGCTTCTCCGCGCTGCCATCCGCCAGCGACACACGGTAGAGTGCCTTGCCGCCCGCAAGCAGCAGCGCATCCCCTTCGCGCAGGGGCGCTGTGTCGCCCAGCCACTCCCCTTCCGGCAACTGACAGCGGAAATTTTCCGCCAGCGCCGCGCCGCAGAGCAGCACCAGCATCGCCAAACATGCGCACAAGACTTTCTTCATGATATAGACTCCTTTCGTTCTATCCTGTCTATAAACGAATTCCACGCCTCCGGAAGCGCTTCACCCATTAGACGCGCGGCAGGCGGAATCGGTTGCGCGGAAATTGCATTTTCCGCAAAAAATCCGGAACACCGATTTGTACTGTCCGAAGGTGGATTATTCGTTGTTGTCCGGTTGCTTCATGATGATACTATTTCCAAATGAGAATGCGCCGCGGAAAATAAGTTCAGCATCAGAAGGGCAAGGAAAACGCTCGTCAGTCTCTTCGTCATTCGTTGCTCCTTTCTTCTACCAGTTCATACATGTCTTCGTGCAACAATAGCATCAAAGGTATAACAATTTCCTCCAAAAAACGTGCAAGGGCGGAAGACGTTCCCGTCCTCCGCCCCAATGGTGGTTATGATTTGGATATTATTTTATTCCGCCGCAGCAGGTTCTGCGTCCTCCGGAACAGCTTCCATCAGGAAGTCCATTGTGGTGTCGCCCTGCACAAGTTCAAACAGCAACGTGCCGTCCGTCAGCTTCGCCACGCCGAACATCTGCGTCGTGTTCTTGTCCACCGGCAGCGTCACAGTGAGGATGCCATCCACAAACGTCATCGGAATCGGAATCTCCGCCAGCGCCGTCTGACCAACCAGATTCAGCAGGTACAGATTGTTGTCCTTCACTTCAATGATGCACTCCTGACCCACCATGCTCATCGGCACGCTCATGCCGTTCATGATGACGCTCGTCGCCTGCCACTTGCCTTGCAGTTCTTCTTCCGTCGTCTCCGTGCTGATGGTCAGCTCTTCGTCCTCGGCAGGCGCTTCACGGGTGAAGTCAATCTTCATGCCATCCTGCTCGGTGCTCAGGCCCGTTTCGGTCACGGTCACAAGGCCTTCGCCTTCCGTTCCCTTGTCCATCACGAGGTTGCCGTCCTCATTCTTTTCCCAGACGCCTTCCTCCGAATCCATGCCCGCAATGTCCATCTTGTAGGTGCCGTCAGCGTTGATGGTCAGCGTCACCTGAATGCCAAGCAGCTCGCCGTACCATTCGCCGGTCACATCCGCCGTTTCCGCGAACGCACCCACCATCATCGTCAGCGCCAGCAACAGCGCCAGAACCAAGGAAGTCAACCGTTTCATGTGCCTTTTCTCCTTGTTCGGGGGATTTGCCCCGTGTATTTGCGGCATGTTTTTTCCTCTCGAACGCCGCTCTCGATTGCGTTTATTTTATCATTGTTTCCGTGATATGTCAATGGAGGGGCGGAATTTTACAACTGCTGTGATTAAAAAGGGATTGAAACGATGTTATTCACCGCTTTTGCACATTGTTATCCACAAGATTATGCACTTTCTGTGGATAAGCCGTGCGAAAAATCCCCCTCCACGTCTCCGCATGAGCCATGAAGGGGGAAATGCTATGAAATTACTTGTCGAACCCCTTGACCTCGTAGTCGTTTTCTTCGACCACCGCTTTGAGCAGGGGCTTCAAGGCGTTTTCATCCGCATCGGCTTTCAGCGTCACGACCGCCGTACCCGCTTCGTGGCTTGCCGCCGCGCTCTGCACGCCATCCACCGCTTCCAGCGCCGCCTTCACGCGTGCCTCGCACCCCTCCTCATCAAGCGCTGTGCTGCGCGTGTACGCTGTTCCGGCACCGAGGACGGACACGCAAAGCGAGGCGATCAGAAACAGCGCGAGTATGGATTTTTTGTGTTTTTGCATAATGCTGCTCCTTTCGTGGATGATTATCCCTTAATTGCGCCAGCAGCGATTCCGTTCACGATATTTTTTTGCATGAAAATGTAAAAAAGAATGACTGGAATTGTGGTCACAACAAAACCTGCCATGATCAGATGCCACTGCTGGTTATACTGTCCATAGAAGTACATCTGGCTGAGTGGAATGGTGATCGGTTTTCCAAGAATCAGATACGGAAGAAGAAAATCGTTCCAGACCCAAAGAACATTGAGAATCGCGACGGTGGTCAGGATCGGTTTGATAAGCGGCAGAACGATCAACACAAAGCGCTTCAGAACGCCGCAGCCGTCAAGCAACGCAGCCTCTTCCAGTTCTCCCGGGACGGAGGATACAAAGCCCCTGATCAGAAAAATCGGAATCGGACACTGCAGCCCGCAATAAATCAGGATCAATCCCCATATATGCCCAGTCACATGCAGATCCCGCGCTGTAGACAGCAGGGAAATCATGATCGTGTGAAAGGGTACAAACATAGAGGAAAGAAACAGCAGCATGAAGCATGCAGACCAGCGGGATTTCCATTTTGCAAGCGCGTATCCTGCGAGAGAACTGACGATCAGATTCAAGACCACAACGCCAGCGGTCAGGATACAGGAGTTCAGCAGCGCTTTCGGAAAGTCTGCGGTTTCGATGATTGTTTTATAGTTCTCGAATGTTGGCCTGGAGGGGAAAGAGATGGCCGAGGTCAGAATTTCCCCTTTTGTTTTAAAGGAGTTGACGATTGCAATTAAAACCGGGAAGAAATAGAGAACGGCGATCACACCGACAAGAATTGTGATTGCATATCCGCCCTTGCCTGCTCTTGCTTTACGCATTTGACGCGTCCTTTCTGCCTTGGAACAGATAAACTGCCGCTGTAATGGCGGAGATGATCAGAAACAGGATGATGGATTGCGCGGTTGCGTATCCTGTCCGGTTGGAGCTGAAGCCTGTGTTGTAGATCTGGAGCGCGATCGTTGTCGTTGCGCCGGCGGGGCCGCCGGAAGTCATGGCCATAGGAATGTCAAATGCCTTAAAGCACGACGCCAGACAAAGGATCACATTCATGACGACAACCGGCGCAAGCAGCGGGAGCTTGATCCGCGTGATTACCGTCCATTTATTCGCACCGTCTACTGCGGCGGCTTCCAGCAGGTCTTTGGAAATATTCTGAAGTCCGGCAATATAAATGATCATATAATAGCCCGCGCATTGCCAGATCGCAGTCAGGCCGATCGAATACACGGCCAGCTTCATGCTGCCCAGCCAACTGATCTGATACGCTTCGGGGATCCCAATTGCCTGCACGGCAGAGCGGTAGACGTTTCCATAGAGAAATACCCAGACGAATCCGACAATGATCAGGCTCATCAAATTGGGAAGGAAGAAAACCGCCCGAAACAGCTTCTTGAAGTGCGTATTTGAATCCAGAAGAAGTGCCAGCACAAGGGCCGAAACGTTTGCCTCAAGCGTTACAAAGAGCGTATAACGGACTGTTACCCAAATCGCGCGAAGAAACGCGCGGTTTGACAACGCCTCTTTGAAGTTGGCAAGACCAATGAAGTGAAAATGTTTATTGTAGCCGTATGCGTCTGTAAACGCCAGCACAAGGCTCTGGGCAAAAGGAAGCAGAAAAAATGTGAAGAAAAAAGCAAATGCGGGCAGGATAAACAACAGATACGTCTGGTTTTGCTTTCTTCTCCATACTTCCGTTTGATAGTGTGTTCTATGTATGATCTTCGCCTCCCCGGTCGTCCCGCGTCGCAAATGACCTGCGGCGCGGGACATGTAGTATCAGTTTGCCTGACTTGCGGCCAGCGCGTTGTCCCATGAGGCGTCCAGACCGGCCAGGATATGCTCCAGACTGTCCTGATCCAGCAGGTAGCTCGACAGCGCGCTTTCATATTCCGGGCCGAAGGCAGTCGGCCAGCCGCGATCGACCTGTGTGCAGACCATGCCCGCGTCGATATAGGCTTCCACGTCTTTTGCCAGCGGATCAAAATCAACGGAAACACCCTTCACAGCGGAAAACAGCTTGGAGGTGCTGCACCACAGCTCGGCGATTTC
>OHBM01001360.1_pt1 | contig 18014 bp, 10 predicted proteins | sample 1577251 | NCBI WGS metagenome assembly OHBM01 (sample SAMEA3541557, study PRJEB24748) | human gut metagenome | biome: human gut; feature: human-associated habitat; material: faeces | place: China | collected 2012 | reverse complement strand
TGTGCTGCTGGCTGGCAGCAAAACGGTGGAATTGGCAGCCAGACAGGCCGCAAACAGCCCGCCGTAACCCAGCAGAGCCAGCTGCTGTATCTGCTGCCGGAACATCAGATACAGGGCAGAGATCCCCAGCGCAGCCAGAAGGGGCAGGGCCATCCGCATCAGGCGGCGCAGAGAGAAAGATCCTTTTGTTTTCATCGTGTGCATTTTCTTTTCCTCCTGTATCAGCCGCCGCATAGGGAACTTAAAAGGCCCAGTGCAAAGATACACAGAAAGATGATCTTCAGAATCTCCAGCACCAGAGCAATGAGACCCGCCAGCACGAGCACCGTCAGCGGCGCCAGCAGGATCATGCTAAGGCCGAACATCCAGTAGGGCCAGACAGAGGCTGCGCCGGGATAACGCTTCCAGTAATGCGCGGCGATCAGAGTACTGATAACGCAGCCCACAAGCCCTATGATCAGCTGCATATCCGATGCGCCGAGTCCATCCACGGAAAGAGAATCCGCCATGGCCGGGCCAAAGAGTACGGCACCAAGGATGCTGCACCCGGCCATCAGAAACAGAAAGAGCCAGGGCGAGCGCTGTACACCAGACACGGTACCGACAGTCGCAGGCGTGCCGCCGGGGGAGCCTGCCGGGCCGGCCGGAAGCGTCTGTGCAGCTGGGGCATTTGGAAACATCTGCTTCATAGCGTCGTCCAGTTCTTTCTGCGCACGGCACCACGGGCAGCTGGAAAGGCCTTTGGGATACAGGTGGTGTTCATTCACCCTGCACTTCACCATCTGCCCCTTGCTCTCATCCATGGAAAGGTACATCCGATCCAGTGCCGCACACCACTGCGCAGCACCGGGACGCAGCGCGAGCTTCTGCATGAAATCCGGGTAAGGACCGTAGAGAAATACCTTTCGGAACAGATTCTGTATTTCCTGGGGCAGGATGGAAAAATCCGGTGCACCCACGGGGCGGGCCTTGCCGGGGATCGGCTTCACATAGATGCTGGCTCCCGTGAGAATGTCCATGTTCGCACCGGCCAGAACAGCAGAGGAGCGGTTGGAGCTCAGGCTGCGCTTGGCAAAGGGGTCATAGCCGTTCATCAGCAGCTTGAAGATCAGCACCGCCAGCGAGAAGCAGTCGGATTCTTTTGTGAATCTGGCCTTGGGGCTGCTCAAGTCGCCCACCATCTGCAGTTCAGGGGCCAGAACCTCGGCGGTGCCTACCATGCATGGAAAATGCTCCTGCGTATCCGGATCGTACACATCATAGGAGTCGCAGTCGATCATCACAACCAGATGGTTTCTGGGATCTACCATCATGTTGGCCGGGTTCAGATCGCCCGCAACAATGCCGCTGCGGTGCAGCGAAGCGATGTTAACGGACAAGTTGTAAGCCACCTGTGTCATAGTGCGCCAGGTCCAGTGAGGGAACATCTGTGCGCGGGTGTCATTGTAGACACTGTTCAGCATGTACCGGGTATTGATCCGGGGCATAACATAACCCACCATCCGGCCCTGATCCAACAGGATATCCTGCGGCCATGCAAAGCACCAGCTGCCCTGATAGCGCGGATCAAATTTCAGCTTCAGCATAGCTTCCAGCTTGCGTTTCTGGTAAGCACGGTCATGGGGCGCCTTGACGTAGCGGTCCTCATGGTAGATCTTTGCAACAAGGGAGCTGTCGCCTTTCAGGGTATAGATGCAGCCTTCACCGCCGGAGCCGCCGTGCAAGGGCGCCCCCAGATGATAGTCCCGTTTCTGGCCGTGCAGGGTGCGACCGCTGTAATCATTGGTCAATGCCATGTGGATCCTTCCTCTCTTTTTGATTCTGAGAATACTGTCCCACAGCCTTTTCATGCTTTCCGGAGGGGGAGACGTCTTTTTCCGCCAAAAAATATTGCAAAATTTTGGATAATCCTGTAATTGGAACATCCTTACAGAAATGGTATAATGACTGCGTTGAAAATTCTGTTTTGAAACAGCTCAGAAAAGGAGAATGGTTATGGCTGGCTCCCCCGATATCACCGAAAACATGGACCGTCTGTTTAATCAGGTAAAGGATGATCTGAGCAGCTATTACAGCCGGGAGGACTTTGAACGCGTGCTGGCACAGCTGGATCGTGCTCCGAAAACTGCCCAAAAGTTCCGAATGAACGATCTGGAACGTTTGTTCAAGGCACGCGGCCTTGACAAACAGGGCATCGACGCGCAGAAGCTGGTGGAGGACCGAACGCTGCTGAAAGATATCCCGGACCGGAATGAGATCAAAACCGAACTGCTGAACGCGTTTTACAATATGTATCTGCAGTTTCCCAGAAATACAGACTTCATGGAGCGGCTGGTGCGGCGGCTTGCACCGGAGTATACCCAGGATCCCGTTCGGGTTGTGATCCTGAAAAAGTTCCTTCTGGGAAGCAGCCCTTCCTTCAAACGCTACCGTACGGCAATGCCGCTGGAATGGGCACAGGAGCATTTGACCCCGGCGGATCAGAGAGAGCTGCACAGTCTGCCAGAAGAAAAGAAACGTGCCTTTCTGACTGACCGGATCACCGATGCACTTTTTGTCCAGCATTTGTCAACGGTCGATGCCAAAAAGCTAAGTCCGGCAGAGACACTGCGTTTCATCGTCCGCCGTGTGACCAATTACCAGACCCGGCTGGCCCCGCTGACCGAGCCGATCGATCTGCTGGAAAAACTGCTGAACCCGGAGGAACTGTCTTACTTTGACACGCTTTCCCGGGCAGAGCGTCTGGAATTGCTGCAGGACCGACTTGAAAACGATTTTAAGAAGAGCACTGCCGCTCATCTGGATACCGGCATTCTGCCCGGCCTAATCCTTTTGCTGGAAGGCCTGCATGCCAATGGTCTGCACCAGCTCTCTTTGGAGGAGCTGGAACTCTCCCCGGGAACTCTGCAGAGAATCGATGATTTTCTGGCTCCGCAGTGTGTGAAAGCAGAATCCTCTGCACTGGACCGTGTGCTGCAGTGTGCCGAGACAGCAGAGCGGATCGACTCCCTGAATGCAGAAACTGCACAGCAGCTCCTGCAGCTTGTGAACAGCATAGAGACAGATCTTCACCAACAGCTGACCGCGATCCCTCGGATTACCCGGACCGGCGCATTGGGCAATATGGACACCATTTACGTGCAGGATAAAAAAGATGCCGAGTCGGCAAAAACTGCGGATTCGGAACTGCTGAGCCTGTGCAACGACCTCGCTGCGGCCAATTTCCGGGGGAACGGAAGGACCCGTGTTGCGCTGTACCATTTTGCACTGATGTTCGGTATGACATTTTCCCTGGACAACAGCTGCGATCGGAACCGGGATGTAGAGAGCAATCTCTTTCATGATTTTTACAGCAATGATCTTCTGCGGGCATTGGATCCCTCGTTCAGCCGCTCAAAGACCATCGAACGGGAACCCACCGGAGAAGGCATCAACTATAAGAGTTTTGTAGAGTGCATTTATCTTTACTATCTGAACCATACCGAGCTGGAACGGACGCCCGGTGAACGGATCGATGCGGCAGAACGCCTGATCGCAGCCTGTGTCCGTAAAGCCACAGCTCTGGAAAAAGAAAAAGAGCGCCCCTTCCAGCTGCCGTCTGCAGCTGAAGAAAGGACGCTGATCTATAAGCAGGAGCTGTTCCGGGAACTGCTGGAAAAAACGCCGAAACAGCTGCCGACATTCATCGCAAAAAATTATCTAGTTCTGTCACCGGAGACGACGGGGCAGTACCGCATCATGATTGCCTCTGGTGAAAACACAGCGCAGGATCTGGCCGAGGAATATTTGACGGAACAGGATCACGAGCGGTTCAGCTTCTTTGACGGAAGCTCAGAGAGTCTTGACCAGGACACGAGCAGCTGTATCACCGAGGATCTGAGCTTCAACAGTACGCCCTTTCACTGGAATCTGCGCAGCCAGCTGGAAAATACCTTTGGGGCCGATAAAAATTTTCTGCGCGTGGTCGCGGCATTGGACGACCGTGTCCGCTCCAAAACGGGCCGGTACAATATTAACATGCGGCATCTTATGGTCGAACTGCTCCATGTTCTGGCACACGAAACGACCCCGGATCAGATCCTGCTGCAGCGCGAGATCGAAAAGCACTTTTCTCCTACGGTCAAGCAGATCCTGAAATTTGAGCAGCAGAAAAACAGCAACGACAACGAGGATGCGGCAGACACCGGGGTCGAAGCGGTCACCATGCTTAACGCATGGAAACGGCTGGTAGAGATCGGGTATGACATTCCACGGCTGAAGGTTCTTCGCTGTTCTCTTTCCGAAAAGTCCGGAGAAAAGACGAAAGAGCAGGAGGCGGAAATCCAAAAGCTGAGTTGTCAGCTGGAAAAAATAGGCTACACTGTCCGGCTGATCCAGACCAGCCGTGGGAACGAACTGCAGGGCTTTTCTCCTTATAAGAAAAATGCAGCCGGAAGCCGGGAAAACGAGGACGCACTTCTTGCGCAGCTGAGCTGTCCGGTGCAGAAAACATCCGCTTTCTATCTGGGCGGACGGGAATATCAGGATCCGCAGCTGACATATTTCCTCCAAAAAGTCAGCAAGCAGTATATTGCCAACGCGGATGCGCTGGCCACCAGCCTTTCCGGCATCCTATCCCGCCGCCTGATGAAGCGGATCACCCGCAGTGAGCTGATGATCCTGCACTTCAATTACTACATCGCTACCATTGATCCGGAGCCAATGGATACCTTTGCAAAGGTGTATGAAGATTACGCCGGAAAGATCAATCCGCTGCTGGAGCAGGCCCGCTTCCAGCCCCTGAGCAGCAAGATCATTCTGGATATGTATCTGGTGTGCGAGCTCTATCTTTATCTGCTGGACACCACCCAGTATTTGTCGCCGTACCTTTGAGAGGTGCTTCCCCCATCGCGTTTTCCTCCAGGCAGAAGGTAAACTTTTGTCAGGGAAAACAAAAGGAGGCACACACGATGCAGATTCATTCATTCAGCCAATGCGGAGAATATCACCTGTCCCGCGGGCAGGAAAATCAGGATCAGCTTTGCAGCTGGGAGACCACTGCAGAGGCGGTCCTTGTGCTTGCCGATGGAGCTTCTGGCTGCCGGAAAAGCAGGGAAGGGGCGCGGCTGGCCTGTGAGGCTGCCGGACAAATTCTGGCATGGGAGGGAGCCGATTTTTTTCACTTTCCACCCCGGAAGCTGGCTTATCTCTTGACTGAACAGATCTTATATCAGATCGAACAAAACAAGGCTCCGGAGGAGCTACTGCGTGATTATGGCAGCACGTTTGTCATGGCGTTTCTGGAAAAAGCGACCGGACATACGACTTTGGTCAATTTGGGCGACGGCGGCATTTTGCATCTTGGTACAGAAAAGCCGGTCTCCCTGCTGCCGCCCAGGACTTATGGCGGCCAGCCCTGCCTGACCACAACGACCGGGGCTGACCGGGCAGTGGAGGTGCAGAATACCCAGATCGGACCGGGGGAAGGCATTCTGCTCTGCTCAGACGGTTTTCTGCATGTGATGCACCAAACAACCGTTTCGGGATCACTGAAGGCCCGGAACTGGAAGCAGCTGGATCAGACTCTACGAAGGATCCCCCTTACAGATGACTGCAGCTATATCACCCTGATACGAGACCACCGTTGAGTGTCAATCGAAAAAGAGAGGAAGTTTTTATGGGAGAGGATCATCGTATATACCTGACCGGCAGCATCCTGCTGTCTCGAAGCCCAGATGGCCGTTCGCCGGATAAATATACCGTCCACTCGGTGGTCGGAACAGGAAGTTCCAGCATCTGCTACGAAGCCACCCGCGTGCGTCCGGACGGTACGATCGAAACCGGAAAGCTGAAAGAGTTTTACCCCTGTGAAACAGAAGGCAATTTCTACGCGTTGGAACGGCTGCCCAATGGACAACTCATTCCCGGCTGCGGCACGGTGCGGAAGTTCAAGGCCATGTGTGACAATTATCGGCATGCCTACGATCTTTTATCAGAAGCAATCAAAGAGGATTCCCGAAATGAGGTCCTGAAAAGTTACATCCAGCAGGGGGAATTCCTCTACGGATGCCCAGCTGCTGATACAGAACGCACCAGTCTATTGGGAAAGTTCTTCGGCTCCATGGCAGATCTTCGGATCGCCGAAGCATCGGTTCATCCAACCGTCTATTTCTGGTCACCGGGCTTTTCCGGCAAGAGTTTTGAGACCTATCTGGACGAACTGCGGGAAGCGCCTGCTCAGCGGCCAGAGAAAAAACTGCACGAGATCCTGTCTGTGATGGTTTCTCTGACCGACTGCATCAAGGCTCTGCACACCGCCGGGCTGCTGCATCTGGACATCAAGCCCTCCAATTTTATGCTGCTGTATGACAGCGATTTCCATGTCCGGCCGGACAGCATCTCTCTGTATGACATCAATACACTGCATCACTACAATGAAAAAAAAGAAGAGCTGATGGTCGTCGGCACAAAGGGCTATCACGCTCCGGAGAGCATCAAAAATGATCTGTCCGATATTTATTCCATCGGCGCAACGCTCTTCCGCGCCGTCGTTATTTCAAAGGACATCCCGGATGGGTTGTATCAGGATCGCTTTTATTCCCACATTCCCATGCTGATCAAGGGATCTGCGCTGTTTGAGTCCGTCGTGAACTCGGACGCCGCGTTGCTCTCGCGCATCTGCGGCATCCTGCAGAAATGCCTTGCTTCTTCCCCTTACAAACGTTATCCATGCTGCGATGACCTGAAGGCAGATCTGGAAGAGGCCATCCGTCAGCTGGATATACTGCTCGACCGGCAGCGGGAGCACCAGAAAACCGGTCTGGCTGATCCCCGCATCGCCATCCAGAAGCTTTTGTATGAGCATCCGCTCTATCAGGGTGTTGATGAAACGTCACAGGAACTGAACGTCCTACTACTGGGAGCCGGCTCTTCATACGGGCAGACATTCATGGACTGCTGCCTGCAGGCCGGGCAGATGATCGGCACCAGCCTGAACCTTCTGGCCGTCTCGGACGATCCTGCTGCCAGTAAGAAAGCCTATCTGGACTTCCGTCCTGCTCTGCCGGAATTTGTCAATGTGGACGGCTCTCTGGATGGAAAAGAGGAAACTGCGTTTGCAACGCTGGACTTTCTGTCACCGACCCAGCTGCTTTTGGAACGGGACAGCCCCCTTCGCCTGTGCAGCATCAACGGCAGTCTGGCAGAACAGATGGCAGAGGCTGCCCGGAGCAGCCGGAAAGAATACAGCTATATCTTTGTGGCACTGGATGATGATGCTCTGAGTCAAAACATCGCCCGGGCCATGCAGAAAGCCTTCCACGGAAAATGCCCGGTGGCCTATACGCTCTCCGGAAAAGAAACCGAGACCGACGAGACGGGAATGCTGTACCCGGTCTGGATCAACAAGCCGCTGAAGATTACCTCCATCGACAAGGATCTGGCAGAAATGGCCTTTAACACTCACATCTCCTGGACGAGCATGCAGAACACAGATGTCGCCGCAGAGCGCAGCGCTCTTTTTTCCGGCAAGACTGCGCGGGAACGCTACAATTTTGCCTCGTCGATCTCTTTCGTCCTCTCAATCCAGTACAAACTGCGCAGCATCCATCTGCGCTATGACAGCATGGAAGAAGGTGCGCGGCGTTTCGCAGAGCTTCTGGAGCGCCGTCAGACTGACCCGGCCGCCCAGAAACAATTTGACCAGCTGGTCGCCATGGAGCACCGCCGCTGGGTCATTGACCGTGCTGTATGCGGCTGGAAAGTTCCGCGGACTCCGGATGGAACGCTGGATCTGCAAAGCTGCGTGGCCCGCGGTTCCGTCAAAGATGAGGCAAACCTGACGCATCCCTGCATGGTGCGCAGTCGGGTCGGCGCCCCGCTGGAAACCGATGCGTACCGGGCCGATCACCATGCCAAGTGGGACAATGGGCCGGTGGATGCTTCGCTGGACGAACTGGATCGAATGTCCGTCGAACTGCACCGCTGCTTCAAACAGAGCGCGGAGGAATTCTGCCGCAGCTCCTCTTACCAGACAGAACTGGCGTTTCTCCGCGACCAGCTTCCACCGGACGAAAACGAGGCGATCCGGGCACTGGGGCAGTATGAACTTGCTCTGAAGAATATTCTGCGCGGCAGCGAAAGTTACTCCCGCCAGTACGGCCACTATCAGGATCAGCTGGAAAAGGCTGCCGCCCGGCTGCCCGGAGAGCGCAGTGCCCGGTTTATGGAGCGGCTGGCAGTTCTTCAAAAACTGTTCTTCCCTGTGATCGAAAGCAATCTGTACCGGGATTACAAGGCCAACGACAAGATCCTAGTGGAAGCCATCCCTTTTATTCTGACTTATCGGTATGCACACTCCATGGCCGCTGTGCTGGATGACGGCCGCCGGGAAGGCGGCCGGAGCGAAGCAGTTTTTTCCAGTGTGGCAGCTGCTACCGTACTGAATCCGGAGCAGCTCTGCTATTTCTACTGCTTCGACGAAGATTCAAGAGCAGACCTTCTGGATAAAAAGCTGCGCGCGGTGCTGAACTATTTCCACGGCAGCAAGACGCACTGCAGCATTCGGCTTCTGGTCTGCTGCCTGAGTTGCGTCCCGGATGAACACCGGGAAGCACTGGGGCAGGTGCTGGAAGGCCTGAAGGAAGAACTGGAAGCGGTTCGGCTTGTGGATGTGGCTGACCCGGATGAAGCCGGCGAGAAATTCCTGCAGGCGCTGAAAGAAACACCTGTGGATCTTTATGATTACGGGAACATGCCCTTCGCACCGAGCCTTTTCCGCAAAAATATAAACTTTTTCAGCAGACTGGAAAACCTGGAGCAGCCTCATTTTCAGTTTGACTGGAAGCACAAGCGATTCACGGACACCAGCGGCTGTGATTCTCTGCAATATGTAAAAACCGATGCCTTTATCCGGGTACAGGATATGTTTGCACTGGCAAATGCCTCCGACTGCACGTTCAATGCACCGGAGCTGGCCAAGGATTACGAAGCACTGTGGGAGGTCTATACGACCAGCTGCGGAAGTTTTGATGCAAGCGTCAAGAACTGGAACCGGCTTTGCACCGATCTGGAACGCTATGCCAAGGGTGCCGTTGTAAAAGTATCCTTTCCAAAGCGTGCAGTGCGTTATGCAGAAGATACAGTACTGGATTGCTTTTTGCCAGACTACACGTTCCACAGTGTCCAGAAGCTGCTGCGGGAAATGCTGGCCCTCGGACTGGCCCGGGAGGATTCGTCTGTGATCCGCTACACCAGCGATACCTGTAAACTCACGCTCCATACACCGGAACCTTATTATGCGGACATCAAGAAGATCTTCTGCAATCCGCAAATCTTACTCCCATATTACGATCCCCGCATGGAGCAGCGGACGGTGGGAACTTATCAGTATTTCCAGTTTTGCTGCAATGATCTGAAAGTGGACGATGCCGACATTTCCTGCCTGTCGGACTGTGGGCTTCCGGTGCTGAGAATACTGCAGGAAAAAGGCTTTATCCGTACCCTGAAACTTCGGGAAAATGGCACCGGTGCAAGTTTCGTTTATACCTCTCCGCGCATTCAAAAGATCATGACATGCGCCGGCGAGATTTTGGAGATCTACACCTATTACAGCGTTCTGAAAAGCGGCTATTTTGACGATGTGGTGACCGGCTACACCTTCCGCTGGTCAGAAGATGACCTCCAAAATGAACTGGATCTTGTGCTGACAAAAGGCTTCCGAAGCATGATCGTAGAGTGCAAGGCCGTCACGACGCTGAAGGCGGATTATTACCACAAGCTGGACAGTCTGGTAAACCGGTTCGGCATTGGCGCGGTACAGGTCATGGTGGGCAATACGTATGACAATGATCTTTCCAAAAAGGAGGTCAATCAGCTTCAGAAAAAGCGCGGCTTCGAACTGGGGATCCATACGATCACCGATCGCAGCGATATCCTGAACATCGGGCAGATCCTTGCAGAGATCATGGAAAAACCGTGATCCACTGCAAAACGGAGCTGCTGCACAGAAAATGACTTGTGCAGCAACTCCGTTTTTTTTGAACAGATGGATCGTATGAACGTTCTCCCCGGGCAAAAATCGCGTTCCCCGTAAGGAACTTTGCATCGGGATGTTATATGCTGTTGATACAGCAGAGAGAAACAAAATCAGAGAGCATACATACGAACAGGATGGTCAGGATCATGAAATGGAAAAAAATCAAAAAACACCTGCCGGGTTGGCTGGCTGGCGGTATAAGCTCTGCGGCAACCGGCATCCTCTTCTATCAGAAGCCGGAACTATACGGGGGCATGGTTTCCCCGGAGCTGATCCCAATCTTGTATTCGGGGCTTGTGCTTGCCGTCTGGCTGAGCCCCGCGGGGGATATCTGCCGGGAACCGGGCGGCCTGTTTGCTGTGGCCATAAATCTGGCCCCGCTGGAATGGCTGTTCGGCTTAGAGACTGTTTCCCGGACACCTATGCTGGGAGCCGGGCTGCTTTTGGTGTGGCTGCTGCTGAGCAACTGGTTCCTTAGCAGCTGTCTGGACCGGGAACTGCATGTCATCGACGACCCGGACGAATGCCGCTACTGGGTCGTCTGCGAGCAGGACCGCAAGGCACACATCCGCTTCTGTGTGCTGACGGGGGCACTGTTGCTTCTGCTGCCAAGCCTGTGGGCGGTTCATCAGCTTCGCGCCGAGCATATGCAGATGATCAGGATGATCTATCAGCTGTTCTTCTACCAGACCGACCCCGGATTTCTCGTGGATCTGACAGAAAACTCCGTACAGAGCATCTGACTTCAATTCAAAAAATACCGGGTGCGTTCGGCCTCGCTCAGGGTACGGCCACTCAGGTAAGTATCTGCTTTCTGGAGCAGCTCGTCCAGCGAGTAAAGCGGCGAAAAGCCGCCCCGTTGGGTTGGGGTGTCGAGGAAAAAGAGCTCCTGAAAATCAGCTGAGAGCACAGCACCCGGCGCAAACAGTGCACGTGCAAACGAGGTCTTAGCTGCATTGCAGAGGTATAGACAAACGCCTTCCTCCGTCCGGACTGCAAATTGGTCAGACGTAGTATCCTTGGTCAGAGATTCCAGCTTAGAAGTGATCTCCGTATCCTGATACAAAATCTTCTGCTTCGGAATGCTCCAGAGAGTGAGGCGCTGATCGTCACCCCAGACAATAAGGTGGTCATTGTCGAGAAAAATGAATTCGCAGTTCGTCCTGCAAAGAAGTGGCAATGTCTGCACGGACTCCAAGCTGTCCGCATCCAGCAGGGTGCAGGTGTTCCCATCCCATGTAGCCAGAAGTGTACCGTCGGGACTCTCACACAGTGGAGACTGAGAAGGAAAACTCGACTCCCAGATTCCTATGATCACCGGTTCATCAGGTTCCTGCCAATTATCGGTTGTCAAATCCAGGTATGTGAGTGCACAGCTTCCCTGCCTTGGATAATTTGTGTATTCCTTTTGCAGGACCGCCAGAACCGTTCCCTGCCGCAGTGGAATGCAACGGGAGATACGGCTTTCTTTTCTCACAGAATACACCTTTTCTTTCCCGGTTGAAAGGTTCAGCACATGAATGCGATTGCGGGGAATCGGTCGAACTTTGACATTTTCTTCTACATAAATATAGGTTTCATTCTCCGTAAACCAACTTTCAAACGTTTCTATTGAGTACCAAAATCCATATTCAAAAAGGTTGCTCATACTCTGCGGACAAAGCGAATAGGAATACAGCTTTTGATTTCCTTCGATCCACCAACCGGTGAGGCTCCAGTCGTCTGCATTGAGATACCAAAGAATATTTTTTTCTTCTAACTGGGTGATGCCTTGGACATACTTTTCACCGCCCCAGTCTGTAACAGCCAGCGGAGTCGTTCCCAAAGTAGACCATACTTTCAATGCCACATGGTCTTCGTCCCGCTCGTGGAGGGTTACACGATATCCCAATGGACTGTAGAATGGCTCTCCCCTGGGACTATCATGCAGGGTTATCAGCGTTTCTTCTTTTTCAGAAAGCTGTAATACCAAAATTCGGCTTTCCTCTGTGCAGCCGAGAAACAGCGTCCCGGTATCCGAATCTTGCACTACACAGCAAATAGAATTGTTCTGCTCCAGTAGCATTTCCGTTTCACCTGAGAACAGAAGTTTCTCTACTGTGCCGCTGTTTTCCACAGCAGTGATGCTATCCTGTTCAAAAAACAGCTTTGTTACAGAATCGGACAGTACAAATTTCTGTTCCGGTGTGCCGTTCTCCGGATCCAGTAAAAACAGACTTTGCCCGATGGTACAGACCAGCATTTCCTTCTCTGAACCATCCTTTTGTGAAAGCTGCACGAATTGCAGAGACGTTTCTTTTTCGTTTGTGGAAAAACAGCCCGGAAGTTCGGTACTCCACAGAACCTTATTTGTTTTATGTTCGTAACATTCCAGCCGGTACGAAGCTGTGTCATCATCTCCGCCTTTGCTCAAAACTGCAATGGTTTGATCCGCAAGCCAGCAGGATGATTGAATTGTGTAGGACGCGCGAAATATCAGAAACAATATCGCTGTACTGTTCAGGATTTTCAATAATTGAAAATTTTACTTGAACAAATATATTTGAAATATCTGCCTTGTCTTTTCGGGCTGTGTTGTAAATAGAGGCAGTTGTTTGCCCACCGTTCACAATTTGCAAATTACGGATTTTTTTAATGTATCGATTTGTTTCGTCAAGTTCAATGTGGTCGGCAGTGGCTGCAATGCCGTTGTTAAAGGCAAGAAACATATGTGGTCTGGTCTTTATTGTGTCGCGAATGCCCTTGTTTATTTTGCCTGTGAATTGCAGAAACGACCTTACATTTTGTTCTAACAGCCGTGCGCCGTATCGTTCATACAGTTTTGATAAACAAGTACCCGGAATAATCGCAATATATGTTTTGTAATCTTTATTGTTAGTATTTGTAGACAAACAGGGGATTACAAAATTTTCGCCCTCGAAATTATCAAAATCTAATTCTATCGGAACGCGTGACTGCTCGGATATTTTATACAGATAATTTATGTCTATTACTCTATAAAACACATTGTAACCGCAAATCTGCACACTCGGTGGGAACTCGCCCTTATATTCGCCGTTAGTTAAAATCACGGCATTGACGCGCACAAGATTTTCTTTGAGTTCTGGGAAATTTGCCAAAGTATTAGCAAACTCAAAGATTGGCGACGATTCCGCAACTTCATTAACATAGTCGTTGTAAATAGATTTGCGAAAAAAGTTTATAATCCGCTTTGTTGCTGTGTCAATATCGGCTTTTGCAACTGTTTTTATTTCTTCGTAATTATCAAAAATGGAAATAAACAGATCAACTGTTTCGTAATTATCAGATATAGCATAGGCATTGATTTTGTGCTGATTGCGTGTACCTAATGCCTTTTCATCGTAGGCAATAGCAGCATTTTCGGTTTCGCCTGCTTCTGCAAGCATATCAATAGCAATGCGGGTAAATGTCTGTTCTTGTGTATCGCCTTCTTCGTTGCTAGCCTGCAATGCTACAATATCCTGAATTAGAGATTGATAGTATTTGTTTATTTCATTCATAAGAATTTAATTGTGTTAAAGAGTTGATTTTCAGAAACTAAATATTCATCGCACATCGCGAGAATAATTGAGTATTTTACATCGCTCACGCCTCCGCGCAGTTCGTTTTCCTTAATTCTTGGAAAATTGTTTTCGATTTTGTAAAAATTCTCGTTACGGACTTGATAAAATCTGTCCTGATAAAACGATTCGTGCTTGTCTAAATAGCCCGTTTCAAACAGTTTAGTATTAAAAAGAGACAATGCAGGCGCGTCATTTTCGAGTGTTTCACGGATTATGGCAATTTTCTGGCAAAGCGTCTGACCGTTTCCGTTTGATACTTCAACCGAAAAATGATATAAAAACAGCTTTTCAAGCAGTGTTTCGTCTAACTGCCTTTCGCCGTTTATAGTTACTTTCTGTGGATTGTTGGTTGAGGTCGTTTTTACCTCGACCGCCCAAGTACTACCCTGAAAATCGCGCATTGCCTTATCAACGCCTACCCAAGTATGCAGCGCATCACAGGGGTTAGTGTCTGTTTTTGCGAGAAACTTTTGTAAAAAGTGCAACTCGCCGTAAAGCCCCTGCTGTTCGGCGGGCGTTAGCCCTCTCGAGTTGTTTTTTTCAAAAAGCGTTTTCCACTTTTCTAACTGATTGACAACGGTACGACTGATTTTCTGTTCGGTATTGAGTTTGATAACCGACTGTATCAGATTTTCGCACAGTGTTGCGAAAATGTCGCGGCTGTTAGGATACAAAAGTTGGATTATCAGCAGGCGAGAATTTACGAAAGTAGTGTCGGCCAACAACATTACTTTCAATTCTCGCAGGTTGTCAAAAGAAGAAATATCAATGCGTATGTCATTACTGAATGTGAACGCTACGCCATAATATCTTTCGGGGTATTGAAATGTGCCGTAAACATGAAACGGTATATTGCTTGAATACAAGCGTTTTACAAGCCCTATGACTTTTTCTTCTTCCAATGCTTCCCAAAGTTCCAGTATGTGATTATTGTTCATCATATACATTATCGTTTTCATTGTCAAATAAAGTTTCTGTTTCCGCAAATTCCGCAACCTGATTCACTGCATATGAAACAGCAATATTGGTGTTGCTGCTCGGAAACGAAACCACAAAACCAATAAATGGCTCGTCCGTTTTACTATATGAAATCGTATCGCTTTGTATTTCGCCCTGTTTATTGAGTACATTTGCACAAACAGGATTAAGCGGGTAAATCAGCAAAAGCGGGTTTATACGCTGGCGGAACTCCTGTCTGACAATTTCGGGGGCGGGATAATCCTTGTCCCACGATTTGTTTAATTCTGCTTTTCGCTGCAGTGTCCTTTCCAATGCAGCGTCTAACAAATCATCATCCAAATCAATAAATTCATCGGTTTGATTGCCGACAATGTGATTTTTACGAATGTAGTAAGTGTTCCAATTTGTATCTTCGGCACGGCTACGATCGAAACAGCCAGCTTGTATGCCGTTTGAAAAAACATGCTGCACTGCGGACTGATTTTTATTCATAACAACCACACTCCACGAAGTTAATTCGCCCACCCGTACAAGGTCGTGAATATAACTGCTAATCATATCCAAATCAACTTTTTTCAGACTGTCAGCAACCTTGAATTTTGAAAGATAATCACAAATATCATCGGGTGAAACATTACGCCACAGATAATTATTGCCTTTCTGTTCGGGTGTTCCCAATGCAGAAATGAAATTATCGGTTGCAATCAAATTTCTTTTCTTAGCACCCTTATCCATTGGTAGTTGATAGGTTTCTATCAAACGCCCTGCCCACGAAACAGAAATTTGTTTTGTATATCGCATTTTTGAAATTGAGGTAATTTGCAGGCAACCGGGGTGTGTCCGTACTTTCAAAGCATAATTTTCGGGTGTCCCTCCCGATTCTGACAAGTAGTTAAATTCGCCTCTCAGTTCTTCGCTTGCAATGGTAATGTGCCTAAACCACTCGTTTAATTCCTCACTTGTGAAAAGTCGGCACAAATCCACATAGCTAGGGCGATAGACAAACCAACGCCCCATTTGCATAAGTGTATCGTACATTTTTGAGGCACGCAAGAAGTAACTAACAGACAGCCCTTCCAAAGTTAAACCTCGCGAAAGTTTGTCGCCGCCGATTGCAATTACCGATATGCCTGTTTTTTCGTTTTCGTAATAAGTTAAACAGTCGCCCGAAGTACCGTTAATTGATTTTACTTCAACTTTTTGCACTGCTTTGAAAAGTAATGGTTTTATTTCTTCCCAAGAATGAATCATTAAATATTTGTCAATATTGCCGAATTTTGATTGCCGAATTTCGGTCGTAACGGTTTTGTATGATTTGTAATTTGCAGTGTCATTTTCCAAGATTTTCCTAAACTCCTCCAAAATTGCGGGGTCACTTGCTTCAATCTCATGTTTGTAATAGTTGAAAAGTTGTTCAACTAATTCTTTAATATGGTTTTGCCACATCTGATAGCGCGAAATATGAATGAGCATTGAGTTATGTTTTGTTCCTTGCCCTCTAGCTATTCGGATTGCACAAGTAACAATGAAACATTTTACAGCAGTTTTCAACGATTCTGGAATATCGCTGAAAGTTGGTTTATCATCGTCTTTCTTATGCCCCTGTGGTACAAAATAATCATAATCTTTTATGGGACAAACGATTGGCAGTAAGTCGTTGTTTGTATCATCTGGAATTATGGAAGTTCCGAATACTTTCTCTGGTCCGATATAATTTGTCGGTGCAGGAATGTTTATGATAAAATCACGAGGAAACAAATCGTCTTCGTTTTGAGGAATAAAGATATTGGCAAACGGCGTAGCCGTGTAGCCAATATAGGCGGAACGATTGAACAATGAAATGATTTTGCAAATGTTTTTGTTTATCGCTGTTGCTCGATGAGAGCTGGGAGCTCGTTCGCGCGGACCTCCTCGAGCTTCTGCTTGCCCGCGACGTTATCAGCCTCATCATCAATAATCAACAACGATTTGTTTGTTATTTTGTCGTTAGTAGCCTGTGTTTGCAACCAAGTACACAAGCGTTTCAAAACAGAGGCGTTTTTCTTCACTACCAACAAAATGGGCTGCGGTGCATTAAAATTAAAACCTGCTGTATTGGTTGCCCTGCTTGTAAAATCGCCCTTTTCCAAACTCGTTGTATATGAATTTGCAATAGCATTTTCAAAACCCGGAATAAGTCCCACACCGATTTTTGTTGTCTTGTTCATTGTGTAGGCTCTTTCATACTGCGTATCAAAGCCCAAAAAACCTTCGTCTATGCGATTTTGGGTTTGGCTGCGTAGGTTGTTGTGAATACCTGCCAAAACAATAATAAGATTAAAGCCTGCATCGGCAGCTTTGCAAATCAGCCCTGTGTAATTGGCTGTTTTACCTGACTGTACCTGTCCGACAACAAGTCCTTTTTTAGAAATTTGAATTTCAGAGCGTTGCGGGTTAAAAAGTTTATCAAGCACTTTGTCTGTCAGTTCGTCCAACTGCAAAATAACACTTGGGGAAAACTTTTTTTGCTTTTCCAAATATTCAGCGTAGCGGGTCCAAAACTCCCACTTCGTTTTTTGGTCTGCCCGAAAATCTTTCAGCCAAGGCTCGCGGCGTTCCCTACCTTCCAAAATTTGAAAAGTGTCAATCTTAACGCTGTACATTGAAAGTAAATCGTTCTTCAATTTTGCAGTATCAACATCTGAATAAAGTATTTTCGCTTTACTGACTGCTTCGTTTATTTCGCTGTCAGTAACACTAGCTTTTCTGCCGATTATGCTTTGACAGATTTCTATGGCTACTTGATAGTTATCATTCATTGTAATTCGTCTATTAAATCTTCGTAATTATTAAACGGCTCTACTGTTTTCAAATATGCTTTTGCTTGTTTGGGTGATTTGCCTTGTTTGATTTGATTTTGAAACATCAGTGCAAGCGTTAATTTTACAATATCGCCGTACTCGTCCGAAAAATGCGTTTTCTCTTTCTCATCATTTTCGGCAATTTTTATGTAAATGGCTTTTGTTGGCAGGTTTTCTTCTACAATATGCAACAGATTGTTGATTGCTTGTTCCGGCTGTGTTTTTGCCAACTCTTTCAGATTTTCAATAATAGTGTTCTTTCTATTGATTACGAAAAACCATTTGCCGTCTTTTACCTTTTCTTCCCAAAGCGGTTGAAAATCCTGTCCGGCTCGCTGTTTCAAAATTTTGCCTCTGTGTCGGTAAACTTCGCTACCAATGGTACGAACTGATTTTGCATAAGATTTTAATTGCTCACGACAAACCACGGGTGGGTATGCTTTTGACTTCTTAATATCAATCTGCCATTCGGTATCAAGTTTATTCGGCAAATCAATCTGTATTCGGACTAACTTATAATGTTCTTCCTTGCGAAACAAGCCCAACCAATCGCCCGCCAAAAGTAAGCGTTTGCCACGATAAACATAAAATCCTTGTTGTGCGGGATAGCCGTGT
>OHBM01001358.1_pt1 | contig 18033 bp, 10 predicted proteins | sample 1577251 | NCBI WGS metagenome assembly OHBM01 (sample SAMEA3541557, study PRJEB24748) | human gut metagenome | biome: human gut; feature: human-associated habitat; material: faeces | place: China | collected 2012 | reverse complement strand
GGTCGGCAAAGGGGTCGCGCCACGACGCGAGCCGGTCCGTGGCGTAGGGCACCAGCTCCGGCAGCGCAATGACCGCCGCCGCAATGGCCGCCGCGCCCAGCCCCCCGGCCAGCCCGAACCAGTGCAGCCCTGTGCCGCCCACAAACATCAGCACCGCGCCGATAGACAGGATCAGCAGCGTGCCGGACAGATGCGGCTCCAGCAGCATGAGCACCGTGACGACCCCCAGAATCAACGCGAACGGCACAACGCCTGTGGAAAACGACTTCATCCTGTCGTGATTCAGTGAGATGATATGCGAGAACACCAGCACAATCGAGAATTTTGCGATTTCACTGGGCTGCAGCGTGCCCAGCCCCGGCAGCACGATCCACCGCTTGCAGCCGTTGTACTCCGGCATGAAAAGCACGATGGCAAGCAAAAGCAGCGAGATACCCAGCATCGGCCAGGCCAGCCTGTGCCAGACGTGGTAGTCCACCAGGCTGGCCGCGTACATAGCCAGCACGCCCAGCGCCGCAAACAGCAGCTGCGGACGGATGTAGGTGTAGGCGTCGCCGCGGCGGTAGAGCGCCACCGCGTACCCCGCGGAGAACAGCATGATGAGCCCGTAGCTCAACAACAGCAGCAAGATCAGCAGAAACGGTATGTCGAATGTCGGCAGCGATGCCGCCCGCGCCCGAATCCTTTGTACAAGTGCAGCCATAACAAAGCCCCCTGCGCAGAGTGTACGCAGGGGGCGGCGGGTTTATGCTTTTGTCAGCGGTTCAAATCAAGGCTCAGCATCGTGTAGCCGTTGGCGCCGCTCTGGATGCTCTGGCCAATGGCCTCATAGCAGGCCTGCAGGACCTCCATGTTGGGCTGGGGCGCGTCCGGGTCGGTGATGGTCCCGGTGGCAAGGGCCTCGTTATAATTCTCAATAATCTGGGCACAGATGCGGCGGCGATCCCGCAGCGGTGTCAGCAGGTTGGCCATCCACTGCTGGTACATACCGTGGTAGTCGCTGCCGTGGTCAGCAAACAGAAAGTAATATTCCTGCTCGACCTCCATGGGCGACGCCTGGCAGCGGTAGAAATCCCCCAGTGCCTTGCGCTTTTTATCGGTGGAGTATTGCAGGATGTCCGACAGTCCATTGAGGAAAAGCTCTGGGTGCCGAATCCATTTGGAGTACGGCTCCACCTGCACTTTTAGTGCATCAAAGACGGCCAGAAAATCCTCAAGCGCGATCTTCATCTCGCCCTTTTCCCATTTCTGGATCGTGCGCTTATCCCGGCCCAGGCGGTCTGCCAGTTCCCGCTGTGAAACACCCGCTGCCTCCCTCGCAGCGGTCATTGCTTCTGCCACACGGCATCGATATGCGGACATAACATCTTCTCTCCCCTCAAAACGCGATTCACCGCCGGAAAAACAGCAAAGCGGCGGTGCAAAATGCGCCGCCAAAATTCCCGGCACTGGTTGTGTACTTTGCACACCGGGATATGCTATATTGTGAAGGGCGGCATCCATAAGTACACTAACACTACCGTAATTTTACTCTAGTTACCATTTTTTGTCAATATATTTTGTTATGTAACATAGCAGGAGTGGGTGAAAATCGTGTATACCTATCGCGTTGTCTGTCAAAAGCTCTCCGCGCCCGAGCTCGGGCCCTACACTACCTACGGCATTCTGGCCGCGCGGGACCTCCGCGGCTGCCAGCAGGTCGTGCAGTTTATCTCCGACGTATCGTTGGACCGCGCCTTCGTCGAGGCCCTCGCACGCCGCTGCACCGCCGCCCAGCTCGACCCCTGCCACCTGCTGGACGTGGTCGAGGATGCCATTGGCGGGTAAAGCCTTCCGCCCCCAAAGGCTTCGACCAGTGGCGAGGTGCGCCCTTTTGCCGGGTGTCCTATAGCGCAAGGGACACCTCTCACATGCTGTTCCCGGCAAGCGCAGTCCTTGCCCGGGTGTGTTTGCCGTGCGCCTTTTTATGCGGCCACCGCAACTTGCTTGTCAGCTCCTGCTCATACTCCGGCGTGTCAAAAAATCACATTTGTGGCCTATTGAATATCTAGGGCAACACCGCATAATTCCCGCCTTACGGCTTAAGCACCGCTCCGGCGGCTGCGGCACGGCATCTGCGTTGCCAAAATGCTCGATAATACACAAAGTATTATCTGCGCTTTTGGCTTAGCAGCTGCCGCACCTCGCTCGCCGTATCGGCACTTAGAATTATGCGTTATTGCCCTAGGGGCGGCCATTGGTCACCCGCCAACTTGGCGCAGCAACGCCTTTTCCGGGTAAGTTTTTTTCACAGGCAAACGGGCACGGGCGAGCAATGCTCGCCCCTACAAGAGTTTTTTGACAGTCTGCATACTCAGGGAAGATATAAGATTCCATCTTCAACTTGAACATTGGTGTGCCGCATAAGCTGACCCCTGCCCTTTTCGGCTCCGGATAAGGATAAAACCGCAAGCACACACGACCAAATCCACGGACATTCCCGTTGAATTTGTGTTGTGTGTACGCTTTTTTGGGGCTATTTTTGCGCAACAGTTGCGCAAAAACATCAGCAAAACTCTAACAAGTGCTGGGCGGTGTGTATAATAGCTGCCGAAAGCGCTTGTCATTGTGACGAATTCGACAAGTCAAAATTTTGCAATCTGCCAAAAAATCACTTGCTTGAATGTAGCCGTATTGAAATTTTCATCCCAAAGTATTATACTGCTTTTTATAAAAAGGCACACAACAAACATACCGTGTCTTACTTTTCCCGACGTAAGCGCAAATGTTTGCACATCGGATTATATTCTCAAAAAAGCCTGTAAATACAGCTCAGCTTGTGGAAAAAGTCCGTTTCCGTGCCAGATGTGCGCAGCGCATAAAATCGCGCCGAATGGCGCGCGTTCCCCCGATATATCGTGAGAACACACATATACACATATATAGAAAAGGAGTCGAAGCAAATGACGAAAGCATTTTCTATCCTGCACCGTGCGGCGGCACTGCTTGTCGCCCTGTGCCTGCTGGTCGGTATGGCTCTGCCGGTTTATGCAGCTGAGGATGAGGCTTTATTTTTTGACGCAGGTTCGGAAACGATTCCGACCATTCCTGCCGCAAACACGTCAAGCGAGGGTGTAGAGCCTGCGCAAGAGCCTATTGTATCCGACTTGGAAACGATTCCGGATGAAGGAGATACCCCGCCCACTGCGAACGAGCCGGGAACAGAAGCGGGAGACACGGTAAATAATACAGCAGCGGTTCCGAACAATGACGGCAAAACCCAGGAAGCGGCAGAAAATCAGACTCCCGCCGCCGATACGGACACCGCCCCTGCCGACCCAGCCTTGACGAACAAAACCCCTGCGGACACTTCCGATACGGCTGCCGCGCCAAACCATGCCATCAACGCAGAGGAAGCCACGGCGGCAAAAACCAACACAGAGTAAGATGTTCTTTTTGCTGACGGGGACAACCCCAACGAAAAAGATACTATACTTGCGGATGATTTGCCTGACAACGATGACGCGAACACACCTGATACGATAGCGGACACGAGTGTATCGACGGGCTTTATCCCGGCAACGACAACCATTTATTTTGAGGATGACGGCAGATACGATAGTACATATAACGGAAAAGGTACCATGCGTTTCCTCGGGTTCACGGGTAACGGCTACATAAACAAAGTCATGGTGGATACTGGAACCACAGTAACCGGCAAAGATGAGAAAGCCCACAAAATCTTCAGCATCACGCTGAATTCTGCAGACTATCCGGCGGGCGGGTTTTATCGAATCGCCTTCCAGTATTATGACGGCAATAACAATAATTGGCAAGAAGAAATCAACGCCTTTGGCAATGACAATGTTAGCAATACTGACAAGCTGACAGCGATTGACCTGCTTGCCGGCAAAAAGTTTGTTCGTGAAGGCATTACGAACGGTGGTAATGATGGTAAACATTTCAACCAGAATCAACCCTACAACCCCGCCCAATGGACGCGCGTGGAGTACTATTACAAGGACACGCCGCTTTACTTCAAAAACGCAAGCGACGCTGCACTTACCAACGTAACCGCAACATTTTACAAGCTGGAAAACGGCGCCCTGGCACCAACCGACAGCCAAACGATCAGCACGGTGGATGCGGGCAAACTTGCCGCGCAGCAGATCCGGATCCCCGACAATCAGTCGCGGTTTGTGCAGCTTACTTGGAACAATGGCCAAAGCGCCCTGTATGATTTCACCACGGACTCCACCGCAGCCCCCTACGCGGACGCACAGAAACTGGACTTAACAGCGGCAAATTGCTATGTCTACAACGATACCACAAGCACTTGGGCAAGCGCGGGCGGTGATTTGCTTACCGCGGGCAAAAAGATTTACTTTGACGCCACGCTGTCCGCGTACAGTTATGAGGGCGAAGGTTTACAGCAGTCCGCCATGGGCGACGGCGAAACCATGTACTGCTTCCTGACGAGTTCAGACGGCGCGGTCACACAGCAGCCGATGACACAGGAAAAACCTGACTCCACAGCCGCTGACCGCAAGCTGTGGTCTTGCGAGATTCCCGGCGATGGAAAAACTTACACCGCGGTGCAATTCTCCGCAACGGATAACCAAAACGCCCCCGCAAAAGACAACAAGACCAGAAAGTACAGCACGGCAGAAATCCCCCCAGCCCTGCAAGAACCCTGCTTCTTTGCCGACGACGGCGACCCGTCGGCCTACACGGGCGGCGAAGGTGTCAACCGTGACGGCTACTGGGGCGAGAAAGCCTCTGTCCGCGATGCCGAAAGCGGCAAAAATACCACCGTTGTGGACATTGATAACAGCGGCACTTTTACCCAACAAAAGGATACAAAGTATATCACCAGCACCCTGTACGATTACTACACCGACTACGAGCTGAATGGCCTGAACCGCGACACTTACTCGTGGGTGACCACATCTTCCCAGCGCGGGTACGTCACTTTTGAGCAGTTCAACCGCGCATTAAGCAGCGCTTACACTGCAAACGGCAATGTAAAATACCCGCTTTATACCGGGCATTTCCAAAAGTCAGGCTGGGGCGACCCCTTTGCAACCGTTGCCGCCGGTATGGGTCTATACGGCTGGGGCGCTGAGGGTAGTTCCAACTACAATATCTTTATGGCCGTGAATAACTCGGCCTTGGATGATAATGGTAATGGAAGCTCCGATTACAATCGCACCTTCCAGGGCCTTGTGGAAAGCAAGACCTCTGACGGTACGGCAAACGGTCTGCCGCTGTTAAGAACCAAGAATTCCAACACAAATGCGTCGGTTGACCCGCACTTTGACAAAGACTTCCTGCAAGGCAAAAACGCCTTTAACACCGTGCTGGGCAAGGTGTACGAGGATGTTTCCTTCCCGCTCAAGCAAAAAGCCGTTTTTGCGCAAAATCCGGACAGTCCGGACGATAACGACCCGGAGAGCAAAGCCGAATATTGGTACTATGACAGCAGCAAAAGCTCTCTGTATTTGAAGCAGAACCAAACCGACGGCAAGTATTATCTGGAATCCCCCAAAGGTGGTGACGGCAACCCCACCACGGACAGCAAATCACAAAACATTTCGTCACCAAACAATACCAATGGCACCTACGGCTTTTTCCCGTTTAACCAAACAGTCAGCACAGTCGGGGCATCCCAATACAACTACGGCTTTGGCGCCAAGCTGCAATTTGACTTTACGCTTACAGAGGACGGCAAGGTTGTTGTAGGAAAAGACACCAGCGGCAGGAACATTGAAGTTCCTATCAAGTTCTTCTTCTCCGGCGACGATGACGTGTGGGTCTACATTGACGGCGAGTTGATGCTGGATGTCGGCGGCGCGCACGGTAAAGCGTCCGGTCTGCTGGAATTTGGCGCAAACAACACCGTAACCCCCTACGTCAGCTCCAACAAGAACACCGACACAAGCGACACCATGGTCTACCAGACTGATACCACCAAAACCGTCTGCTTCAACCAGACCCCTGTCACGTTCACCAAGACGACAGGCAAAGCCATCCAATTAGACAAAAACCGCACCACCCACACCCTGACTATGTTCTATATGGAGCGCGGTATGTGGGAGTCCAACATGGCGGTGGCGTTCAACTTCCCCGACAATAACAAATTGCAGGTTGAAAAGCAGGTCGATCTCAGCAAGGTAAACACCGCGTTCAAGTCTTTATTCCAAAATCAAAAGCTCTTTACCTTTACCCTGCAAAACTTGGCTACGCATTACGGCCCGAAAGCAATCACCAACAGCACCCCCGACCCCGTGGCAGTCAGCAGCGCTTTCTCCGCTAGCAGCAGTGATACTGACAGTACAACCATGGAAAAGGACGATAATCCGCCCGACACAAGCGGAACATACACTGGTCAAACCGTAAAATGGTACGCCCAAGGGTATGATAAAGGCAGCGCACACCGCAACCTGCGCTACGGCACTATGACGCTGACAAACCCGCTCAACATCGAAAACCGCGACTATCTGTCCTTTGACGTTTACGCCGTGGGCAACCCGGGTGACGGCGTTCTGTCCACCAACTACCTGTATCTGACCTTGGTGGACAACAACGGCAAGAAGATGGGCTGCGATGCCAACAGTCAAAAGTCCTATCTGAACACCATGCTCAGCGGCAGCGTTGTGATGCAAAACGACAAGTGGGTCACGGTCAAGCTGCAGCTGAACAAAATGCCAAAGGACACGGACTTTGACCTGACCAAACTCTCAAAAATCCTCATTGGCGATGACTACGAGCGCACGGTTTACTTCCGCAATTTTGTTTTTACCGCCAAGCCCGTGGCAAACAAAACGGTGGGCTTCTCGGTAGAGCAAGCGGATATCCCGGACTATGACTCGGCGGAAAGCAATACCTTGAAGCCCGCCAGCGGCGCGATATTTACGTCCAGCGTAGCGGGCAGCGGCACGCAGGCGGTGGACACCGATGGCACGTTTGATTTGCAAGACGGCGAAACCGTGACCTTTACGGACCAGTTCCGCTGTGGTAGTTATATCTCGCTGCAAGAGGCGGAAAACACCGCCTTGTACGACACCCGCTGGGAAGTGTACGAGAACGGGACGTTGGTCAACGCAGCGGGGACAAGTCCGTCTGTAAGCGGCACAACCACCACCCCGCTGCAAGGCGGCGGCACAAAGCCGGAGGACGGCAGAACCGAAACGGCGGACACACCATCAACAGGCAGCAACTACAACGGCAGCAAGCCAGACGCAAATACGCTGGTGTTCCGCAGTTACGCCGCGCCGGAAGAAGAATTCCCCGAATTGAAGGTCAAGTTCATTAACACCGTCAAGGTCGGTACGCTGGTAATTAAAAAGGAACAGCCGAACGACGAAACAACGGCGCTGACAGGCAACTACACGTTTACCGTCACCTTCAGCAACGTTGGCGGTATCGGCTTGGGCAGCGCGGACAGCGTACCACAAATGACCAATACCATTCCAGTTGGCGGAAGCTGGGAAATTACTGGCATCCCCATTGGCACACGCTTCCGGGTAGTTGAAACGCCCGCCGCTGACAGCAGCCTGAAAAGCGTAATCTGCGACGCCACTGACGCAAAGTACGATGTGGACAACGGCGTGCGCGGCACGGTTACCAGCGACAAGACAACCGTCACCGCCACCTTTACCAACACGGCACACCAATTGATGGATATTGAGGTGGAAAAGCAGTGGCAGGATGCAGACGGCAACAAGCTGACCGATAAACTGCCGGATGCGATTTGGGTCAAGCTGGAGCGCCGCCATGTGAATGACACAAGCGGCAAGTGGGTAGATGCAACGAGCGCTGTCAAGCTGCAATACAACTATATGACCGGGAAGTGGACGCACAAGTTTGAACGTCTGGACAAGACGGATGTCAACGTCACCGGCAACCCCGAATATGTGTACCGCGTGGCGGAGTGTGCAAGCGATAGCGGCGATTATAAGGCAGAAGGTACGGTTACGATTGGCACATATACCTACACCGCATCGCAGACCGCCCTTGCCGATGGCAAAATCACCCTGACCAACAAGCGCACCAACCCGAAATTTGCCCTGAACCTTACCAAAAAGGGCATAGACGGTACAACCACTCCCCTGCTGGGCGGCGTGGAGTTCAAGCTGGAAAAGCTGAACGATAGCGGCGCGGCTGAAACAACCTATAACGGCGTGACGGGCAGCGATAGCACGAACCAAGGCAAATGCAGCTTTGCGTCCCTGACCCCCGGCAGCTACCGCCTGACCGAAACCAAAACCGCCGAGGGCTACACCCTGCTGGCCGAGCCCATCGAATTTACGCTGACAGCGGACGGGCAATGCCGACGCGATGGCGCGGCGTTTGGCGCGAAAACCACAGGTGCCGACGGCGTGTACAACATTGCCCTGACCATTTACAACCGCAAGGGCTTTACCCTGCCGCACACGGGCGCGGACGCACCCAGCCTGTGGCTGCTGATAGGTTTGCCCGCACTGGTGGCTGTGCTGCTGGTGCTGGTGTTCCGATACAATAAGAAAGGGGGCAGACGTTCCTGACCCCCACCCCTCTACACAAACCAACATAGAAAAAAGAGGTATGCATCAAAATGAAACTGAAACGTTTATTTACCGCAATCCTCAGCGCCGCCCTGACCCTGAGCCTTTGCGCCATGCCCGCCATGGCGGAAGGGGCGACGACGGCGGGGGCGACGGGAACGACGAGGCTGGCAGACGGTACGCCTGTTTGGGAATCGGGCAAAACGGGCAGCATTACGATTCATAAGTATGAGTATAACCCTGCACCGGGAGCAACGCCCAAACAGGGTACCGGTGCCGAGGGCGAAGCCGCGCCCACAGACGCAAAGCCGCTGGGCGGGGTAACTTTTGAGATTTACAAGGTGCAGAATGAGGAATGGCTGAAAGCCTATTATGGCGGTCAAGCGGCTGCGACTGGTCAAGACTTTTCCAAGATAGATGCAAGTAAGTATTATTCAACGGATTCAACAACTGGCGCAATCACAGTTAATGGCAGCAAGATAGACACGGTTACAACCGCAACTTCTGGAACCGATATTGGTGTAGCCAAAAAAGACGGCCTTGACCTCGGTCTGTATCTGGTTGTTGAAACGAGCGCCCCCGATAAGGTCACGTCCCCTGCTGACCCGTTCTTGGTTTCTGTACCTATGACGCGCATTGCTGATACGACCACCACGAACAAGCTGACGGACTGGATTTATGATGTCCACGTTTACCCGAAAAACAGCACCGCCTACGGTCAAGTCACGATTGAGAAAAAGGGCTATACCGGCGGTGGTTCTGAGGTCGCGTTGGCGGGTGTTAAGTTCAAGCTACAGGAACAGAAAGGCGCAAATTGGACAGACATTACTGCAAACGATAGCAATGGCAATCCCTACGATTTGACAACGGACCCAAGCGGTAAAATTACAATTGCAGGGCTTTCGCAAGGCAACTACCGCATTTTTGAGGATGCATACAGCGGTGATTCTGCTAACAAGGGCTATATCTTGGATGCGGAATACCACAACTTTACCGTGCAGAATGATGGTCAGATTAAGGTAGGCGAAAATACAGCCACTCCTAATGCAACCATTCAAGTTGCCAACCACCGCCCCGATATGAAGAAGGAAGTCAAAAAGGGCGACAGTTGGGCGCAGGATGCCCCGTACGGTGTCGGCGATACCGTTCCTTACAAAATCACGATTGAAGTCCCGAAGAACATTGAGAAACTTTCCACCTTTACCGTCACCGACACGCCGACAGGTTTGACGGATAATGTAAACAGCATTGAAGTTAAAGACGGCACAACAGACCTGACGAGTGGCACGGATTATACGGTTGCAGCCGAAGGCACAGATGGATTCAAGATTGCATTCAAACTCGATTCCGCCACAGTAAAGGCTTGTGCCGGACACACGGTGACCATTACCTACAACGCTGTTGTAAAGGATACCGCTGTAGTCGGCGGCAACGGCAACTCGAATAACGCAAAACTTACATACACCAATAAAATCAATAGCGACAATACTCCCGTAACTACCACGAACACCATTGAGGACAGCGCTGTTATGTACAGCTTTGGCATCAAGGTGAAAAAGACAACGGAAGACGGAAATACTCCACTGCCCGGCGTTGTGTTTGACCTGTACCGTGAAGCCAAGACGGGAGAAACGCCTATTGTAAATGCTGAAACCGTCAAAAAAGCAGGTCTTGACAGCACTAAAAGCTGGATCCTTGTAAAGTCTGGCTTGACAACTAACGCAAGCGGCATCATTGATACGTCTGACTCTACCAACACCACCAACTACACCCATGGTCTTGCCAATGGTGATTACTATCTGGTCGAAACCAAGACGGTTAAGGGCTATAACCTGCTGACAAAGCCTGTTGAGGTTAAGCTGGATGTTACCGCCACAACTACTTGGCAAAAGACCAACGTATATGACGCCAGTGGCAATCTGGTTAAGCATGGCACGGTTACGAAAACCACGTTTACCCATACCAGCAACAATGGCGATGCCACAAAAACGGAACTTGCTGTTGCCAAAGTCGTCAACCGCAAGGGCTTTACACTGCCTGTCACCGGCGGTTTCGGTACGCTGCTGTTCAGCGGTATCGGTGTGCTGCTGGTTCTGGCGGGCGTCGGCGTTCTGTTCAGCCTGAAAAAGAAATCCAACCGTGCGTAATGCACACCATCCAAACACCCACAGCAAAATAAGCGGGTAATCCATAGGGGAAGGGCCGGAAACGGTTCTTCCCCTATGGGCGGTTGTGGCAGTGCGTCAACCCTTTACAGAAAGGCTCTTTGCAATGGAAACCACCGTCAAATTAAAACTTGGCTTTGCTGCGCTGATGATCGTCTCCGGCATCGGCGTGGCCATGTACCCCGTTGTCAGCAACGCGGTGGCACAGCGCCACGCAAGCTCGGTCATTGAAAGCTACAACGACACCGTGCAGTCGATGGACGCCGAGAAAATCGACGCCGCCAAGGAGGCTACGCGCCGCTACAACCAACAGCTGAACAATGCCATCGACCGCGACGCGGCGGGCGAAGCGGACGACATCGGCACAAGCTATGTGGACATGCTGGACGTGGGCGAGAGCCTTGGCTACATTACCATACCCAAAATTGACGTAAACCTGCCCATTTATGAGGGCACAAGCGACGGTGTGCTGGTAAAGGGCGTTGGGCATCTGGAAGGTTCCAGTTATCCGCTGGGCGGCGCGGGCACCCACAGTGTGCTGACGGGGCATCGCGGTCTGGCCGAGGCGGTACTGTTTACCGACCTGGACAAGCTGGGCGAGGGCGACCGTTTTTACCTCCACATCATGGACGAGGTGCTGGCGTATCAGGTAGACCAGGTCAAGGTCGTGGAGCCGGAAAACACCGAGGATTTGGAAATTATCCCTGGCGGGGACTACTGCACGCTGGTCACCTGCACACCCTATGCCATCAACACCCACCGTATGCTTGTGCGCGGCGCCCGTGTGCCGTATACCGGAGAGGACGAGCAGCCCGACACGCCGCAGACCGTGCAGTACCAACAGCTGAATACCGGCAACGTGGTAAAGCGCATTGTGGACGCCTGGCCGTGGATCAGCGTGACGGGCAGTGTGGTTATCGGCGGCGAGGCGCTGCTGTTGCTGCTGCTGTTGCACCGCTGCAAAAAGCGCGAGGAGGAAGACTGATGAAACGCCTGTTTCTGCAAATTTTTGCATGGCTGGCAATTTTGCTGGGCGTTGGGCTGATGCTGCAACCCACGGTCAGCCGATATCTGACGGAGCAGAAAAGCACAAAAACCGTGCAAAAATTTGTGCAGGCCGCCGAAGCTGCCGCCCCCGCCGTGCCCGAAACCTCCGCCGCCGAACCCGCGCGCGCCTACCCCGAACTGTACGACGCGTTTCTGGCCTACAACCAACAGCTTTTTGCCCAAGGCCAAAGCGGCCTGAAAGACCCCTTTGCCTACGAGACCCCCGCCTTTGACCTGACGGGCTACGGCTTGCCCGACGACGTTATCGCCGCGCTGTGGATACCGCGTCTGGACTTGGAACTGCCTGTTTATCTGGGGGCCAACGCGGCCAACATGGCCCGCGGCGGCGCGCTGCTGGGGCAGACCTCCATGCCGCTGGGCGGCGAAAACACCAACACCGTCATTGCCGCCCACCGCGGCTACTACGGCGCGGAAATGCTGCGCAATGTACAGCAGATACAAATCGGCGACAAAATTACCCTGACAACGCCGTGGGACACGCTGGTTTACCGCGTGTGCGAGCTGAAAATTATACAGCCGTACGACATAAACGCCGTGCTGATACAGCCCGGCCGCGACCTGCTTACCCTGACGACCTGCCACCCCTACACCCAAAACACCCAGCGCTACCTAGTGATAGCCGAGCGCGACCCCGACGCAGAGGCCGCCACCCATGCGGCAGACCTGGCCGAGTGTGACGAAACCTGGGACGCCGCACCGCGCCAAGTGACGGTGGAGGCCGACGGTACCTCCGCGCTGGAGGAAGTCACCCCCGAAAGTATCACTCCCCTGCCCCACGAGGGCGGCGGCGAAAACGCGGGCGGCGCGTACTCCAACTGGATGATTTGGCTGGAAAACAACGCCCTGTGGGCGGGATGCCTGCTGATTGCCGCCGTGATCGGCTGTATGCTGATTTGGCGCAGGCATAGAAAGGATTGACCCATGCAGAATATCAACGAAAAGGCACTGGCCGTTACAGCCGAGGTAAGCAAGGCGGTGCTGGGCAAGCCGGAAGTCGTGCTGAAAATCATGATGGCGATACTGGCCCGCGGCCATGTGCTGATTGAGGATATCCCCGGCGTGGGCAAAACTACGCTGGCACAGGCGTTTGCCCGCGCTATGGACCTGACCCAAAACCGCGTGCAGTTTACCCCCGACGTTTTGCCGTCCGACATTGTGGGGTTCTCGCTGTACCAAAAGGAAACCGGAAAATTTGTGTACCACCCCGGCGCGGTGATGTGCAACCTGTTTTTGGCCGATGAAATCAACCGTACCAGCGCCCGCACCCAGTCCGCCTTGCTGGAAGTCATGGAGGAAAGCGCCGTCACGGTGGACGGCGTTACGCGCGTTCTGCCGCAGCCGTTTACCGTTTTTGCAACGGAAAACCCCGTCGGCTCGGTGGGTACGCAGATGCTGCCGGAATCCCAGCTGGACCGCTTTATGGTCTGCGTGGTCATGGGCTACCCCGATGCGGAGGCGGAAATGGAGATTTTGTCCCGCCAGCCGCGCCGCGCCCTGCTGGACCGTGTGCAGCCGGTGATGGACAAAAACGACCTGCTGGCTATGCAGCAGCAGGTAGACGAAGTATATATGAGCGATGAAATCAGACGGTATATCGTGGAACTCTCCCGCGCGACGCGGCAGGACAGCCGCCTGACGCTGGGGCTTTCGCCCCGTGCGTCGCTGGCAGTGGCCGGTATGGCGCGCGCGGCGGCTTTTCTGAGCGGGCGCAATTATGTGGCCCCGCAGGATATTACCGCGATTTTTGCCGATGCGGCCCGCCACCGTCTGCGCCTGACCGAACAGGCCCGCACCGGCGGCGATACAGTGCAGAATATCCTTGACGATGTTCTGCACACCGTGCCGCGCCCCCGCCCGGAGAAACCGTTCCATGGCAGGTAAGGTGGGCTGCGCGCTGCTGCTGGCCGTGCTGTTTGCCGCGGCAGCGGTCAGCCGCACGTCGTTTGCGGTCTTTTTGGCGGCACTGGCGGTGCTGCTGGTCGGCTTTTTGGCGTGGTATGTCCGCACACTGCGCAGGGATGTGACGGTAACGCTGCAGCTGCCTGCCCGCCCCGTGCACCCCGACGAGGATTTTGCCGTACTGGTGAAACTGCACAACAACGGGCGGCGGCCCATGCCGGAGCTGCGTGTCGTTTTGCAGGCTGTGGACGCCGAAAGCGGAACGGCCATTGAACTGCCCTGCGGCGCGATGCTGGCCCCGCATCAGTGTGCCGATTTGCGCGTGACCCTGCGCGCAGCAAAAAGCGGTCTGTGGCGGTTCCGTGTGCGGGAAGCCACCGTGCGCGACCTGTTGGGGCTGTTTGCCGCGCACTGCGCCGTGCCGCCCCAAAGCAGAGAACTGTGTGTGCTGCCCCCCGCCGAGGGCGAGGACGACGGCGCAGGCACAAAACCGCAGAACTGCGCCGAAAAAGTGACCGCGGCGGGCTGCGATTTGACCGACGGCGTTTATGATCTGCGCCCCTACCGTGCAGGCGATTCACCGAAGCTGATCCACTGGAAACTGACCGCCCGCGTGGGTGAGTTGACCGTGCGCGAGCCGTTGGGCGCAGCTTACCGCGCTGACCCTGCGGGCAGCGTCTTGGCAGAGGGGGCCAACGCGCCGCAGCAGTTGCTGCACTTTGGGCAGACCGCCGTAAAGCGGCTGCGCAGATTGACCCGCCGCAAGGACACCGACCCCGCTACGGGGCTGGTATTTGTGGACCGTGTGCTGCTGCCCCGCACCAAGGCCGCTGCCCACCCCATGGCGGAAACGGCGGCGGATCTGCTGATTTCGGAACTGCTGGCCTTGGGCTTGCTGACGGCACTGAACGGTGCGTTTGCACTGGCATTGCCGATTTGGGTGTGGCTTGGCGTGGCGGCACTGTGTGCGGCGTGGCCGGCACTGCACCGCGTCCCGCTTTCCAAGGCGGGCCGTTACGGCGCGGCGCTGGCGCTGGCCGTGGGGTATCTGGTGCTGCTGTTTGCCGTGCAGCAGCCGTTTTTGGCCGGTGCGGCACAGTGCGCGGATGCCGTCAGGCTGTGCTTGAATACACGCTTCAACGCAAATTTTGTAGTGTCCGCCTCGCCGGTTTCGGCGCAGATGGGCCTGTTTGCGCTGCTGACGGCAGTGCCGTTTACAATGTTTTTGACCACGCTGACAGCCCGCCACACCGACGCGCTGCTGCTGGGGGCGGTGCTTCTGCCGATCGTGGTGTTCACGCTGTTGGCGGGGACGGGCCGTGCCGTTTTGGGCTGGCTGCTGCTTTTGCCGGGCTGGTTGGGAAGCTGTGCGGCGGCGCGGTCGCTGGTGCGCAAACGGCTGTGGCGCGGCAAGGATTCCGCTGTCTATGCCGCCAACCTGCAGACCCACCGCACAAACCAAAGGCTGGCCGGTGTCGGCATGGCTGCCATTTGCGCGGTGCTGTTTTTGCCTGCCCTGGCACTGCGCCCCGTGCTGATGCTGCCCTTGAACGCGCTGCAGCCTGTGACCGACAAAGTCTGCGCGGCCGGGCTGAGCGCGGCGATCGAGTGGCTGCCGAAAATCAGCGGCGGGGCACTGAATTTCCATGTCAGCGCTGCTACGGGCGGCGTGGAGGACGGCAGCCTGACACGGGGCGACGGCCTTGCGCTGACGGGGCTGGAGGATATAATGGTCACGACCGACGCCAAGCCGGAGGAGACCGTCTACCTGCGCGGGTTTATCGGCGTGGACTATGACGGCACAAGCTGGCAGACAGGGAATGCCGCTGCCTTCGACAGTGCCGCAGCAAACTGGAAAACCGACGGCGACGGGCGGCTTGCCATTGCGAACCTGCCGTTTTTGCGCGCGGCATACAGCGGCGCACAGCCGCAGCAAATGACCGTACAGCGTCTGCATGCAAACGATGCCTACACGTTTGCGCCGTACAACGCATATTTTAACGACTACTACACGCCGGACGGCGACGGAGCCATAGCGGGGCAGACCGTGCAGGACGATATGTTCTACTATTTTCCGCGCAAACAGGCAGAGGAGCTGCTGGCGGCCCGTGACGATGATGACGCGGGGGTGCTGGACCGTCTGGAAAGCGCCTACGCCGCGTATGTTCGTGCGCGCTGCCTGGATGTGCCCGACGGTGCCGGGTACGATGCCATAGACAAGGAACTGGCTGCGCTGGTGAAGGAGCGCAAACTTAGGGATGATGACATCGATGGCCGACGCGCACTGGTGCGCAGCTGGCTGAACGAGCACTGCCGTTACAGCGCGGACGCCGAGACACCCGACGACACCGACCCGCTGCTGTATTTTCTGAACGAGAGCCACGCGGGCAGCAGCACACAGTTTGCCTCGGCAGCGGTGCTGCTGTGCCGCATGGTGGGGCTGCCCGCCCGATATGTGGTAGGCTACGCCGCACCGCAAAGTCTGTTTACCACTGCGGGCGACGGCAGCTGCCGTGCCGTTTTGCAGGACGATAACGCCCACGCCTGGGCAGAGATTTACCTTTCCGGGCAGGGCTGGACGCCGCTGGAGGTCACCCCCGGTATGACAGCCGAACTGACCGAGGGCGAGCTTGCCGCCGATGCCGCACAGGCAGGGCAAAATGCCGCAGACAGTGATACACCCCTGCTCGCGCGGCAGGAGGCCGACTCCCCTGCCGAAACGCCGCAAAGCGTCCCGCTTTTGTGGGTGCTGCCTACGGTTTTGCTGCTGCTCGTCTTGGCCTTGGCACTTCTGCGCCGTGCAAGGCGCACACCTTTGCAGACCGTACAGGCAGAATTTTGTGCGCTCCATCGCAAGATGCGGCGCTGTGGGCTGGCGGCGGAGGTGTCCTCTGACGAAGCGGCATTTGCGGAATTTCTGCAAACGCATTGCCCGCAGACGGACCTCGAAACCGTGCAGCACCTGCTGGATGCCGTACAGGCGGCACAGTTTGCGCCCGATCCATGCACCGCCGAAACCGCGCAGGAGATACAGACCCTGTGCCGTAAATTACGCAAAAAACTGTGCAGACGAACGGTGTGAGGGCTGTGCAAGGGGAAGCTTTACGCAAGAAATGATTGACGATTCGGCAAAAAACGATTATGATAATAGTAAATACATATCGGAGATGAGAAACCATGCCACCTTTGCCGAAGAACGACAACCCAATCGATATCACGCAAATCGCGCAGGCGCTTGGCGTATCCAAGACAACCGTGTCCCGTGCCATATCCGGCAACGGGCGCATCAGCGCAGCAACCCGCCAACGCGTGCTGGACTATGTAAAAGAGCATAACTATACCCCCAGTATGATGGCGCGCGGGCTGGTGAAGCGCTGCTCCTACAATATTTCGCTGGTGATTTCCACGCAATTTTCCGACTTTGAGCTGCCCTTTTTGCGCAAGGTGATGCGCTCTGTCTATCAGGTTGCCGGGGATTCCGACTACGATGTCCTGCTGACGCTGGTGGACGAAAACGAAACCCGTCCTGTGGAGCGACTGCTGGATAACCGCAAAATCGATGGTCTGATCTTGACCCGCACACTGGAGCGTGACCCCTTGATCCCGCTGCTGAAGGCGCGCAAGGTGCCGTTTGTCGCCATCGGTCAGCCGGAGGACGATCAGGTACTTTCCGTTGACCATGACCAGGTGGGCGGCTGCCGTGAGATGACCAGTCTGCTGCTGATGAAGGGCATGAAGCATATCGCGCTGCTGGGCGGCAGTATGCTGTACACCGTCAACCAATCCCGATTGGAGGGCTTCCGGCAGGCTTATGTCAAGATGGGGCAAAAAATTGACGAAAACCTGCTGTTTTTGGAGCTGGAAAGCGACGATTTGCGCATGGAGGCTGTGCAGCAGGCTGTAGAGCGCGGGGCAGATTGCATCCTGTGCATGGACGAACGGCTGGCACAGCTGACGCTGAATATGCTCAAGCAGCTGAACCTGCGCGTGCCGCAGGATATCCGGCTGGCGTCGCTGTATGATAATGAGAATCTGGTCAATACCGTGCCGCCCATCTCCGCCGTGCAGTTTAATGCGGATATCCTTGGCTTAAAAGCAACGCAGCAGCTGCTTTGCGCCTTGCAGGGGCAGCCTGTTGAAACCCGCATGGAGTTGGGTTACCAGGTAAGCCTGCGGGAATCGACGCAGACGTGAAATCCGAGCGCACACCGAGGGGTGTGCGCTTTTTTTGTCTGACCCATCAAACCGTGTACATTTTCAGGAAAATGTACAAAATGGGGCAAAATAAAACAAAAAGTCCCGAATTGCAGATACATGAACAGCACCCCATTTGTTAGACAGTATGATATACTATCTAACAAGTGGGGTGTTTTGCT
>OHBM01001355.1_pt1 | contig 18047 bp, 33 predicted proteins | sample 1577251 | NCBI WGS metagenome assembly OHBM01 (sample SAMEA3541557, study PRJEB24748) | human gut metagenome | biome: human gut; feature: human-associated habitat; material: faeces | place: China | collected 2012 | reverse complement strand
ACTTCCTGTGTAAAGTGACCGCCTGAGTCAATGAATGTTACTCCGACTTTTAATCCTTTACCATTTTTGAATTTATAAAGCCTGTCAATAACTTCATCTAGTTGCCGCCAAACTTCAGGTGAATCTGGACGTCCTAAAATATATCCTTTGCGAATTCCCCATGTTTCTTTAAAATAACCATGTCCAACAATTTCATATTCAAGTCGGTCATCTTGAGTATCAACACCACATGTTAGTGCTAAAACTCCATCAGGCAATTCTGCATCATAAATTTCACAACGTTCAAGCATTTCATCTTCAGATTGGATGTCACCTCTGTTTTCCCAAAGTTCTCCAAATTTAGTATTAAATACTACTTGAAGTTTCTCTGGATCATCTTTTGCAGTCAAAAAGGAAAGAATAATCTCTTCCCATCCATGCCAAGGTGAAACAAAAGCATTCAACCAAAAAGAAACGATACCTCTTTCGTATGCATCAGGATTTTCCGCAATCCATTTTGCAGGTTGAGTTTTCATTGTTTTTTCGGTTGACATACCTCCACAATGTGGACAAGAAAAATAAATATCTGAAACGGAATAAATCTTTTTATGATTTATAACCTTATAAGTCGAATTAAATCGAATTAAATTCCACGTGATATTTACATATTCCCCACAATGCGGACATTTTGAACACCAACGTTCCTGAGTGCCTTGCATAAAACCAAATGCTATGGCACTATCATCTTTAACTGTTGGAGTGGAAACTTCCAACGTTTTTGAATTGAAATATGTAATTTGACGAGCTTTTAATAGTTCAAAAGGGTCACCTTCGGTTCCTGCAGACTTTGCCCATCTGTCACGTTCATCCGCTATTACATATCTTGCAGGAGTTGATGCTAAATCAGAGGCAGTTTCTGAACCTACAATGCTTAGCATTCCACCTGGAAAAGATTTTTGAAATATTGTATTTCCTGATTTTTTCCCTTTACGGACCTTATCACCAAGAGATTTACAATCCCTTATCATTGGTGATATTCGGAGTTTGGAAAATTTTTCCGCAGCCTTCAAGTTAGGATGTACATACATAACAGATGCAGGAGCCTGGTCAATAATATAACCAAGAGCATTTAATTCAACCTCAGATTTACCAACCTGTGATGCTGCAACTGTTGTAATTACCCTTACTCGTGGGTCAGTCCAACAATCCATTATTCTTTTTAAATAAGGAGTCCTTTTAGTTCTCCAACGTCCTGGTTCTGCAGAACTTTCAGGAGACAAAATTCTTTTTTTATCCGCCCACTCCGACAATGTCAATTTTTCAGGTGGCTTAAAATATTCTAATGACGGTTTAATAATTTTATCGATTTGTGTTTTTAATTGTTCCGGGCTTAAAGTGATTGAATCACTAGTCGTCAAAATCCTCTCCATCATTTGGAACTTCTTTGCCATGGCGTTCACGGATTCGTTCTTTGTAGAATTCAATATCAAATTCAAACTGTGATAAATTCTCTAAAACTTCATTCACGCCATCTGTAATTATCTCTTCTATTTCCGCAGCCGTAGTTAAGTTGCATACATCCATTGCTAAACGCCCGGGTAAAGCAGACAACGAACTTTTAATTGTTGCTGCTAAATTTTCTGTAAAAATTTGAACATCTTCAGCTCTTAATAATTTTGCTTGAAGTTGTTTCAATTCAAGAACAGAAAGGTCTGCTTTTGATTTTTTATAAATGATTTCAGCTTCTAACTTTTCTTTTTCAAGTTCTTCAGATGTACGTTTTTTACCACTCGTAATATCTTGTAAATATTTGATGTAATTTTGAATAGATTTAATTGTTGGATAATAATTTACACCTTTTACCCTCTTTTTCGGCATTACGCCTATATCTGAAAGCTGTCGGATTCTTTCAGAAGAAAGATGAAAAAAATTTGCAAACCACTTGGTATCCTCATAACCTGTTAAGTCATTTGGCTTTGAACCCTTTTCCATAAATTTATATCCTTTCAAAATTTTTGTTTTTATAACTTCTGTAAAACCCTTGTAGGACGTGTGAATTTTGAAAATTTTTCTGGAAGGAAACCAAACCAAGTGTCCAATTTTTTAATTTTGAAAAATAGGTATTTCTTGGGCTCACCAGCGCCGTATGCTGAAAAATCGGCTCACAGTACCTTTTGACGTTTGAAACTCGCTCCCTGTCTGCACTTCGCCTTTGGTTGTACTTGCTTCACAGGATGCGCCACAAGGCGATTGCTTGTGACTTGTGGTATCATTCATCCTAAGACCTTATTTCAAGGGGCTTGTAGGCGATTGTGAGCAGAGTTGAAATCTAACTTCACTCTGGTATTTCCCATTTGATTTCCTTACCTTGCCTATAACATTTAATAGGCTCACCAGTATCAAGAGAAATGAATCGTTTAACTATTGCATCGCAATATTTCTCATCTAGTTCTATCAATCTTGCGAAACGTTTTAATTTTTGACAAGCGACAAGTGTTGTTCCACTTCCTGCAAATGCATCAAGAACGATTGATCCATTCTTAGATGAATTACCTAACAAGAATGAAAACAATTCAACAGGCTTCATTGTCGGATGAATATCACTTCTTTGCGGTTTGTCGAACTCAAAGCAAGTTGTAAGAGTTCTATCATCAATGAAGTAATGTGCTGCGCCTGTTTTCCAGCCATAAAGACACGGTTCATGTTTCCATTGGTAGTCTTGCCGTCCGATAACAAAAGCATTTTTAATCCAAATCAAACATTGTCGGACTTCCCAATCTGCATTTATACATGCACTTTGAAATAAATATCTTTTTGAATCAGCGTGCCAAATATAGAAACTTGCACCAGCTTTCATATTTGCATCAATATTTGTGAAGGCTTTTGTGAGGAAAGATGCAAAGTCTTCATCAGTCATATCATCATTCCTGATTGTCAATTTATCTACTGTTCCACCTTCATAATTAACATTGTACGGTGGGTCCGTTAGAACTATATCTGCAAGTTCTCCATTCAATAGATTTGAATAGGTTTCAGAAACTGTTGCATCAGCACAAATCAATTTATGTTTACCTAATATCCAAATATCACCTAGTTGTGTAAATGGCTGCGCATCCGAAACCTTGAGATTATTTAAGTCGTCAGATACATCAATATTGCTTAATTCTCCAAGCAAACTATCAAATTCTGATTGGGAATAACCTGTTAAACTCAAATCCTCGAAGTCAATATTTTTAAATAAATTTGTTAGTTTAGCAGCATCAATTTCTGCGGATTCAGCAATTTTATTATCTGCTAATAATGCTGCTAGTTCCTCTTGTTCATCTTTAAAATTCTGATACTCAACAGGACAGCTTTCAAATTTTGCAAGTCGTGCGGCCGATAATCGACCATGACCTTTAACAATTAACCCTGAAAGAGTTGAAACAGTAATCGGTGCTCTCCAACCTGTTTTCATTATCACTTCTGATAATAGTTCTATTTGTTCTTTCGGGTGTGTATTTGGGTTCTTTGGATTTGGCTTTAATTTAGTAATATCAACAATTTCATCAAATGCACAATAAACAGGCACATTTTGGATATAAGAACGTGCCTTTACTTCTAATTCTGTCATTATTCGCTCCTAGTCTATTCATTCTTTTCATACTGACTATTCACGAATAAATTTTTAAATATTTCTTCTAAAACATTAACAACAATGGAATTTCCTGCTTGTTTGTATAGTTGGGTGTTAGAAACACCGCTATTTTTTGCACTCCAAAAGTCCGAATCATCAAAGCCCATCAATCGCCAACACTCAAGCGGTGTAAGTTTCCTGATATTGTAGGATTGATAAATTTTAGGCCAACTGGAATGACTGACAGTAATTGTCGGAGATAATCCAGTCAGAGAGTATATTCTCCCCTGTTGGGGATTTCCTCCAAAACTTCCATTTGGGTAAAGATTACCAAGATTTATAATTTTCTTTTCAACAACATAATTATCCTTTTGAACGGTTGTAATAGTGTTGGATATACCATTGGAATTAAGTTCTAGCCGTTGTTTTGTTGTACACCCCTTACTTCTATCAGATGGATTATTTGGATTTCTGCCACGACTTGCAGCAATTATAAAGTTTCCTTCCATTCTTGAGGCAGGTTTTGTCGTTATTGTTTTGACATATTCTTTATCATCAGGCTTGAATGGTGAAAAACGGAATCCATTACCCTTGATTTCATTTGAAATTGAATTTCGGATAAAATATTCAACTGTTTTAGGTTGCAAATAAAAAGTCTCATCAACTTCTTTTTCAAGAATATCAATGAGACTTGTAAATAAACTTTTTCCAGTTGGAAAATTGAATTTATAAGATAAATCTTTGCGAATACTTATTGCATAAACTCGTTCTCTGTTCTGTGGAATACCAAAATCTTTTGCATTTAATACTTTCCAATATGTTGAATACCCTAAATTATCTAAATATGTAATCCAGTTGTAAAAATCTGCTTTAAACTTTTTACCTACAAGATTTTTAACGTTTTCAAGCATTAAATATTTAGGTAATTCACTATGTTGTTTGGAAATTTCAAGCAATCTTTGAACTTCATATAATAATCCGGAACGAGTATTTTTATTTATTCCTGCTCGTTTACCTGCTACGGAAATATCCGTACAAGGAAAAGAATATGTCCAAAAATCAGCATAGTCTAACTTTTTAATCGTTCTAATATCGCCATAATTATAAGTCTTTCCGTAGATTGATTCATAACTTTTAATTGCAAATTTGTCTATTTCAGAAATACCAACTACTTCAAATGGAACACCTATCCTAATTAGTGCTTTTCTTTGAGCTCCGATACCAGAAAAGAGTTCATTCAATGTCAATTTGTTCAATAGCCCTCCAGTCTATCTTTTTATACTGACTGAAGTTCAAACTATTAAAATATTTTCTTTACAAATCTAGCCATGTGATGATTTAATCTTTTTTCTAAAAGCTCATCTCTTTCTTTTTCAATTTTTCGTTTTACATTTTTATTTGAAAGCATATGAACTAAAGAGATAGTTTTTACTACTTTTATTGGCGTAGATTTGTTTGTTAATCGCCATGCTGGTAACCGATTATCAAACAAAAATAAAGCACTATCGATTGATGTTGGTTCTCGGTGTGGTAAATTTTTACGAATTCCCCTCACATCAAGACTAACTTTATATCTTATTCTTGGAGTCCTTTTTCCCTTATTCCGAGCCTTTTTTCGTTCCAACAACTCTTCTTTGCTCAATTTCCTATAATTTGTACGCATTCCGAAGTGTAGAGGGGTTAGCCTTCGACCATAGTAATTTAATGCCATTGAATTAATATCCTCTCCACGAAGAGTAACCCCACCAATACTACTATTAGTAAAATCCTTTTTGAAATTATATTTTATTTCTTTTTTCTTGATGTTGTACAGCCAAGTAACGGCATTTGAAACTTTACCAGGCAAGCGAGCCTTCATATCAGAAATTGTATTCTTATAAACTTCTGGCAAGTTTTCTCTGATGCCTGCTAATTTCTTTGTCGTTTTAGTAATATCAGTAAGAATATTAAAAGATTTGCTTAAAGGCATAGAACCTCCAACAAAAAAAGCCCCCGCAAAGGAGACTTTAATTTTTATTTTTTTCAACATTTTAACGATAAACGATAAACCATGTGAAAGTCAATGAAAACATGTGAAAACTTGTGAAAAGTTGTGAAAACATGTGAAAACTTGTGAAACCCCATAAGATGTAAATTATTGCTAAGTTATAGCGATTTTGTTAAAAATTTTTGTTCAAATTTTTCTCTTAAAAATAGTCCAAAAGTATTAGAAAAATCAATGTACTTTTTCTTAATATATCTTAATATACTTTTATGGTAATATAAACCCATAGAACTTTGAAAACAAAATATAAGGGTAGTTCCAATACCTCCCAAGCACCATCACAAACAGAACGAGTTTAAGGGTGAAAGGAGGTGAAAATATGAAACGGAAAATAATAAGAGCGATTATCATTGCCGTGATAACCGCCCTCAAAATTATTTTGCTTTTTGTATAAGGGAACGATAAGTTGGCTAAACTTCAGTGGAGTTTAGTCAACTCCCTTATATTTTTATTATAAACTATATTAAGCATTTTTTCAACCATAAGGATTTAAAAAAAAGCAATATGATTTATTTGCATGCAACATCTAATAAATCTATTGCAAAATCCCTATGACGGCCTGAACCCATTTCAATATAATTTCTCAGATATTTTACAATTTTTTCAGCAGTATCCGCTGAATAGATATTCTGTTTAATATTTGATTTCTCAAAAGCAACATCATAAAAATTATATTTATTCAGTAATTGTGTCCCTTCATCCTCTTCATCGTAATTTATAGATAAATAACTGTTATTGATTTCATCTTGCGTAATACCAATATATCGTTTTGTAACTTCAGGTGATGAATGATTGAAGATTGCTTGCAGAATTGCAACATCACGAAATTTTTTGTAATGATGATATCCAAATGTTTTTCTCATTGTGTGAGTTCCAAAATTTCCTTTGATTCCAAGTTCGCAGCAAGCACGATTTATCATTCTATAAACCTGCGAACGGTCCAGTTTTTGTCCTTTATTCCCTAAAAATAACGGCTCAGCCAATGACCTGCCGTTACAATATCGAGATAAAAGTTTTTTAATCATTGGACTTAATGGAAACATCTTATATTTATTTGTTTTTTGTTCCCTGATCCTTACAAAATCGGTATCTGTAACATCTTCTATTTTTAATTTCAAAATATCCGATACGCGCAGTCCACTATAAATTCCAAGCGAAAAAATCACCTCATATTTAGGATAGTTATCATGAAACCAACCTAAAATCTTATTTATATCTTCCTTATTCCTAATAGGCTCAACAACTTGTACTTCTTTCATCTTTTTATCCTTTCTGCTTTTGTTTGTACTTGTCAAACCTTTTTATCTGACTAATTTAAAACCGTGACGGTTTGTCACGGTTTTGGAGTTTTGGGTCTGTTTAAAAATTCTTTGTTTCCCCACATTTTTATATTCGATAAATCTATCATCTTTCCACATGCCGGACAATATGGGTATAAACCTCGTCTGTAGTACGATAACATTTCTTTTAAAGCAATAGGTTCTTTGTGATTGTGAAACCACGCAGTTAATTCCTTTGCATATTCGTATTGGCCTGATAAATGTTGTTCAAACATTGAATCATTTTTCAATAGTTCTTCAATCGCCTCAAACGCATCAACAACCTGACCACATTTTCTGCAATATACAAGTCTGTTTATCGAATCAACTTCAAAGGTCCTATTTTTGCAGTTGCATTCTTTTCGTTTATTGTTTTGAATCAATGGCATTATATTCAAAATTTTATATTTTGGCGGCTCTTCATAATCAAAACCACTCATAAGCCCTCCGTTTCTGTTTACCATTCTCTAATGCTGTAATTAGAAGATAATTCATTGTTATTTTTATCTATCAGAGGATTGTTGCAAGAACAACCGCCCCAACCAAGTATTTTGTATTTTAACCACTCTTCAAATTCATCCCTTGTTATATCTTCAGGAACATTAAATTCTATGGTTGCATCAAATCTTTTCATGCCAGTATTCCAACCTCCAATAGTTCGGGATTTTCGTATCTATTACCGATAATTTCCACAAACGTAGGATCGCTCACAAAAGGGAGTAACTTTCCTTTTTTATCTAACTTTTTAAAATAAAACGCTGCAGATATTTCATCCCAAATAACAAGCATTTTCATCCAATACACTCCACAATGACCATTTACAATATCACCTTCATATATCAATTGTTTTTTATCATCGCATCTTCCGGTGCATTGCAAAATAATTACATCCTCAGTAATATCTGTGAAAAAAGCTACATCTCGTGCATTATCTCTTTCAACTAAATAAACCCCAGTATTGTCAATACTTATCCAAGAATCTGTATTCTCGGTTTTAGAATCCAACGGTAAAAACTTTTTTTCAGTTTTATCCCATATTTTAAACTTATGTCTATCTTGCATTATTTCCCTCCCTTAATAATTCGGTATTTTCATAGATATTGCCAATTACTTCATAACAAGTATTTCTAGTTTCATCAAAACCAAAATCATTTAACCCTTGATTTACTCCTTCTGAAATGCCTCGTTTCTTTGGATTTACACAATGATATACATATTGCCATTGTGAATATATCCATTCCACAATTCCGATATAATTTAAAATACTTTCGCCTTTAATCTCGCCTTCAGTAGAATTAAGGTCTTGTTTCATATCTTCTTTATTTTTGTAGTCATAAAATGGATATTGATTAGGAATGACAATAATATCACCCTCATAAATAAGTTTGCCGTTTTTATCTTTTAAGCCTGTTGATTGTTCTATTGATATTAATTTATAATCATAATCAATATAACTCTTGACAATTTTGTTAAAATTTTCATCAGTAATGGTATCTAAATTAAAGATAGGCATTTTATAGCAGATACCTGTTTTGCCACCAAAATCTTTTTTAAAAACATATCTAAACTTTAATCTATCTTGCATTAATTACTCCTTTGCTTTGTTGATAATTTCTAAAATATCGTAAGCACCTGTATTAGAAGTGAGTTTATCACTTTTATCAAAATCGCTATTATCTCGTACGTAATTTTCAATCTCGTCAAGAGCTTGCTTGTATTTTTCTGCGTCTTTATGCTTATAACATTCAGATTGACAGGTGAACCTTTTTATTGTGTCTTTTAAGTCTTCATTTTCATCTATTAGTTGTTGATTGTATTTTGAGATCCTTTGGGATATTTCTCTTGCCTTTAAAAAGAGCGTTTCATATTTTGTTAATTTTTTTAAATCTTTTTCATAGTCTTCAGCCATTCTGTTGTAAGAAATACAACGGTTGTTATTTGCTCTAGAGTCAAAACAAATAGTATTTAACCTTCCTCTTAGTTCTTCACACTCTTTATTGAGTTCTTCATGTTCTGAATATGTTTGTTCTATATCTTGAAAAACTTCTTCAAATTCCTCCGGTTCTGTTATATCTTTACTTTTTCCGCTTGCAATAAGAAAACGTTCGATAATTACATTGTCATCATCAAGTTGTTCTTCTTGTTTTTTAATAAGCTCTTCAAATGTAAAATTTTCAGATTTTAATCCTTCGCACTCTTGTTCTTTGGCTTTTATAAACTGTAATGTACTTTGTAATAAAGCTTTTATTGTTTTAGCTTTGTATGTGACGAATTTATGGCCAAATTCATCTATATTATCGATAAGTAATTTAAGTCTTGATTTTATATTTTCCTCTTTATTTGTCATTATTCACCGTCCTTTAATCTAAAATTTCCATATATTTCGAAAGGAAATGAACTGTATCACAATTTTCACAAGTTATAGTAACATCTTCTAAATTCCCCTCATAATCTCTGTCAACACTTGCTCTTGCCTTTTCGTTGTTTTGGTTACATATTGTTAGCAATGAGCCACAGTTACCACAAATTATATGTAAGCTATCGCATACCATATCTATTCTCCTCTCAAATATGCTTTCAGTCTTTCTTCACCAATTTCTTGGATTGCTATGTCTTTAAATTTTTCATTTAAGCAGTAAACCGTACCTTGAGTTTTGTGAGCAAGGTAGAAATTCGTTATAATCTCATCACAATATAATTCAATACAGAGTTTTGCTTGGCTGTTATTATACCAATCAATCCTCTGTCCTTTATTCAAACGTCGGGCAATATTTTCTAATTGTCTGCGAACTAAAATCTTTTCAACTTCTGTTTCAGCTTGTTCTCTGGTTTTAAAGAAGTTATCTTTCTTATAGTGAATTTTATCTGCTGGTATATCAGCCCATTGTTCTTTGATTACTCTACAATACGTATCTATATAATAGAATATATCACCGTCTTTAGGTTTCCATCTCCCCTGCTCACATTCTTCCAACATCTTTTCCATGTTAGCTAGGTGTTCTTCTGTCTTTTTTATTTCGTTTAATATCTCCTGTTTATTCATTTATTATCCTTTCTATAAATACGCAAATTTTAATCCGTTCTTTATTTACCATTGTTCTTCCTTTTCAAATTCTTGTATTTCAAAAGCAATTTCTTCATCTGTTTTATCTTTTAAAAATTCTTGATGATATGGACTATCTTTAAACGCTTTGCATGAAACACAAGTATTATGTGTTATAAGTTTATGAACAAAACAGTCTTTTTTACATTTTTTACCAGAATTTATTTGTTTTTTGATTTCTTCTATTGTTCTCATTGATCCTCTTCCTTTGTTTTTTTTGATGATGTCTAATATTATCTTGCCATGACACTCGTCGCAATGGTCGTTTTCTTCCAGCTCTTTACAAGGAGCACAAGCTTCGTTTTTACAAAGGCTTTCGATTTCTTCAAGTGCTTTTTTGTATTTTTGAGCCTTACTTCCCAATTTTCGCCAAACTTCTCTTTCGCCAGTTCGTACATCAGTTAGTGCAACAGCAACTTCGGGATTTTGTAATTGTTTCTTCAGCTCTTCGCATTCTTGTTCTAGTTTTGCATTTCTATTTTGCAAACCAAGTATTGTCGATAATTCATCTATTGTATATAATTTGCAATTCACTGGATTACATTTTGTAAATTCTTTGGCTTTACACAGACCAGTTTGACCCTCAAAATATACACAGTGTGCATTTTTAATAATTATTTTATCTGTCATTTTCCATCCTCTTTTTTGTAATATCTTGAATCTTCCTCCAATCGCATTCACAATTTGTAGGGCAAAAATCGCAATCGTCATCGCAAAGATTTCCTTCTACAATAAGGTCAATTTCATCAAATAGATTTTGTAATCTTGAATTTTCGGCACAAAGCCTATTGATTTCTTTTTGAGCCGTTTCATGCCCAGTATCAGAATTTATTTTCATCTTTAAATCTCTCCTAATCTAATTTGAAATGTACGATTTTTTCGTACATTTACGAACAGCTTTTTTCTCGCTTCTTTGTTTTTTGTCTTTCTAAAAACTGTTTTATATTTTTTCTTATATTGGGAATTATATTTATTAATGCTAGTTTTACCTTATCAGTAGCTCTATATTTCGCCATAATTTCTTCTGTTCTTTTGTCAAATTCCTCAATTTTGTCTATATCCATAAATAACAATTCATTCAATATACTTATATAAGTGTTTTGATCTTTAAATGTCTTAAATAAATAAAACGGTTCAGCCCAACTTCTATAAAATTTGACACGTGTTCTTTGCATTTTAAACATTCCTTTCTTTATAATCAGAGTTGTACGATTTTTTCGTACAATTAACTTTTTCATCTTCCAAAACTTCAAAAATTTGTTTAAATATCACATCAGATTTATCACAATCTTTTATAATTTCTTTAATTTTATCCAGTTTTCTTTCATAGTTCTGTGCATCCCAGTTTACTTTTGCAAAATTACTGAAAAGTCTTGACCATTCTCCATCTAAATTATTATATAGACCTTTCTGTTGGCGTAATTCATATACCAAAAAGGCTATGCCTTCCTTCAAGGCTTTGTTTGTTTCATATCTTTCTACCATTGTTTCCTCGCTTTTATAATTGCTTTTGCATCTGCCTTGCAATAATAACTATTTGCCCATTTCTTTAGTGCTTTATTTGCAAGGTCTTTATTTACCGAATCAATAGCACTTTGCATTTCTGCTTCTGAATAATCTGAAAAACTTTTATTTTCTTTACAGGTAAAATCCTCAACGTTAAAATTTTCTGTTTTTATTCCATCTGAAGCTTTACAATTTCCATAAGTTCGACCATGAGCAACATATGATTTGCTAAAGAATTTGCAGCTTAAGCATTTTCCACTGTTTTTTTTAGTACAGCGGATTATAGTTCTGTACATGCCTGCTCCCTCCCTTTTGGCTGATAACAATGTCCAATAATTTCATAATCATCGGGATTGTACGGAATATCTGAATCCGTCAAATATTCGATAAATCCTTTTTTATTTTGGAATCCGAATGCGCAACAATCTTCATTATAGACAACGGTCATTTCTTCAGTTTCGTATCCGCATTCATAAGGATAACGAACCTCTACAATATCCCCAACATATAGGGCTTTGCCGTTTTTATCTTTTTTGCCCATACATTGAGAAAAAATAAGACCGTCACCAGTATGATTAAATGGTAACGGCTTTATATCTTCATCAAATGAAACTTGTTGTTTGATACATTCATATATTGCATCTACATTTTGGTAGTTATCAGGACAAACCAACTTTCCTGAATACTCATTGTAATATCGAAATTTTAAAATATCATTCATAGATTATCTCCTATTTACTCCACATCATCCATAAATATACAAAAACCGCCCATATCAGAAATGCCTTCATTTTTTCACCTCTTTCTTAAAATTTTTAGTATTGAATTTCTTATATCCGGAAACAGTTTTAAAGCATTTACATAGACCTCAACGCTATTCAATATTTCCGTTTTTCCTATCAATTCTTTTTGCAAACTCTTATTTTGTAAAACTACAGCATTATATTGGGCCTGTAACTTTTCAAATTCTAATTTCATTATTTCTCCTGTTTTTCTGCAAGTTGATATAATTTACAATTACTGCAATTGTGCTTGTTCGGTTCACACATTGAACAACTGACAATCAACTTTCCACATTCGGGACATTCAAAAATCCCTTTATGAGGTGGAAGTTCAACTTCAGCACTACAATATGGACAAATTTCATCAGTTGGACTATCCTCAAAAAAGTTCACAGTGTCCTTAATAATGTCTTGAGAAATATCGAGTTTTAAAAGACGAAGTTTGTTCAACCTGACATCATTATTATCAAGTTGGAATTCGGAAACTTCAACAAATTCATCCATTGATGAACAAAAAACCAAATCCTTAGTTTTGTCATATTTTACGACCATATAATAAGGTTCTTTGGGTGCATAAGGTTTATCGCTAGGTTGATAGTTTTTCAATCTCAAAATATCACCGTATGCAATTTGTTTTCCTTCTGAATCAATGTATTTTGTCATTGTTACTTTTTGCATCGTATTTTCCTTTCATGTTAAAATATTTTTGCAGGGTAGGGTGTAAGCCCTTAGTAATACTTAAAAGAATACATAGCACAACGCTCTACTATATATTCCGTTACTAAGGTAAGCGTCCAAGTGAAAGGAGTTATTTATGGAAATAACTTTAGAACTCACTTCCCAATGTTATTTTTATACATTAGTGGCAAGTGCTCTACTCATATTTTCTTTGATTAAAGTTTAATATGAGCTTTCTTCAAAATCTTGAAGACACTGTCAGTTATTTTTTAACTGAGCCCTGCTTTTTTCCTAAATATTCTTTGATTTTATTTTCTGTTTTTGTCGAGACGTTTTGTTTATTTATAAAATTTCGTAGTGCGGTTGCTGATATTCCAATATCCAAAGCAAAATCAAAATATGATAATTTCAACCTTCGTTTTATTTGTTGTAAATCTGAAATACAATCAGAATCACCAGTTTTGAAAGACGGCTTTAAATTCTCGTTATTCAATACCAATTTCAAACCAGCAATAAAACCTACATCGTAATCAGACAATACAGGCTTTTTAATTTTGGTAATCAGTGCTTTTCTTACTTCTAACTCATCAAGCATCTAAACTGTTCTCCATGATGTTCTAAAAAGAGTTTTACTGCATAATCTGCCTTTTTAGGGTAGCCTTCAAAAATATTCCCGACAATTTTAGTATTTTTAGCATAAGATCCTGCAACAATACCACCTTTTGAGTAACTTCCCCCACGTTCTCCGTTATCGTAAGCCACAACTCCATACTCAATAATATCTTTAGAAAATTTTACTGCGCAAACATCACCTTCAAAAATTTCTCTTCCATTCCAATTATCTTTTGTATATTTGTCTTTTTCCGTTAGTGATAATTCTTTATATTTTGTGTTGTCATAAATTTCAACAGATTGCATGAGGTTTTGCACTCCAGGAAACGTAATAAATGGATTACTACCTTCAGGAACATATCCATAAATCGCTGTCAAAAATTCGTTAAAATCTTTTGCTGGATATTTTTCGCAAAAAATGTATTTCAATAAATTGCAACTTATAGTATAACCACTATAACCTACTGAATCGACTGGACAAATAACCGACTTTGTATTTACTTTAAAACCTGCTCTAAATCTATAACTTCGAATCACGCAATAACCTCCTTTTTGCAAAACAAACTTCATCCTCCAGTGTCAATATACCTTTTGTTAATTTTTCATCTTCATCTTGTAATTTTTCGATTTTATTTAAAAGGTTTTTGAAACATCTTTCTGACAATGTAATATCTTCATTTTTCTGTTCTTCAAGTCCTTCAAGCTTTTTAACAACAATATCCTGTTTTGCCTTCAATAGTGATATGCAGTATTCCAACGCACAGATATTTTTCTGTGCAGGACAGTTTGTTATCAATGCTTGTTCATATTTTGGGAGTTCGTTTCTTCTGAAATTATCTATTTGTTTTTCTTTATTCATTTAAGTTCCCTCTATCTAATGTTCATCATCAATAAATGATTTTTCTTTATAATCAGAAGGCGGTCCGAACTTCTTTATCAAAGTTAGAACCGCACATTTCATCATGCATTTACCAGACATCAACTTTTCATGCTGGCATCCTTCACAAATACATTGTCTGTTGAGACACATTTTCGCATCTTCTGACCAATATCTGTATTCTACAAATCTATTCAGTTTCATTTTGTTTTTCGTCCAATCTTCTTATTTCACGATTGCACATTTTAATATATCGTCTAACATTTCGGCGATACTTTGAGTGTTTTGGAAGTTCCTTCAGTCGTGAAATAAAATTTGATTTTACCCATTCATATTTGCTACGCATTTTTTTCATCCTTCTTCTTACAAGAACATCTTTTTTCAATTTCGATTCCAATATATGGTTTTTTAAATTTCGATAATTCATTATCGATTACTCTATCCAATTCTCTTTGCATAAACATAAGACGGATTATTTTAAATTCTTTTAATATTTGTTCTAATGTAATCCCTATAAAAATTAGCGTGCTTAAAATAAACGCTATAAAAATCCCTATAATTAAAGTCATAATATTCTCCTTTTCTTTATTTTTAATGTGCTGGTGGCATATAATTATGATTTCCAAGAATTTTAGAAAAGTCTTGAAAATCTTTTCTAATTTCTTCCATTACTTCAGATGTTCCGATTTTTTTTATTCCTTCTAACAAAATTTTTCGCATTTTGGATTTTTGCTCATTTGTTCCTTTTTCGCAAACGCAACTGCAGGAATATTGAATATCTGAAGTTATCCGATTAAAATTTTTTTCAAGCATTAGTGATTTCCTTTTCTTCTTTGTGAATTTTCCTTGTGTAGGCTCTTATATCCAAAATCAATACCAGCATTACAAAAATTGTTGCAATGGCAAGCAAATATCTATGAATGTTCAAGTTTATAAATAGATTTCCGATATTTAAAATCAAAAGTGCTATTAGTGTTAATCTAATACCTCTATTCGGTGATAGTTTTAATTTCATTTTTCCCTCCTTTTAAAAACTCAACTATTTTCCCATCTGCTTTATTGATGATTTCTAAAATACACCTTGAGCGAACTGCATAATCTTCTTTGCACATTGATTCAATGCTTGAAATAGCACCTTTGTAAATTCCTGCAATGTATGCCCATTGTGTAATCGTAATCGGTTTTTCTGAAATTACATCTTCTACTGATTTCATGTTTTCTCCTTTCATGCCTGCCAAGAGGTGGGAACAAAACCTCTTGGGTAATAGGAAGTAAAATGTTCACAGATTGTTCCCAGATTCAGGCAAATTTTATAAAAAGCAGCACCTTACAATTCGGGTAGATTGCAAGGATTTTTCAAAAAAAAAATGGAGTGCCTTTACCGTACCCGATACCTAAAACTGCTTTATTTTTAATAAAAACTCCTGCCTTGCACGACACAGCAAATGCAAGGTGCGTACGTTTAATTAAGAAAGGTATTATCTGCATCTATTTTCAGGAGTTTATAATTTATTTCTAAGATTTTGTTTATATATCTTTTCATAAGCTTTTCGTTTTCCTTCTCTATATCCGATTCTTGCAAATTCATTTGCAACCCAAATATTTTCAAGAACAAACAACCAAGTAAAAATTATTAACCCAACTAAAACCATAAATCTAACTGTCATAAGATTCTCCTCTACTTACTGGGTCTTGAAGAACTGTATAATTCATAACGATAAAATTTAAAAACTCTCGTTCTTCAGATTGTGAAGTCTTAAAAAATCCCCCAACCAACACCTTTGAACCCTTTTTAACTTCGCTTTCAAGTTTTGATGCTAATTCGTTACCAAAAACTTTGCAATTTAACCATAACGGTTCATCATCTTTATTTTTTTTGAGCGGTATAGAAAAGGTGCAATATACCGTTCCTGATTGACAAGCACAAAGTGTAACTTCGGTTGCATATCCGACAAAGTATTTCAAATTATTCTCAAATTGTCTGTATTTACTTAAATCTGCCATGTATCTTCTCCTAACTTAAAAATTCAGTCCGAATGGAAGATGTTAAACCTGCCGTTTGGCATCTTCTAAACCATTGACTGAATTCTTATAATAAAATCATCTTTTTATACTGACTAATTCAAAGGGGGACTTGGCAACAGGTTCCCTGCTTTTTGTTAGCTTACCAAACCGCATTGAATCGCTTTTGCTGTCGCCTGCGTTCTATCTTTCACTTCAAGTTTTTCAAGAATACGAGAAATGTAGTTTTTGATAGTTAAAGGGCTTAGTGCAAGTTCATTTCCTATTTCTGCATTTGATTTACCTTCAGCAACAAGTGTCAAGATTTCAATTTCTCTATTTGTCAAATTCAATTCTTCTAATTGCTTTGACTTTGAAATTTCTGACTGGAACAAAGTTGTCACAGGATCAACTGCTCCTGAAGAGATAAACAGATTTCCTTCTGCTGCAGAATAAATTACTCTGACAAATTTTTCTAACGACATATTTTTCAATACAAATGCATTTGCTCCAAGAGATAACGCATTGAACAGATAATCTTTTTCAAGATAATCTGTCATAACAATTATTCTAATTTTTGCAAATTTTGATTTTAATTGTCTTATCAAATCAAGTCCTGCAGCATTCATTTGAATATCTATCAATATTCCGTCAGCTTGTTGCCGTTCCAAGAACTTTACACATTCGGTTATTTTTTCAAAATCACCGATAAATTCAATATCTGCACTTGTAGATATTGCTTTTACATAAGCATTGCGGGTTAGTAAGCAATCACCAATCAGACATAGCTTAATCATTTGTACCTCCTTTATTTTAGCTATCTGATTAAAACCCCTATTTGATTGCCTATTTTACTTTTTCTTTTGTATTTTTATAAAATATTTTTCTGCCTTATGAATCCAAACATAAAACAATCTTCTTTTTGATTCGCTGACTTCCATATCTGCCAATTTCGTATTTAGTAACGAACAAGTTATTTCAATGTCAAATCCGTCAATATAGTAATATTTCAACAAACTTTGATATGTTCCAATATTAGCAAGGTTCAATTCACTCATTGAATTTATGATTTTTTCTAAAATTGGACGTTGTTGGACTAAGGACCTGTTGAGTTTTCTTAACTCGTCCTCTTTTTCAATTTTTCGTTGAGTAAGATTACCAAGTTTGTCATACGGTTTTTGACTTCTCGGCATATCGGACAGTGGAATTGCTGATACGTCTAATTGTGAAATAATCTTCTGAATTTCCAATTCCAATTCATTCGCTCTATCGAGATTTTTTCGATAGTCAATAAGCCTATTTACACTAACTATTTTTTCACCAATCATTCAATTACCTCAAAAACATGACCACAATTCGGACATGTTGTAGTTCTTAATTTTTTCTTTTTGCTTTTTGGTTCATCCTCATCCTCTTCATCCGGTTGATATTCATCAAAGGAATGTGCCAGATTTTGATATTGGTCTTCTGTATATCCCGATAAATCAAAATCAACCTCACCTGTATCAAATTTTTCAAAAAGATTAAGAA
>OHBM01001352.1_pt1 | contig 18064 bp, 18 predicted proteins | sample 1577251 | NCBI WGS metagenome assembly OHBM01 (sample SAMEA3541557, study PRJEB24748) | human gut metagenome | biome: human gut; feature: human-associated habitat; material: faeces | place: China | collected 2012 | reverse complement strand
ATTCCTCAAACGTCGGAAGCTCCTGACCGGCCGCAAGGTACATCTCGTCCGATGCATATACAAAGTCCGAAAGCCCATGATTCTTTTTAAACTCATCGATAAGTTTGATGGCAGCGGATGCACTTTCCGCAGTTGTCGGCCGAATCTCGGCAAGCCCCTGCCTATGTGCCGTGAGTCCAACAGGAACCACAGCCACGGAACGGCATTCCGGGCGGAGGGCAAAAAGGTCATGCAATGTTTGCTTCAGCACATCCCCGTCATTGTAGCCGGGACAAAGCACAATCTGGCAGTTGAATGCAAGTCCTTCTTCGTGCAGACGCGTAAGCCGTGAAAGAATGTTTTCGGAATTTGGGCTCCGCATCATGCGTTTACGCACTGCGCCGTCCGTTGCATGAACGGAAACATAGAGCGGTGAAACGCGGCGGGCAATCATACGTTCAAACTCTCTGTCGCTGACATTTGTAAGCGTGACATAATTGCCCATTATCAGCGACAGTCGCCAGTCATCGTCCTTGAAATACAGCGTTTTTCTGTTGCCGCGCGGCATCTGATCGATAAAGCAGAATATGCAATGGTTTGCACACTGCCGTACCGGACTCATGAGACTTGTTTCAAAGTTCAGTCCGAGCGGCTCATATTCTTCCTTAGTGAGCGAAATTTTGAATTCTTTCTGCTGTTTGCCGCATTGAGCGCCGTCCGAACAGAGTGTTAATTCAATGCTTTCTTCGGCAGTAAGACGTTCATAATCGATAATATCAACAACCGGCAAATCATTTATGCAGGTGAGGTACATGCCGGCGCAGACACCCGCACAAGCCGCAGGAGAGCCCGGGTCAACTCCGATTATCTTATGTTTCATAGAAAGCATCCTCCCTGCCGACCCAATATTAATGCGCAGCCGCGCATTTGCGCTCAAAAAATCTCCGGATAACCCGTTTTGCAGAAAAAATACCCCTTATCGGAAGAATTCCGCAGGCATTTTTTCCTCAAAAGCCTTATCCAAAGTTTCACTTGAATTATACCATATAAAGCAGCATTTAGCAAATATCGCAGCCGAATACCCCCGGAGCATATCATAATGCGCAGCCGCAGCGATATAAGTCTGTTTAATCTGCACTCGCGATCATATCGTTATACCTCGTATCTGAAATCTATCGGCTTATAGACTTCATATGTGTAATAATCTTGTTTTTCCTGAGAAAGAACTTTTCCGTTGCTTTCGATCAGTGTGTATTTCTTTGCTGCACCGTTATCATCGAGCTCAAAGCGGTATCTTACCACATTATTGATTTTAAATTCCGCCAACCTGCCGAATCCCTCCTTATACATCCGCATAACAACATCAACATGATGACTGTCAATGTATTCGTATTCTTCAGAAGTAAACTCCGGTCCATAGTAATCATCAAAAGATTTAATCATAACACCGTAAATACGGAAATATTCTTTCATATAGCCGTTTTCGCAGATAACAACAGAACCCGAATTCTTGTTTGCATCATGCATGTGATAATTCAACCCTATCTCAATTCCGTTTTCGCGCTTTATAAATTCGTATTCCCGAGGGATAAGCATACCGTTTTTTGCATCGTCCAAAAACGATGGAAATGCTTTTTGAAAGTCAGATACATCGAAGTTTGCGACGGTTATCTCCAGATCCAGATCACATTCTTCGCAGTTTTCGGCCGTAATTAATTTGCCGTTTTTATCAAACCCGTATCTGTATGTTGGAATCTTTGTTCTCGGCTTTGTTTTTAGCAGACGGCCTCTCGTCACGTTGCCGATAACCGTATCAAGAACGCGACTGGGACAAAAATAGCCGCGCGGCAAGTAAACACTTCCCGATCCGTATTTTACTGTTGTCACATTTTCCTTTACAGACTTATAAGTCTCCCATCGATTCGGGTAGTTCTCGACAATCATAGAAGTCAGTCTTTCACGCCATTCGGCTATTTTGTTGTCACTTAACATAAGTTTTCCCCTTTCACAGTCCATTTAAATGTTTCATTCATCATTTTCAGCTTCGCCGAACCGAATGCTGCTGCATGCCACCCGCAGTTTGTCGCCGGACGAAAACTCAATCAAAACTTCTATATAGTCGTCTTTAGATTTTAGTTTGCAAAATTTATATTCAGGTTTCATATTTTCAAACAGCCTTTGCACAAGATGCGATTTCTTTCCGTTTAATATGCTCAACGAAAAAACATACGGCGATGCACCCCAATACTCGCAGTTGGACATCTCCGTTCCAATCACGTCAACGCAGGTAATGCGGATTCTCTTGAGTTCAGCGTGTTCCAATGATTCGCTGCTGTCAAAATCGGGTGGTACGACAAACGGCCACTCCGGTTTGACCACTGTTTCAAGTCGATTATGTACACGATCAAAAACAAAACTTTCGAAGCAGGCATCGTGCAGACTGATATTGTTCACTTCATGGATATTTCCGTTGTTTATTACCATAGTACTCCTCAAAAATACATAAACACACAGCTCGGGCACACATCAACACGTTACGACTCGTATCCGGCGTTTGTCAGTCCGCAGCTTGTTTATTGATTGACCGAGGCCGTTTCTTCTTACTGCCCGTGAGTTTAAGTATATTTTATAGCACAGCTGCCGCTGCTGTCAATGAGTTTTGCAGCATTTTTCGCAAGCGTAGTGTCCCGGGCGTCAAATCATACAGTCCCGGTTCTTTCATCAACGTGCATATCCCGCATTTTATGAATCGAGCTTCGTAATTTCTTCAGCTGTATTCGCATCATATTCAAATACATCGATCAGTTGTTTGCGGAAAGAGTGTGCAAACACAATCCACATTCCCATCGGCATTCCTGTATATTTCATTATTATTCCTCCGTCTTAACGATCCGTCCTTATCCCGATACTCGGGATGTTCTTTCGGATAGGCATCCCTATCTCCGCAGATTGTGTAGTCACATTTGTTTCCGTTGGCACATGTTGTTTTACGCACCAATTTTGCATGTATCAATTCCATTGCCTCAAAATCCGGGTTGCACAAAGCCGGCATTATTTCCAAAAGACCATGTTTTTTTGCGAATTCCGCTGCCGGGCAGGCGGTGAACTCATAATACATAGGCTCTTGCGCATCAAACGCTGCAATGTTCATTTTGCAATCGTTCCATTTATCACACTGTCGCTTGGCCTTTAAAAAGGACTTATACATCATTTTTTTATAAAAAGGCTTGTTGCAATCAACAAATTTCGAAAGAATTCGAAAAGCCGGCAGAAACAGATTCCCCTCCATTTCTTCAATTTCTTTCAGGTTCGTAACTTCCTTGCAAGTCACATAGTAAGCCATTAATGCAATGCAATCATAATTGCCGCCCGCACCGTTATGGAAATTCTTTTTTCCGCCAAGATCCTTTCTCAAGTCTGAAAGGAACCATCCATATTGTCTTTGAACACATTCCCAAACGGATTCACGCTCTGCTTTCGGATAGTGCAAGGCTATTTTTTGCTTTATTTGCCGCTTGCACGGTTTTGAGTACAGCACATGACAGCTGCGATCAAACTGCAATTGATTATCATTCATTCCCGCTCCTTTCAACGCTGCCTTTGTGAGCCCTATGCTGTTTCTGAAAATCACTTGCGGCGTTCTTCGACAAACACCACACCCCTGCCACGAAACAGTACTGTCAATTTCGGGTTCGCCCCGCCAAATTCAAAGTATTTCATGCGCTTTCTCTCCCATTGCAAATTGTCTTAAAAGTTCTGTACACTGCTGACATATTGCTTTATATCCGTTCATATCATTATCTGAGCAAAAGCCCAAATTTTCAGCGCATTTTCTGCAGCACCCTTACAGTTAGTGTATGCTAACTCGGTTGCTTTAAAAAAAGCATTGTCGCAGAGTTCCTTTTTCAAAGCAAACGCTGATTTCAGGATGCTTTCCGACAAGCATAGTTACTCAGCTCTTTAAGTATACAAAGCACGGCTTGTCCGGTTCTACCTTAAAGCTGTTCTTTGTGTACTCTGGCAAACATGTTATAACATATATAGCTTCGACTTATCAAGAGCGATTGAGCCTGCTTTCAAGATTTCACCCCTGCCGAGCACCTTCTCGGGCACATGTTCGAGAAGGTGCAGCGGGTTCCGTGGGGGGCGAAAAGAGGCAAAATATATTTAAATCGGGCTTTTAAATATATTTTTCTTTTTATGTCGAAAACGGGCTGTTTTCGGCTTCGCGTCATCTTTCAAGGCCTGAAAATGGTGCGAAAGTGCAAAATCGGGTTGGATTTGGTGCGTTTTGAGCTCAAAACCGCAAAAAGCGCCAAAAGCATAGGATGAACATCATATGCGGAAGCGAAAAAAAGTGCGGAACGGAGTTCGAAAAGGCGAATTGAGCTTCAAAAAGGAGGGTGGCATTTCGTTTACTTTACGTGATAGCTGCGTCCCTTCCCGTCTTGAAGCCGGCTGAGTTCGCAGTCTTTTTACGGCAGAGGATTCGGATTCAGAAACGACATTGGAGAACGGCTGCTGCAAAAAGCGGTGGCATTTGGAGTGTTTTGCGTACCGAAGCCCTTGTGAGCGCGTTGACAGCGGGTTGTTTTTGAGCGGATTGGTACATTTTAGCTTCCGTATTGCAGTAACTGACCCAGGACTTCCGCGATTCGGAAAATTACGGGCAAAGCATTGAAAATGTTTGATAAAGAGTCGGTTAGTTTTCTTTGAAAATAAGGTTTGTTCGGAGCATCACGGGCGTCAAAACTGCGGGAAAGCAAAATGCCCGCACAAAAGCACGGGCATAGGTTGTTCAGGTGAATGCAATGAACCGTTCTTTGCAAACAGGTTATGCATTTGTTTTGTGGCCTGCCGAACGATTCCTTTGCAGAAAAGTGCTGCAAAAGCTTGTCTTTCCGCAGAAAGGATCGTTATCGGGCTGCTTTCGGTTTCCGTGACATTTGCGCTCGTCTTGTTTGTCGTCAGGTCGGTGCGCAGCACGAAAAATCCTGCTTTGAATTACAATTTCAGGGTTTAAGTACGGAGGATATTGAATTATCCGTTTCTGATTCTCGTATTTGCGCAGATCTGATTTCGAACGCTGAACGGAAAATGAACTCGCTGACGGGAGGGGGAAACTCGTCTCCGTAGGACTTGAACAGGGCGTGAAACTCTTTGTTCTCTTGAGATTGCCATGCGATTGCAATTGAATATCGCATACATCGCGTAGCCTTAGCGCGGCTGATACCGTATTCGGATTCCAAAATTCCGAAAATATCAGAGCCGTGACCGTAATAGTTCATCGGGTTCGCTGCAATTGAGCTGATTGCGCATGCGAGATACCCGAACCCGGCGTGTTGGGGAAAGAACCCCAATCGCAACAAAAACGCGGAAGACTGCCATAAAAGAACCATATAAAACCTCCATTGTTTTACTTGTTTTTCCTCACAGGCGGGACTTGCTCATTCTCTGTTCTGCTGTGAGCTTGATATGAATTATAGCCATGTTAGGTGATTTTGTGAAGTGCATGGTAAAAGATGACTATTACAAGCAAGGGGTTGACAAATTTTCTAACACGCAGTAATTGCAGTATAATCGCATATTTGAGATTACTTTCAGACATTTTAAAGGCAAATTTCCAACTCTTCCGCGAGCGTTATATATCATTCAACCCCTTTTTCGAGGCAAAAAATCGCCCGAAAATGCTCGAATATACAAACTTGTTCAAAAATGTTTTGGTATATTTTCAAAAAAGTTTGCGGAATAAAAACATACTATACGGCAGAGCCGCAACAAAAGAACGGAGGGGTAAACAGACATGGTTTATCGAATGCATATACGCATGACTCAGGTAAGAGAAGAAACGGCGATTGCAGATAAAACACGGTCAATTGAACAATTGCTCAATTATTTTCAAAAAACTGTTGACAAGGAAGGGGCAGCTGTGTATAATAACAATTGAACAGATGTTCAACTGTTTGCGAGAACAAGCAGGCAGTTGATAAGGTGATAAAAAGGGGGCCGGGATTTATGGGCGACACGATTCCGAACTGTGAATTCATGCATGCGCATGAAGAAATCATTGAAAAGGTCAATGCATCGATGCCCGATGAAGAACTTTTGTACGATCTTGCGGAGTTGTATAAAGTGTTTGGAGACAGCACAAGGATAAAAATACTCTATGTGCTGTTTGAGAGCGAAATGTGCGTATGCGATATTGCGCAGCTTTTGAATCTCAGCACTTCTGCAATTTCGCATCAGCTTCGCGTGCTGAAACAATCGCAGCTTGTAAAGTTTCGGCGCGAGGGCAAAACCGTTTTCTATTCGCTTGCGGATTCTCATGTAAGCTCCATTCTTGCTCAGGGAATGGAACACGTGTGCGAATAAACGGTAGGAATAAAGACTGAATCTGTCTTGAACGAAAATAAAACAGTACCTGTTCAGTGAAACGGGCCGTGACAATAAAACAATTAAAATCAGGAGGACGAATACCATGAAAAAGACTTATAGGATTGAAGGACTTGATTGTGCAAACTGCGCCGCGAAGATCGAAAGCATGATTTCAAAGCTTGACGGTGTGAATTCATGCACCATCAATTTCATTACAGGCAAAATAATCATTGATGCCGATGATGAAAAATTTGAGACTGTTTTGAAAGAGGCTGCGCATGTTTGCCGCAAAGTTGAACGCGATGCGGAAATTATCGTCAAATAACGAACTGATGATAAATTGCTGCTGAAAACGATTCGGCTGCCGCAGACTGTGCATGAACGTTAATTCTGCGGCAGTCAATACTGACAGTGCGATAAAACAAAGAAGGGTGTATTTTCGATTTCGATAATAACGAGGTGCGATATGACAAAATCACAAAAACGCGAGCTGACAATGATTATTATAGGTGCGGTTTTGCTTGCTGCCGCAGTTGCCGTTACTCATATCTTCTCCGGAATTCCGAGATGGAGCAAACTTTTGATTTTTGCGGTGCCGTATATTGTTCTTGGTTTGAATGTAATCCTTGATGCTGTACACGGACTTGCGGGGAAACAATTTCTCGACGAAAAATTTCTTATGTCCGTTGCACCGCAGATATTTTCTCGCCAGCGTGGACATATATTCCCAGGCGCTCTCCGGTCTGCCCGGACAGTCATTGCAATTGCCCAGCCACCCATTCCGACAGATATTCCCATCCTGTCCCACGCAGGGGAACCTGGGTGTGGTGTCGTAGCTGGTCTTATGGGGTGTAAAGGTCACCGAAGTCAGGGAATGATATCCCGTCCTGCCAAAGGGCATGATAGAGAAAAAGGGACCGTCCATCACCGTGAATCCGATATTATGGATCTTCTCGCTTGCCTTGCAGAGAATGATCTCACACAATTCATACTTCAGTCCGAAGGGTTCCGTCGTCACGCCTTCCACCTTTTCCAGTACCTGGTTCACAGAAGCATAAGTGGCATTCAGCACAAAGGGCGCCCGATAGACTTCCCGCTGTCCCTCATGCAGTGCGGTCACCTCATAACAGTCCGTAAGCTTTACGATCTTCGTGATCTCTCTGCCAAAATGCAGCTTCACACCGGGATATTTTGCGATCTCTTCCAGAAAATAATCCCGCAGGATATGGGCATCATAGGTGTATTCCTCCGTGAGAAAAGCACCGTCACACAGCCCCGGTTGAAAATATTCCTCCACCGGAAGTGCTTTGCAGGGGATCCCGCTGTCCTTACAGAATTTCAAAAATTCCGCCGCATCTGTCCAGGAAAAATGGGCTGAAGTAGCGTAGATCTGCTCAAACGACGTATGAATACAAAAGGAATAATCCTCCACAAAACGCTTGAAATATCCTGCCGACTTCATAGCGGTAGACAGAGAACGGGGATAGTGATATCCCATGTGTACTCTCGCCTGATTAATATATGTGGCTCTGGTAAAAGGTGCCTGCTCGATCTCCAGCACTTCTACCTGCTGCCCTTTTTTTGCACAATACAGCGCGGCATACAGTCCATACAGCCCCGCTCCTATGATCAGCTTGTCCATTTGGTTATCCTATATTGTCCTTGTTTTCTTAATCTATGTTTTATCTATGTTTTATCTATGTTTTATCTATGTTTTATCTATGTTTTATCTATGCTTTTTCTATGCTTTTTCTATGCTTTTTTATGCTTTCCGGCGTAGCTTGCACAGTTGCACTTTTCGTTGTCTTGCATAACAGCCCCAGCAGATACGGCAGCGCCAACATCACCGGGTAGACATAACGCATCTGCACCGTAGGTCCCAGCAGCATCGTGCCGTAGTAGCCTCCCACGATGACAAGCGGCAGACAAAAGCGCTTCCTGTCTGTAATGAACAGTACTGCTGCCAGTCCCAGATACAGCCACAGATAACTTCCCGGCACGAAAATGTATTTCAGCAAAGGTATCCGCAGATACCCGTTATTCTCCGCCCAGTTCTCCAGCCGTTCATACAGCCACGGGAATTTACTGTCTTTATAGATGCCTCTTTCGTTTAACACCCCCTCGTCCCAACGGGTCTGCACATAACCCAGTCCTTCCTTTTCTCCCGTCTGGTTCACTATGGCATGGGTCGTATCGAACGGTGATAAAAATCCGGCATCCACCGCCAGCGCGGCATTGATCATGTCTCCCGGATAGGCACTCAGCAGATGCAGATAGGTCTTTATAAACTCCCCGAAACGATATCTCACTACATACGTGTTGGTATGGCGCTTTACCGGATCCGCGATCCCCGGATCATAGTCTCTATACGCTTCATCCAGGATGAAATCATGGATCAGCGCCTTATCCTGCTCTGTCATGGTGCCGTCATCCTCCGGGAGGACTCCCACCCCACCGTGATAAATCATGCACCGCGACATCTGCTGGATCGGCATGCTTAGCATCTCCCGTCTGTCCCCCTGCTCCGCATGGGTGATGTTAAATACCGCAGACAGCACAAAAAGCCCTACGCCGAAAGCCACCGCACTCACTGCGAACAGCCTCCCCCAGAGCTTCCTCGCCCTTTTTCCAAAACAGAACATCAGGAATAAAAAAGCCAACAATACGATCATAGCATATTTTCCGTTATTCCGAAACAGAATCATTCCTACGGTTCCGATTCCAAACAACAGATCCCGGATCCCGGGACGGATACTCCTGCGATCCTCCATAAGAAGATCCGTCAGGCTCACCAGCTGTAATAACAAAAATGCGCTGAACACAGTATCCTTGGTCATACTGACACTCATGTACCAGTGAAACGGAAAAAACATTCCAAGTAACAACACAGACAACCAAGCAGCCACCGGGGCTTTTCTTCTGTGTAATACCCACATGCCGTACGCCATGCTGCCTGCAAGCAGCAGCATCTGCGCAGCCGTATAACATGCCATGCCCGCATTCACACTGCCGAAGATATGGGAACCCAGCCACAGCATTCCCTGTAAAAGCAGAGTATGCACGATGGGATGATGATCAAAATAGTAATGCTCCATGATCTGACCGGTCTGCACCGGCGCATCATAGGCACAGATCCCCGGATAATATGCCAGATATACCGGGAGCCACGCAAGTAACAGTAACAGCAGGCTTCCCAGAAGCACCTGTCTGCCGGAACGGTTCTGTATCCAGGCAGCAAATCTTTTGTAACCTATTGCCTTCTGACGGCCGTCAGCGCCATCCATGTTATCCTGGCTCTGCGTCTGACACTTCTGCCTTGCAACAGTATTCTCTGCTATATGGCAGACCACCCGGGTCCCCACTATTCCAAGCACGCATCCCAGGATCACCGACCATGCCAAAGTGCTTCCCACATAGCCGGCGGTCCACAGGATATTCCCGTTTGCTGCCAGATCTTTTTCTGTTTTTACAAAAAATACAAACAGACATCCCAGAACGCAAAGCAACAGATACCCTTTACGTCTGGGAAGTATTCTCGTCTCCCGCATATTACAATCCTTTACGTTCCTGATGTTCCCCATGTACACGGTTCAGACGGTACTCGAAATCCTTCCGGTCCTTGGCCGTCATAACTTCCAGCATCATGCCGGAGAAAAATGACTGGATCCCCGCTAACAAAATAAATCCGCAGGCGATCAGCGTCGGGAATCTGGGCACCAGTCCGGTACTGAGATACTCCAGAAGTACCGGTACGAATAAAATCACAGAGATTACCGTCAGCAACAATGCCAGCATCCCGAAGAAGTGCATGGGTTTATAATTTTTATACAACTGCAGCATCTTGCGGATGACGCGAAAGCCATCGCTGTATGTGTTCAGCTTGGATTCACTGCCTTCCGGACGGTCGCGGTATTCCACCACCACGTTCTCCACCTGCATGTTATAGTTCACCGCATGAATAGTCATCTCCGTCTCAATCTCAAATCCTTTGGAGAATACCGGGAAAGTCTTCACGAATTCATAGCTGAATGCCCGGTATCCGGTCATGATATCCTTGATATTGGCATGGAACAGGCTGTTGATCCCCGCACGCATCAGGCTGTTGCCAAAGTTATGGAACGGGCGCTTATTCTCCGTGAAATAAGTGGAGGATAACCGGTCTCCCACTACCATATCCGCCTGGTGCTTCAGCACCCTCTCCACCATCTCCGCCGCACAATCTAAGGGGTACGTATCGTCGCCGTCGATCATCAGATAACATTCCGCATCAATCTCCCGGAACATTCTGCGGATCACATTTCCCTTACCCTGGGCATATTCATAACGTACGATCGCCCCAGCCTGCGTAGCCAGTTCCACCGTGCGATCCGTGGAGTTATTGTCATATACATACGTCACTGCCTCCGGCAGGAACCTCTTCACGTCGGATACTACCTTGGCAATGGTCTTCTCTTCATTGTAGCAGGGAATCAATACTGCGATTTTATCCATTTTCTATTCCTCTTATCTCTTTGTGTTAAAAGTGCTTATACAAAGTCTATTGTACCACGCTTATTCATTTACAGCCACTATTTTTGCTTTTTTCTTGGGTATAAAAAAAACTTATGCTATAATCATATCTGTTAAGAGCACTTCTGACCGCATATTGGCGCTATTATTACTTTTTTCAGAAAGGATATTTTTCATGGAAAAGTTATATAAAATATCTCTTTACGCAGTAAAATTCCTAACTCTGCTTCTCGCTGTGCTGCTGTTTGCGGGCAGTTTTCTCACCACCTGCTACGCCGACAATATGGAGACACAACAGGTGCTGTTTCGTCTGGATAATCCACTGTGGAATCTGTTGGAGCTTGCAGGCTTTGGGCTCTTATTCTGTGCTTGTCTTCACTTCTATGATAAGTTTGGGAGAAAGTTCAGACGAGGACTTCTGATTTTTACTTTGGGTTTCATCTTCTGTCTGGGTGTTCTATTGATTTTGTTCGGGCGCACCGTTCCGGCTGCGGATGCCATGTCCGTATATAATGCGGCGTTGGAATGGATCCAGGGAAATCTTGATGTGATCCACCCCACCGTCTCCTATCTCTCCTATTATCCACAGCAGATCGGGCTGATGGCATTTTTAGAACTGTTACTCCGGATCTGGAACCTCACCGGCATCTCCGCACCTGCCTGGCATTTTATCAAGCTCATCTATGTATGCCTGCTGTGCGCGGCTGTCCTGTTCCAGTATCTGTCCTTAAAATACCTGTGGCGGGAACACTGGGAGAAGATCTCCTGCTGCTATCTGCTCCTGGTATGCTGTAACCTCCCCATGATCATGTACAGTTCCTTCGTCTATGGGGAGATTCCTTCCTATGCGGCATTATCCGTGGGATTGTACCTGTTGCTGTGTCTGCTGTCCGGCATAACTTTTCCGGGACAAGCCTCTGACATCTCCTGTAAAGGAATGTCGGTGAAGCCTTCTGCCTGCGAGGCATCTTCCGGGACAATATTATCTCCAAAGCTTCATTGCACCCGGTCTGCATTTTTTACAGGTACCGGCAGCATCTTATTTCTCGCTTTGAGTGTAATGCTGCGTAAGAACTCACTGATTCCGATCATCGCCGTACTGCTGGTGCTGCTCTTCGAATCGCTGCGTTTTGGACGAAGCGTTCGTGCACGCTTATGCCTGCTCGGTATGGCGGTATGTCTTGCTGTTACTTCTGTGGGGATTCTGCCTCTGGTACAGAAATGTTATGAGAAAAAGGCCGGTAACAAATTAAGCTCCGGTGTCACCGCCATGTCCTATTTTGCCATGGGAATGCAGGAAGCTTCCCGGGGATGCGGCTGGTATAACGGCTTCAATATCGATACCTACGATGCCGCCGGAATGGATTCTGCTCTGGCAAATGAGATCAGCCGGCAGGCAGTTTTGGAGCGCCTGGCATACTTCCGGGAACATCCGGGATATGCTGTGGACTTCTATGCCCGCAAGCATCTGTCCCAGTGGGCAGACGGCACCTACGCCAGCCGCCAGGCAACCCTTGCTGCTTACGGCGGACGGAGTGGATTCTTCCAGGAAGTCTATGACGGATCCCTCAGTTCTGCCTATATTGAATGGGGCAATGCCTGGCAGGATGTGCTGTATCTGGGAACACTGGTGTTCTGCGTAAGCACAGTTCATCGCAAACGGAAGAACACCGCCACGGCTCCGCAAGGCAGCGACACAGACTCCCTATATCTCTCCCTGTATCTCTATGTGGGACTCATCGCCGTACTCGGAGGCTTCCTGTTCCATATCCTCTGGGAAGCCAATTCTCGCTATATCTTCCTGTATAGCCTGCTACTGATGCCCTACTGTGCCGCGGGGATATATACAGTTTTCGCTGAGCATGCAAAATCACCACCACCCGTCTAACGGGTGGTTTGCTCTGAGGCTATAAGCCTCTGTTACCGGCCAGCGCCTAAAGACGCTGGCTTTCACTTTGTTCAAGCCACTACGCCCTTGACTCGTCGCCGCCCTTCAAAGGGCGTCTGTATTACCGGCTACCCCTTGAAGGGGTCCTCGTACTCCTTCACACTGAGTTTATCCTGCATGATATCGTACTTCTCCTGGTCTTGTATATACTTTTTTATAGTTGCCTCATTAAGTCCTACTGTACTTACATAGTATCCTTCTGACCAGAAATGTCTGTTTCCAAATTTATACTTTAGGTTTGCGTGCTTATCATAAATCATAAGTGCACTTTTTCCCTTTAAGTATCCCATAAACTGTGACACACTGTATTTCGGTGGTATGCTTACTAACATATGAATATGGTCGGGCATAAGATGCCCTTCTATAATCTCTACTCCTTTGTATGCACACAATTGTTTCAAAATATCTCTAATGCTCTCTTTGTATTGATTATAAATTATTTTTCGTCTATACTTTGGAGTGAAGACGATATGGTACTTACACATCCACTTTGTGTGTGCTAAATCGTTGGTCTTATTGGCCATTTTAATCACCTTTCCTTTCTGTAGTAGTGGCTTGGACACCTCTATTATACCTTGGAAAGGTGATTGTGCTATAAGCACCTGCCCACCACCCGCATAGCAGGTGGTTTATTGTTTCGCACATCTCCATTTCTCCGTTTGGAGAAACTCCGATGCACTCAACAGGCTAAAGCCCATAAAAAAATTCCGCAAACCTTTCCCGGCTTGCGGAACCTTCCAAACATATTATAATTTTTCCACGCACCGGATCAGTGCATCCACATTTTCTTCCTTCGTGGCCCAGCCGGTACAGAATCGCACGCAACTGTGTGTGGCATCGATCCGCTGATCATAGCTGTACTCGAACTGTTCTGAAATCTTTGCCAGGTGTGCATCCGGCACAATGACGAATATCTGGTTCGTCCGGTTGGGTGCCAGATAGTTGTAACCCTTTGCCGTAAATGCTTCCCGTAGCTTCTCCGCCATGGCAATGGCATGGGCGGAGATCTCCTGATAGAGACCATCTGTGAAAAGCGCATCAAACTGCAGACCCAGCAGTCTTCCCTTGGCAAGCATGCCGCCGTTCTGTTTGATAAGATATCTGAAATCCTGTGCAAGCTCCGGGTTTTTGATCACTACTGCTTCTCCAAACAATGCGCCGACCTTGGTTCCACCAATGTAAAAGACATCGCAAAGCGCCGCGATATCCGGCAATGTCAGATCATTGTCCGGCGCTGCCAGTCCGTAGCCCAGTCTGGCGCCATCTAAGAACAGATACAGTCCGTATTTGTGGCAGGTCTCGGACAGAGCGGTCAGTTCTGCTTTGCTATAAATGGTTCCAACCTCCGTGGGATTCGAAATATATATCATTTTCGGCTGTACCATGTGTTCAAAGCTGTCGTTGTGAATATGGGCTTCGTAAGCCTCTGCTACCTGCGCTGCCGTGATCTTACCGTCAGGACTGGGCAGTCCCAGTACCTTATGTCCGCAAGCTTCCACCGCACCGGTCTCATGGACATTGATATGTCCTGTGACAGCGCAGAGCACGCCCTGGTGCCTGCGAAGTGCCGCATTGATCACGGTGACATTGGTCTGGGTTCCGCCTACCAGAAAATGGACTGCCAGGCTGTCATCCCCACAAGCCTTACGGATCTTCTCGCGCGCCTCTTCACAGTATTTATCCTCACTGTAGCCCGGTGTCTGCTCCATATTGGTCTGCACCAGGCGCTCCAGCACCTTCGGATGCGCTCCCTCATTATAGTCACACTGGAATAAAATCTTATCGCTCATTTTTTTATTGACACCGCCGTGACAGTGTATTTCCTCCAACGTTATTTATATTTTAGCTTTTTCAATTTGCAAACTCTTTACATTTTTCGATCGTTTCTATCTTATTGGCTTCTCTGGACTTCCTGTTACTCAAATTCAGTCAGTCCTTCGTCTCCAGAACCCTTACCAGATATTCCCACACTCTCTTCGTGGAAGAAATGCTTAAGGTCTCCTCGGTCGTATGAATGTCCTTCATATCCGGTCCCATGGATACACAATCAAGGTCTGTGATCTTGCTGCCTAACAGTCCGCATTCCAGGCCTGCATGGATAGCCTCCACCTTAGGCTCGGTGCCGTACATTTCCGCATACAGCTTCACCATTTTTTCCCGCAGTGGAGAATGCACACGATATTTCCAACCGGGATAATCTCCGGTCACCACGTAATCGCCGCCTGTCAGTTCCACCAGTGCGGAAAGCTTTGCGATCAGGTTGTCCTTCTCACTTTCCACGCTGCTTCTGACAGAATACTCTGCCCGCAAAACTTCCGCATCTGCTTTCAGTATACCCAGATTCAGAGAAGTCTGTACCAGCCCCGGCATATCTGCGCTCATCGCCTGTACACCGTTGGGCGTTGCCTGCAAAAAAGCTGCCACACGTTTTGTATCTTCCGGAGTGGCACAGGTTATTGTCTCGGCAGTGTCTATTAACTTTTTCGCAGTTACCTTTACGTCCGGATCCTTGGTAGCAAGCTCGTCCCCCAGTTCTGCTGCCAAAGCTGCTACCTGCTGCTCTAAGCTTTCCGCATCTTTTTCCTCTACTACGACTACTGCTTTCGTCTGTCTGGGGATGGCATTGTCTGCCAGTCCTCCGTCCGCAGATACCAGTCCTACAGGCATTTTCTCAGACAGCTTCCACAGAAGTCTTCCCAGGATACAATTGGAATTGCCTCTTTCCTTATGTATCTCTCCGCCGGAATGTCCTCCTAAGAGGCCGGAGACTTCCACCTCATAGCGCACGCCCGTAAGCTCCTGTTTTTTCATCGGGAAACGGCAGTTCACTCTGGCACCACCGGCACAGCTGGTCAGGAAAATGCCTTCGTCCTCGGAATCCAGATTGATCATACGATGACCCTGTAACATAGACAGGTCAATCTCTCTGGCTCCGTCCATACCGACTTCCTCATCCACCGTAATGATGACTTCCAAACGGGGATGCCTGATGTCCTCGGAATCCAATAATGCCAGTGCATAAGCCACAGCAATACCATCATCGCCGCCGAGGCTGGTATTCTCCGCATAGACGCTGTCTCCGTCGATCCCTACCTTCAGTCCTTCCGTCTTCATATCCATGGTGCAATCCGGTGTCTGCACCGCTACCATGTCCATATGTCCCTGCAGGATCACCACCGGCTCGTCCTCATATCCGGGTGTCGCCTCCTTGACCATAATGACATTTTTCATGGCATCCTGTATATAGAAAAGCTTATGTGCTTTCGCAAAGTCCACCAGGAAATCGCTGATCTGCTCCACATTGCCGGAGCCGTGAGGGATCTTCGTGATCTCTTCAAAATAGTAAAAAACTTTCTTCGGTTCTAAGTTCGATAAAACACCCATTTTCATTTCCTCGTTTCTGCGCTTTTATAGAGAACAAAGTGCACTTTCAGTATAAGTATTTGTCATTTTTCTGTCAAGGAAACAATCCGAAGCATTCGCAGAACGTAGTTTGCATGGCTCTGAATAGTTATGCATAATGATATTGTTTCCTCTTCGCAATCAAAAATCCGATGGTCACGAACAGCGCTAAAAATTCCGCAATCACGATGGACAACCATACGCCGGTAATGCCGATCAGTCCCGGCAGGATCAACACGATAATAATCTGGAACACAAAGGTCCGCAGGAAAGAGATTGCCGCAGACACCGCTCCGTTATTCAGTGCCGTGAAGAAAGAAGATCCCCAGACATTCATGCCTCTCACCAGGAATGCGATAGCGTAGATCCGAAATCCCCAGGTCGTCATCTTAAGCAGTTCCTGATCATAGCTTGCGAAAATCTTCACCAACGGTCCTGCCAGGATCTGGGATGCCGTAAGCAATATCACACCGCAGGCTGAGATGATGACCAGGCTCTTTCTGCACAGATTCTTCAATTCCGCATGATTGCCGGCACCGTAGTGGAAGCTTACGATAGGTGCGGATCCCAGGGAATAGCCGAGGTACAAGGTCATGAAGATAATATCCACATACATAATGATACCATATGCCGCCACGCCGTTTTCTCCGGCCGCCTCCATCAGCTGAAAGTTATAGAGCACACCGACAATGGACGTCGACAGATTCGTCACCAGTTCGGAAGAACCGTTCATACAAGTCTGCCAGATGACTTTTCCGTGCCATTTCATCTTTCCAAGTCGTAACAAACTGCTGTTTTTTCCGGCAAAATAAATGATCGGAATTGCTCCGCCGACAACTTGTCCTGCCGCCGTTGCCAGCGCCGCTCCTGCCAGTCCCAGGGGGAATACCACGATCAGCACATAATCTAACACCGCATTCGTCAATCCTGCCAGCACATTGATTTTCAGGCTGAGTGTCGGCTTCTCCGCCGCAATGAAGAAGCTCTGGAACAAATACTGCATGACAAATGCCGGTGTAGACAGAAACAGGATACGGGAATATAACACACAATCCGCCTCCAGATCTCCGTTTGCTCCCAGTGCCAGTGCAATCTGCGGTGCAAATGCATATCCGATCAGTCCAAGGACAACAGACACAGCCAGTGTCACGTATACGATCAGAGAAAAATATTCATTCGCCAGTTCCTTTTTCCCCTCTCCCAGAGTCATGGATACCACAGCACTTCCGCCGGTACCTGCCATGAATCCAATCGTTCCTACGCCCATCAGCACCGGCATCACCAGATTCAGCGCTGCAAAAGGTGTTTTCCCCACAAAGTTAGACACAAAAAATCCGTCTACAATACTGTATATTGAAGTACATAATAACATTAAAATGGATGGTGCCACAAAACGCAGCAATCGTTTATAGTCAAAATGATCCGATAATTGTATTTTCATAAAACTCCTCATTTCTGAGCGAAGCATATTTTTCACACTACTCTCTTTCTTTCTTGATATTTGCAATTTCCTCCCGGAATAATTCTGTCTGCCTTTTCATGATCTGCAGGAACTTTTCCATTTCCTGCTCTCCTAAGCTTTCCGTTGCTCGTACTTCAGCATCCATCAGGGGATCTACGATCTGTTCCACCAGTTTTTCTCCCTTTTCCGTCAGGTAGATCTTCTTATTCTTGCGGTTGCCTTCTTCTGCACGAAGTGTGAGCAAGCCATCCTCTTCCATATGTTTCAAAGCGGAATTCACCGTCTGCGGCGTGTAAAACCAATAGTTGCAGATTTCTCTCTGTGTGAAAGTCTCTCCTTCCCTCTCCCTGATGCAATAAAGAATCCAGAACGCGGTTTCCGACAGGTTA
>OHBM01001349.1_pt1 | contig 18079 bp, 7 predicted proteins | sample 1577251 | NCBI WGS metagenome assembly OHBM01 (sample SAMEA3541557, study PRJEB24748) | human gut metagenome | biome: human gut; feature: human-associated habitat; material: faeces | place: China | collected 2012 | reverse complement strand
CGTCCATGACCGGCATCATGATATCACTGACAATGATGTTGGGAATTCGTACCTGTGCCAGTTCCCAGCCTTCTTTGCCATCCTTGGCAGTGATTACTTCATAGATATCTGTAAAAGAGCTCCGGATGTATTCTCGTATGTCGGCATTGTCCTCTACCACCAGTACAATGGGATGATTTTCGGTTGGTGTATCGGTAATGGTGGTTTCCTCTGCATCCATCGGCTTCTTTTCCATATCATGTTGGGCATGGATAGCGTTGGGATACGTATTCTCGGTGAGCAGGCGCAGCGTGAATGTGGTTCCCGTATCCACTGCGCTTTCTACTTTCAGGATTCCTTCGTGCAATTCGCTCAAACCTTTGACCAGAGCGAGCCCGATGCCCGAACCCGATGCCTGATATTTGCTTTTTGCCTGATAATAGCGATCGAAAATGTGTGGTAACGCTTCGGCGTCAATGCCATGACCGGTATCACTGACACTGATTTCCGTGTATTTTATCTGGTTCTCTTCTACTGAACGGAGTGATAAGGTGATATCTCCCTCGGAAGTATATTTGGCAGCATTGCTCATCAGGTTGTCCAGTATGATGGTGATCATGTCCGCGTCATAGAAGATTTCCGTATCTTCTGTTTCGATATGAATATGATAATTTACTTTGTTATTGGGATTCAACTCTTTGTAACGTAATCCCACTTCCTGTACCAATTGTCCCAGATCTCCCTTGGCTACAGATAATTTACGGTTTTGGGTCTCGGTCTTGCGGAATTCCAGTATGCGGTTTATCAGATTCAGCAGACGGGTGGCGCTATCATGAATGATGCTGATTTTGTTGGCGTGTTTGGGAGATAAGGTGGCATCACTCAACAGGTCTTCCAATGGACCTAGAATCAGCGTGAGCGGAGTACGCAGTTCATGGGTGATGTTGGTGTAGAAGCGCAGGCGTTCTTCATTCAGTTCTTGTTTGTTCAGACTTTGCTTGCGCTCCATTTCCAGTGAACTCTCTAAGTCCAGTTTACGTTTATAAAAACGGAGCAATGCATATAATGCGAAGATAAACAATATGACATAGCTCAATTTGGCATACCAGGTAAGCCAAAGGGGAGGAGCAATTACCACTGTCAGTTGTGCTGCATTCTCGTTCCATTCCTGATTGCGAAATCGGGTTTTCACTTTAAACACATAGTTGCCGTGCGGTATGTTACGGAAGGTGACCTGATTATCTCCTTGGGTGCTGTACCATGCATTCTCAAGTCCTTCCAGCATATATGAAAATTCTACTTGTGAACTTTGTGTATAATCCAACACATTGAAAGATATGTTGAAAGTGTTTTGATTATAAGGTAGCTCAACAATTCTGTTACTGATTGGAACCGGTAACCGGGTATCCCTGCTTTCTGTCTGTTTATTATAGATAAAGAATTGGGTGATGGTAACAGGGGAAACTTCGCGTGGTGATGATAGTTCACGCGGATTGAAATAACATGCCCCGTTTTGGGAGCCGAAAAACAGAGTACCGTCTGGAGTGATGCAAGTGGAACCATCCATGAAATCACCCATAGGTATACCGTCATGATAATTATAATTGTAGAATCTTTTGTTTTTTTCATCTAGACGAGAAATGCCACCATTGGTGCTTATCCATATATAGCCGTCATGGTCTTCCTGTATGGCACGTACCTGTGTGTTTTCCAAACCTTCCTTTGCACCGAATGACACAAAGATATTAGGTTGACTTACATCTTTAAAAATAATAATACCTTCCCGGGTGGCAACAAGAATGCGTTTGCGAGAATCTTCCATCATATAATTCACGGCATTGGATGGAAATGAATGGTCTGTTGTGAAATTATAAAGCTTTTTATCATCTTCATCAAACACCACTACTCCTTTGCCGAATGTTCCTACCCATAATTTTCCGTTTTTGTCCCGTATGATACCGTGTACCATAATATCGGGTAACTGGGCGTTTAATTCTTTCTCGTACGACAATTGGTTATTAAAATAAGAATAAATTCCCGTTTGGGTACCTATCCATATCTTGCCGTTTATATCCTCACTGAAGGAGCAGATATCGAGGAACTCCGAGCCTTTATCTCCTATCCGGGTGATACGTCCGTCTTTGGGAGTATAAAGCAATATGCCATTTTTATAAGTGCCTAGCCACAGTCGTTCTTGTTTGTCTTGGTAAATCACATTGATATGTGTTTGTGGGTGCAGCCGGCATTCGTGTAAAGAGAAGTTTTTTGTTTTCTTTCCTTTTTCATAAATTCCTAATTCACCTTCTCCTCCCAGCCATATTTGGTGATTATCTGCCCATAATCCCCATACTTGTTTATTATTAATCTTACCTTGTTTTTCAATAGTATAGGCAATGGTGTTGAATAATGGCTGTGCATAACTGATAAAATCCACTCCACCGCGGTAGTTGCCAATCCAAATATTTCCGAATGAATCTTGTATGATGCTTCGTGCATTGGGTCCGGATAATCCATGGTTGTCATTTGTTACCGTAATATTGGAGAATGTAATCTTTTCTGGAGATATAAATGTATTTTCCCTGAGATTGAGAATACTCACTCCTCCCATGTTGGTACATATCCATAGAGTGCCGTCTTTCATTTGTTTGATATCAAGAATCTGATCTGACAATAATGAGTTTTCATTTCCTTCTATGTGTTTGAATGTGATGAATTTTTCGCTTTGCGGATTGAAAAGTGCCAGACCGTTGTTGGTGCCTACCCATACATTCTTATTCTTGTCTATGCATAGAGCGCGTACTTCATTATCGGGAATGCTATAAGGATTATTGGGGTCATGCTGATAATTTTTTGCAGTACGGTCTTTAAGGGATACAATGCTTAATCCTCTGAGATGATGGCCAATGTACAGATTGCCGTTACCGTCTTCTTTTGATACCCAGTTATTACCTTCCAGACCTTTTACATTCTTAGAAGAATAGGGGGTAAACAGTTTGGTTTTCCGATCATAGTAATCAACTCCGAAATGATAATGTGTGATCCATAAGCCGCTGTCGGCAGCAACAGATAAGTCTGTGATATCATTACTGAGCATATAATTGCCCGTGGCAGGAATGCGTGATATGGTTTCTGTTTCATAATCAAAATAACAAAGTCCATCTCGTTGTGTGCCTATCCAGACTTTGTTTTCATAGGGGTCTGCAAGTACGACATTCAGTTCGTTACCACTCAATCCTGAATTATTCTTGGTATAGATGTTGAATTGACGTCCATCAAACCTGTTAAGACCAGATTCGGTTGCTATCCATAAGTAACCCTTTTTATCTTGAGTGACACTGACTACATAATTGCTGGACATACCGTCTTCCACTCCTAGGCGTTTGATAACATAAGGTTGTGCAGATGCATGGAACAGATAAATAAAACTTAATAATAATGAGATTGAAAATGAATATGTGTGTTTCATATAAAGGTACTTTTATGAGTACAAATATATAGTATTTTCTAAAATATTTCTGTTAATGTACATGACATATTCAGCATACGACAACTAAAAACTCGTTATGAACGATTTTTATATCCTTCTTGCTCAGTTTTTCTCTACTTGTCTTTTACAATATTTTTATATTTGTCTCGGGAAAATAAAACAGATTAAAAATTCTAATGCTTATGAAAACATAGACTTAGGTTCTTTGCAGGTTTGGTCCGGATGCCTTTATATACAATTCGGAGTTAGGAATGAGAGTTTATTACCTTAATTAAATCTAATTATAAAAGAAAGACGATGAAAGAAAATTCGTTTAAAAGAAATCGAAAGGCTATGATGGCTTTGCTGCTTTGCACAGGTTTCATTGTAACTCAGCCAATTAGTGTTATGGCTGAAGAGATTATGATTTTTGCTCAAACTGCTCAGCAACAAAAACAATCCGTTTCAGGAGTTATTAAAGATGCTACGGGGGAACCTGTAATTGGTGCTAGTGTGCTAGAGAAGGGGACTACGAATGGTACAATTACCGATTTTGATGGTAGATTTACGTTGAATGTAATTCCTGGCACTACACTAATAATCTCTTATATTGGTTATAAGACGATAGAAATGAAAACTGTAGCAGGACAACCAATAAATTTAACATTGATTGAGGACAGCGAAATGTTGGAAGAAGTGGTAGTGGTAGGTTACGGTACAATGCGTAAGAAAGACTTGACAGGTTCGGTAGTACAAATTAACCCTTCCAAGATTGCTGATCAAAATCCGACTTCTGTTCAAGATGTTTTGCGCGGTACACCAGGATTGCAAATAGGTTATGATGCATCGGCTAAAGGTAGTGATGCTTCTATTTTGCTACGTGGACAGAATTCTTTAGGTACCAATGCAAGCCCAATGATTGTATTGGACGGTATGGCTTTTTATGGTGAACTTTCTGAAATTAATCCTGATGATATTGCACAAATTGATGTGTTGAAGGATGCTTCTTCTGCTGCTATTTATGGTGCTAAAGCTGCTGCCGGTGTCATTATTATCACGACAAAGAAAGGTAAGGAGGGTAAGCCGGTTATTAATGTAGGTGCTAATCTTTCGGTTTCTAGAAAATCAGATTATCGCGATTATTTTGATGCGGCTGGTTATTTGAAATTTCATCAGGACTGGCGTAAAATGTATTATACGTATGGACAGGGTGAGGATGGTTTGTATGACTACTATCAAGCAAAAGATGGTAGTGGTAATTTGTTATATCCAGCTGGTTATTATGATGACCCCCGTACCTTGACAGAAGCAGAACAGAAAGCATGGGCTTCCAATATAGGTGTCAGTGGTATTGGTCTTAGTGAAGGTGAATCCATGCTTGGTCTGTTTGCCCGTCGTTTAGAATTCAATAATTCTCCGATGATGATGGAAAATTTTTTGAATGGTCGTATGGTTGATTGGAATGATGCTACTTTCCGCACTGGTTTCAATCAAGATTATAATGCAAGTATTTCGGGAGCTACTGAACGTGTGAATTATTACTTTTCATTAGGTTACATTAATAATGAAGGAGCTGTACAGGGTAATGAATACAATGCTTTCCGTTCTAACATGAAAATCAATGCGAAGATTACAGATTGGTTGGAGGTAGGAGCGAATGTTAATTTCCAGGACCGTTCGGATGGAGATATTCAAGTGTCTCTTGGAAGTAATTATTGGGATAATAATATGTTGCGTAATTCTCCATATGCTTCCATGTATGATAACAATGGTAATTATGAGCAATATCCTATGTCTGGTTTGCCTACCAATGGTGGGTACAATTACTACTTTGATCGTCAGTATTATGATTTGGAAAAGGGGTATACCGTATTAAATACTATTTTTAATGCAAAAATTACTTTGCCAGCAGGTTTTTCTTATCAATTCAATATTGCTCCTCGTTATCAGTGGTTCTATGACCGTTATTGGATGTCTGCTGATTTGCCTAATGCATCTGCTGCTGATCGAGGTGTGAATCGTGGTTGGTCGAAAAATTTTGATTGGAATTTGAACAACACCATTACATGGGACAAGATATTTGGCGAGCATCATTTCACCGCAACCTTAGTACAAGAGGCTGAAGAACACCGATATTGGAGTGACAATGTTAATGCACGTAACATCACGCCGAGTGATGCTCTAGGTTTCCATTATACGCAAGGGGCTAACAAGACTCAGAGTGGCTTTAGTACTAATGATACTCATTATACTGCTGCTTCCTATTTGGGGCGTTTATTCTATAGCTTCAAGGATCGTTATATGTTTACAGGAACATTCCGTCGTGACGGTTATTCCGGTTTCGGTTCTAATAATCCTTGGGGTAACTTTGGATCTGTTGGGCTTAGCTGGGTATTCTCTGAAGAAAACTTTATGTCTGATGCTCACGATTGGATGGATATGGGTAAGTTGCGTTTGTCTTGGGGAACTAATGGTAACCGTGAATTTGGAGATGTTTACTCTACGTTGTCTAATTTGTCACTGGCAGGTGGAAGTATGGTATATTACCAAAATGGTAACTCGAACGTTGTCAATCCACTTTATATGAGTCGTTTGGCTGCACCTAATTTAGAATGGGAAAAGACTAAAGCGTGGAATATCGGTTTGGATTTTTCATTTTTGAATGGAAGACTTACTGCTAACATGGATTATTATTTGAAGAAAACAACAGACATGATAATGAGCCAGCGTTTGCCGAGTTTTTCTGGTTTCGGTTCCATCATGGCCAATTTGGGTGAAGTACAGAACCAAGGCTTTGAAATCGCTTTGAATTCTACAAATATTCAAAATAGGAATTTTACATGGAATACTTCCGTAGGATTTTCTATTAATAAGAATAAAATTAACCATATCTACTATGATTATGACGAGAATGGTGTAGAGAAGGATGATACCTCCAATGGTTGGTTCATCGGTCAGGCAATCGGTACTATATGGTATTATGAAACCGATGGAGTTTGGCAGAATACTCCTGAAGACATTGCTTCTGCTGCTTTGGTAGGGCAGAAACCGGGTGATCCGAAAGTGGTGAATCACTATACTGAAGATGACCGGATTTTGGAAGATGGTACTCGCATACCTGTCTACAATGATAATGATAAGGTTTATCAAGGGACTACAGCTCCTCCTGTTTACTGGAATTTACGTAACGATTTCACTTTGTGGAAGGATTTGACTCTTTCTGTTTCATTATACTCTTATATGGGACACAAGAGCCGTGCTGGTTATTGGTTGAATCAGGAGAACGGAGGGTCACAGGTAACTAACGGCTTTAATGTGGCAGCTCGTAAATATTGGACTCCTGATAATCCGACTAATGATTATTGTCGTTTGAATGCTGCAGGTCCCAATACGGGGCTGGCTAATGGTGTAGATAAAGTTTACAACCGTAGTTTCGTTCGTTTGGATGACATAACTTTGGGTTATACTTTGCCACAGAAATGGACTAGGAAATTTATGATAGACCGCATCCGTCTTACTGCAAGTTGTAAAAACGTCTGCACCTTTGATAATTGGGAATATGGTGATCCCGAAACTGGCGGATTGGCTACACGCACTTTAAACTTTGGTATTAATGTAACACTCTAATTTCTGAAAAATATTATGAAAACAAGCAATATGATATTTACAAAAGCATGTATGGTACTGGCTGCGACTGCTTTGGTGAACGTTAGCTGTACGGATGATTTTTTGAAACAGGACCCTTTATCGTTTTACAATCCCGAAAATACTTACACAACAGAATCTGGTTTGCAATCAGCCTTGGCTATGTGTGATTATGGCTTGAAAGAAATGCTGATGGACGGAAATGGTAACGTGATGCCTATGGCTTCCCTTTATTTCATGACAGATATTGGTCTGTATGGGAAAACCGATGCGGGCGATATGCAAGACGATTTTGCCAATAAGATAACTCCGACATCCGGTATGAAAGGTGGTGGGGATGAGAATGCTATGTCACGTTTCTGGGACCGCACATGGAATAGTGTGACTTTTGCAAATACTATTATCTCCAATGTAGGTAAAGTAGAAGGGTTGGATCCCACTTTGCGCGATGAATATTTAGGACGTGCTTACTTTCATCGCGCCTATGCCTACTATCACGGTGTATTATTGTTTGGCGATATACCTTTAATTACGAAGCTGATTGAAGTACCTAAACAAAACTATAAATCCACGAGTAAAGAGGCAATCTTCCAAATGTTGGTGCATGATTTGGAATTCGCTGTAAAACATGTGTCTCCACAGAAAGAGATCGGTTATATAGGTACTGTCAACCAAGAAGCATGTAAGCAATTGCTTATCAAGTGTTATTTAGTTGTAGGTGAATATCAGAAAGCTGAACAATTAGCTACCGATTTGATTAACAATCATGGTTTGGCTTTAATGAATGCTCCGTTTGGAACGAATGTTTCTTCTGGTAATCCGGAAACATGGCCGGTAGAACGTAATGTAATTTGGGATTTGCATCGTGGAGTAAATATAACTGATGCTTCTAATACGGAAATGATTATGCCTATTTTGAATTATTATGCTGAAGGTTTCATCTCCTATCCGCAGATGCGAGCTATGTGTGTGCATTGGAGTAATGGTATTATCCGTGATCCTCATAACTTAGGATCTCCAACTTATAATTATGCACGTACTGCTGGGGAATATGATGCGAAATTAGATTGGGTACGCGCTATGGGACGTGGTATTGGTTGTTTCCGCACTTCTTATCATTATAATCAGACCATTTGGAATTATGATGGTGAAACAGATTGGCAGGATATGCGTCATAATCGAGAAATAGGTAATTGGATGGAAATGACGGATCTTAAATACAATAATCCAAATTCTGCTTATTATGGGAAAAACATGATGCTTTATGCACCAGAAGATTATTATGATCCGGAATCAGGTGATTTGTTGGTGAGAAAAGGGGATTTGCTTTGTTCTGATACTATTCGTAGTTGGTTCCCGACCCCATTGTACAAAGTATATATACTTGATCAAAATGCTGAAGAAAATATGGGGGCTAATCAGTTTAATGGAGCAACCAAGGGCAATAGTGTGTCTAATGGTAATCTATACTTGTTCCGTTTGGCAGAAACTTACTTACTTCGCGCTGAGGCTAAGTTCTACCAAGGTAACCCGATTGGCGCTGCAGAGGATGTGAACGTAGTTCGTCGTCGTGCTAATGCCAAAAAGATGTTTACTACTGTAACTATCGGTGACATTGCTGATGAACGTGCTCGGGAATTGTATTTGGAAGAATGGAGACAGCCTGAATTGACTCGTATTTCTTGGTGTCTTGCTCGCAGTGGTCAGCCGGATGAATGGGGAGAAACTTATAATCTGTCTACTTGGGATAAGCAGAGTGGTACGGATTTGAATGGAGGAAGCTACTGGTATAAGCGTACTACGCGCTACAATATTTTCAATCATGGGCCTATTGTTTCCAACAAGGAATTGAATTATCAAGTAGATAAACGTAATCTGTTTTGGCCGATTCCCAACTCGGCTATTACTGCTAATACAGGTGCGCGGTTGCGGCAAAATTATGGATATGACGGCTATGATGAAGCGATTCCGATGTTTACTAATTGGGAAGAAGCAGTGGCTGATGAAGAATTGACAAAATAATGATAGTTTTCAACAGGCGTTGTTGATACTGATAAAGCAAGTCTGATTAACTTGCGAATTAGATTATAGGAGGACTACGGCTTGAAGTGATTTTAACCCGTAGTCCGTTTTTATCCCTTTTAAGTAGAGGAATATAAAATTTCGGAATTCACTATAGAAAAATCGTTCATGCTTAATTTTTCTACTACTCTTGATTATTTTTTAGCCTTTTTTATTCTTTTAAAGCTTTAAGTTTGCAATGTGAAAAATAGATAAAACGAACTTTAAATATAATGCTTATGAGGAATAAATCTGCTCCCGATTAATATTGGGAATGTGACAAAATTCAGCCCAAGGAGTTTCTAATCACAACTCTATTCGGATAATATTATTACCTATAATCTAATTTAATAAGAAAAACGATGAAATCAAACTCGTTCTTAAGAAATCGAAAGGCTTTGACTGCCTTATTGCTTTGTACAGGTTTCGTTGCGACCCAGCCGTTCAGTGTGATGGCTGAAGAAATTGTGACTGCCGTACAAACTGTCCAGCAACAGAAACAATCCGTTTCAGGTACTATTAAAGATCCGGCAGGGGAACCGGTTATTGGTGCCAGTATTTTAGAGAAAGGTACTACCAATGGTACAATTACTGATTTCGATGGTAATTTTACATTGAATGTGGCTCCAGGAGCTACATTGGTTATTTCTTATATAGGATATAAGAATCAAGAAATGAAAGTTATTCCGGGAAAATCACTTAACATTATTTTGCAAGAGGATACAGAAACGTTGGAGGAAGTGGTGGTAGTCGGTTATGGTGTGCAGAAAAAATCAGATGTGACCGGTTCTGTTACTTCAGTAGGGAAGGAGCGTCTGGGAAAACTTCCTGTGACGAATGTATTACAAGCTGTTCAAGGTGCGGCAGCAGGTGTTACTATTACACAAACATCTTCCATTCCGGGCGATGCGCCGGATGCTTTGGTGCGTGGCCAGAATTCCATCAATGCTAATTCCGGGCCATATATTGTTGTGGATGGTGTGCCTATCAGCAAGTCGGGAGGTACATTGAATGATATCAATCCGAATGATATTGAATCTATGGAAATTTTGAAGGATGCTTCGGCCACTGCCATTTATGGTACAAACGGTGCGAATGGTGTTATTTTGATTACTACTAAGCGTGGTACTTCCGGCAAGCCGACCATTCGTTATAACGGATATTTCGGGGTGGAGGATTTTTCTCATAAACTAGATTTCTGTGATGGTTCGCAAATCACTCAACGTTATAGAGATTATGTGTCACAGAATCCCGGAGAAACCATGTACAATGACTATGTGAAGAATGCATACGAAGCAGAAAATCAGGCCAATGGTATAGAGAACGATTGGATTGACGCTGTATCGCAAACAGGTATCATCCAAGACCATAACGTAAGTATCGGCGGTGGGGCGGATAATGTGAAGTATTACGTTTCTGCCGACTATATGAGTCAGAAAGGTGTGTTGAAAGGGTTCAATTACAAACGTTACTCCATTCGTACCAACATTGATATGAGTGTGACTGATTATATGAAGGTAGGGACTAATTCATATATAGTATCTCATAACCGTGACGGTGGGCGTGTTAACTTTCTGATGGCTGAGGCTATGTCTCCTTATGCAAAAATGTATGAAGAAGACGGCAGCTATTGCATCAATCCGATGTACAGTGAAACTTTGTTTACCAATCCGTTGATGTGGACTACTACTAATCCCGAACGCCGTCAGTGGAATATTAATATAAACGGTTATGCCGAAATTGATTTCGAAAAATTGATTTCTCCTCTTAAAGGACTGACTTATAAATTCAATGGCGGTTATGCATATATGCCCAAACGTTATAATAATTATGAAGGTAAGTCGGTAAATAATCAGACTGGTTATGCTGAAATAAAGAATGAAGAAACACAAAGTTATACCATAGAGAATATCCTTGCTTATAATCGTGATTTTGGAAAGCATCATTTGGATTTGACAGCTTTGTATGCCGCTTCACGTAAGAAATATCAACGTTCGCAAGCTATGGCCAGCAAATTTATTAATGACGACCAGCAGTGGCATAACATGGGTAGTGCGGAAACACCTAGCGTAGCTTCATATACCGACCTTTATACTACTGTTTCACAAATGGGACGAATTAATTATTCTTATGACAGCCGTTACTTGTTTACATTTACAGTGCGTCGGGACGGTTCTTCTGTTTTCGGTGATAATAACAAATACGGTGTATTCCCTTCTGTCGCTTTAGGTTGGAATATTGCCCGTGAATCATTTATGGAATCTTCCAGTAATTGGTTGAATACATTAAAGCTGCGTGCGTCTTATGGTAAAGCGGGTAACGAGGCCATCGGAGTATATCAGTCACGTGTGAAGATGGATTCGGGCATGTTGGCTTTAGGCGGAGCTTCGAATGCAGGTTTATGGCCCAATGATTTGATGGGGAATGCGGATCTGACTTGGGAAACCACAAAGAGTTTCAATGTCGGTCTGGACTTCGGACTTTGGAATAACCGTTTGACAGGTAATATTGATGTCTATTTCTCAAAGACCAACGATTTGCTTCTGAAACGTAATTTACCTAAAGTAACTGGTTACAACACCGTGTACTCCAATATGGGTGAAACAGCTAATAAAGGTGTGGAATTGACATTGAATTCTCGTAATATTGTTTCAGGCGACTTTACATGGAGTTCCAATTTGGTCTTTTCATGGAATAAGAATGAGATAAAGGACCTTTATGGGGACGGCCAGAATGACTTGGGTAACCGTTGGTTCCTTGGACATCCGATAGGCGTGATTTATGATTATACAATGGTTGGAATCTGGCAGGAAGATGAGATAGCCCGTGGCGACCATTTGAATTGGGACCCGATTGCAGAAGCTGGTGATGTGAAGTTGGCGGATATCAGTGGCCCTGACGGAGTACCTGATGGCAAGATTGATGACAATGACCGTACCATCAAAGGGCAGACAACACCGAAATGGATTGGTGGTCTGACGAATACGTTCACTTATAAGGATTTTACATTGAGTATCTTTATCCAGACTACACAAGGATTGAAAAAGAACAATTCATTGATCGGTATGGCAGGTGATGAAATGGGACGTCGTAATACCACTACTGAAATAGGTTATTGGACTCCGGAAAACAAGAGTAACGAATGGCGTTCATTGCGTAAGAACTCAAACAAACATGGATATGGTTTCCCTTGTGATGCCAGTTATACACGTATCAAAGACATCACATTAAGTTATACTTTCCCACAGCGCATGATTCAGAAGATGGGTATCGGTGGTTTGCAGCTTTATGTGAGCGGACGTAACCTGTTTACTTTCACGGATTGGGTAGGTTGGGATCCTGAAGCTCGTCAGGTAGCTCGTGGTAATAGTTCATGGGATAGTACAAGAGGTGAAACTGTATATGACAGCAGTAACTACCCGATGACTAAGAGTTGTGTATTTGGAGTTAATTTAACATTCTAAAAACGAAGAACTATGAAATTTAGAAATATATTATTAACAACTTTTGCTGCATCGGCATTTGTTATTGGGACTACATCATGCAGCGATAGTTTTCTGGATGAGAAAATGTACTCTAGTTATGGTCCGGAAGTATCAGATGTAAATGCGAAATTGGTAGGTCTGCACCGTCAATATGCTGCTATATGGGGAATGTCCAGTCAGCAGGGATTTGTAGGATGCTGGCAGGTAGGTACGGATGTAGGTGCTCCCGGTGACACTCAGGGGGTAGAGGTTCCTTTTTACAGATATCAGGAATTGAATGCAGAGAATGCAGGGGTAAGTTTCCTTTGGGAAAAATTATATGAGCTCATTAATAGTGCGAATCAGATTATCGCTTCACAAGCTGAAGGCGGTGATGCGGCGGCAACAGCCGAAGCCATGTTCTTTCGTGCTTATGCATACAATATGTTGGTGACATTATGGGGAGATGTACCTTTGGTGACAGAATCTACTAGTATTCCGCGTACAGATTATACCCGTAATGCGGTTGCCGAGGTGGATGGGGTCATTGATTCTGACTTGGTTTATGCCATGTCTAATCTTCCGGTAGTGGGAGCTGCCAAAAATGAAAGCCGTATAAATCAGGATATGGCAAGACAGTTGGCAGGAGAAGCCTATCTTCGGATGGGTATGCGTGATGCTTCCTATTTCAAGAAGGCGGAAGATGCGGTGACGCCTATTATAACAGGTGGTAAATATGAATTGATTTCAGCAAGATATGGTAAATATGCGGCCGAGCCGGGTGATTATTATCATGATATGTTCCGTTGGGGGAATCAGCGTCGTTCACAGGGGAATATGGAGGCTATCTGGACTTTCGAAATGGAGTATAACCGTGATGTGAATGGCGGTACGATTGACAATCCGCAACAACGTCGTAACTGGGTTCCTGCTTTCCATAAACTGGATGGTATGGTGAATGCGGATTCCATAGGCGGTCGTGGTAATGGCCGTTTGCGTATCAGCAATTTTGTGAAATACGGATTGTATGAGAAAGGTGATATCCGTAATTCTAATTATAATATCCGTCGTGTAATGTGGTATAACAAGCCCGGTTTTTCAAAAGAAGTTGGTATTGATGCTAAAGGGTTCTTGGTGGATAAAGACAAAGGTGTAAGAAATGTGACATTAAAAACGGGCGACCAGGTCATCCCTCACGAGGGAGATTCATTGAACGTATTTTATCCTCATCCCACTAAATGGGGGGCTTATGATGAAACCGATGATTTTGGTTATGCTGTAGTGAAGGACTGGCCTGTGATGCGTTTGGGAGAAACTTACTTGCTTCGTGCAGAGGCTCGTTTCCGTCAGGGGAATACACAGGGGGCGGCTGATGACATCAATGTGTTGCGCGACCGTGCCTTTAAAGACTATCGTGCGGTGGCTCCGGGTGCTGGTAAAGTAACGGCTGATCAGATTGACATTGACTTCATTTTGGATGAACGTGCCCGTGAATTGATTAGTGAGGAGAACCGTCGTATGACTTTAGTTCGGACCAATACGTTGGCCGAACGTATCAAACTGAATGGGGATGTGGAACCTGCTGCACCAAGCAATAAGGTGATTACAGGTTTTGATGCCAATATCCATACACTGCTTCCGATACCTCTCACCGAGATTCAATTGAACAAAGATGGAAATTTGAAACAGAATCCAGGTTATTGATTCTGTCGGATATAAGTAAGATATATATAAAATATTGAAAGAGCATGAAGGGCATATCTCTCAAAGAGAATGCCCTCATTTTATTTCCTCCAGTTTGGTAAATCCGACGTGATTTATTTCTTTAGAAAGAATAAAAAGCGGCTTTTGGCTGATTTCTGTCCTATTTTGCACGAATTATACCCCCTTTTTTATTAGCAGAATATGTATTTTTGAAGAATAAAAAACAGCTGTATCGGGTTGGGACTCGATGACAGGTAATGAATAACCCCATAAAATACTATGATGCGACTTTTATTATCCCTTTTATTGCTTTTGTCATTCTTGCAGATGAATGCACAGACTTATCCTAAAGTGATTCTTCCGGGTGATTATCCTGACCCTTCCATTATGCGTGACGGCAAGGATTACTACATGACTCATTCTCCTTTCTATTACGCTCCCGGATTCTTAATCTGGCACTCGCAGGATTTAATGAACTGGGAGCCGTTATGTCGTGTCATGCCTCAATATGAAGGTTCTGCCATGGCGCCTGATTTGTTGAAATACAAGGATACTTATTACATCTATTATCCTGCCGCAGGAACCAATTGGGTGATGTGGGCGAAAAACATCCGTGGTCCGTGGAGCCGCCCCGTTGACTTGAAGGTGGGAGGGATTGACCCCGGTCATGTGGTGGATAAGGAGGGTAACCGCTATCTTTATTTGGATAAAGGGGAAATGATCCGATTGACAGAGGACGGACTTGCCACCGTCGGGGAAAAGAAGAAAGTATATGACGGATGGAAATATCCTGACCATTGGGATACAGAATGTATGTGTCTGGAGTCCCCGAAACTGAATGAACACAACGGATATTATTATCTTACTTCCGCCCAAGGAGGGACTGCGGGACCCGCAACGAGCCACATGGTTGTGTCCGCCCGTTCAAAAAGTGTGACCGGCCCCTGGGAGAATTCACCTTACAATCCCATTGTGCATACATATAGTGTAACGGATAGTTGGTGGTCTAAAGGCCACGGCACGTTGATAGATGATGTGAACGGCAACTGGTGGATCGTTTATCATGCGTATGCCAATGGCTATCACACGTTGGGACGCTCCACTCTGATTGAACCGGTAGAATGGACGGAGGACGGCTGGTATCGTACCGTATCTGCCGCTACCCCTGTCACTCCGGAGCAGGAAATCAAACATGGATTGGAACTGTCCGATGATTTCAAAGGTCCTCAATTGGGACTTCAGTGGACTTTCTGGAAAGAATATGCTCCTCAATCCCTGACTTTCAAGGAGGATATCTTATGGATGAAAGCCAAAGGCCGGACTCCTGCTGACGGACGGGTGTTGCTGACCACCGCTGAAGACAAGAATTACGAAACACAAGTGGAAATCCGGACAGGGAATGGAAATGTGGCCGGGCTTATCCTGTATTATAATGAAAAGGCTTACGCCGGAGTCGTTTCCGATGGAAAGACATTCTATATTTACCGGGATGCGGAGCACAAGACGGAACTTCCCAACCGCATTGGGAAACATTTCTTTGCCAGACTGCACAATTGCGGTAACCGTCTGTCCGTAGAGGTGAGTAAGGATGGGAAAGAATGGACTCTTCTAACTGGTGATATGGATGTTTCCTCCTTGCATCACAATAATTATGGTGGTTTTTATGCTTTGCGTGTCGGTCTGTTTTCTGCCGGAAAAGGAAGTGCGGGTTTCAGCCGCTTCCGTTATCGGAATGCGGTTCCGCAAGAGAAAGATATGAGCGCCTATCTGATGGTCTTCCACAAAGACGAGGACCATGGACTTCACATGGCAATCAGTCCCGACGGCTACACTTTTACCGCTTTGAACGAAGGAAAGCCCGTCATAGCCGGAGATACGATAGCCGAACAGAAAGGTATCCGCGATCCGCATATCTTCCGCGGTCCGGATGGAGCATTCTATCTGTCGATGACCGATTTGCATATTTATGCGCAGCGTGACGGATATCGTGATACAGAGTGGGAACGCGACGGAAAAGAGTACGGATGGGGTAACAACCGGGGGCTGGTATTGATGAAATCCTGGGATCTGATTCACTGGAAGCGTACCAATCTGCGCTTTGACAAGTTGTCTGCCGTTTTTAGTGAGATTGGTTGTGCCTGGGCTCCCGAAGTGACCTATGATGATAAAAAAGGAAAGCTGATGATGTACTTCACCATGCGCTTCAAGAATGAGGCGAACAAGCTTTACTATGTATATGTCAATGACGACTTTGACAGGTTGGAGACTTTACCCCAGCTTCTGTTTCAATACCCCGACGAGAAGATCTCTGCTATTGATGCGGATATTACCCGTATAGGAGATAAGTATCACATGTTTTACGTTTCACACGACGGGGGAGCCGGTATCAAGCAGGCTGTTTCGGACAGGGTAAACAGTGATTACGAGTATAATGCCCGTTGGTATGATCCTGAACCCACGGCGTGCGAAGCTCCGAACTTGTGGAAACGCATCGGTGAGGATAGATGGGTGTTGATGTATGATGTGTACGGGCAGAAGGTTCATAATTTCGGATTCAGTGAAACTTCCGACTTCGTACATTTCACTCCTTTGGGACAGTTTAACCAAGGAGTGATGAGGACTACTAACTTCACTTCTCCCAAACATGGGGCAATCATTCATCTTACCCGCCAGGAAGCGGAACGCCTGGCAGAACATTGGGGGATGTCTTACGATGCTTTGCTTCCATCTGAATAAGAAACATTTTATATAAAAATAATTTATGATGAGTAAACTGAGAAACAGCTTGTGTGAGTTGTGCACAGCTTTGATTTTCCTTTGCGGATGCAGCAATGAACCGTTGCAACCCATTCGTTCAGGCGAGATGTGGCCTGATAACAACGGAGAGCATATCAATGCCCATGGGGGCGGAGTAATGTACTATGACGGAACATACTACTGGTTCGGCGAGAATAAATGTGATACTACCAGCAGTGCCATGGTGGGAGTAATGTGTTATTCTTCTCGGAATCTTACTGACTGGAAGAACGAAGGCGTAGCGCTTTCTGTTGTTGATAACGACAGCAGCGACATAGCGCGTGGATGTATATTGGAACGTCCTAAAGTGATATATAATGCGAAAACAGGGAAGTTTGTGATGTGGTTCCATCTGGAATTGAAAGGAAAAGGTTATGCAGCCGCCCGTGCCGCTTTGCCTGAAAACAGTCAAAATCATCTGAAAGCTCGTGAAACTTGGGAACAGAAGCTGGTAGAGATTAAAGGACGCCTGAAAAATAAAGAGCAAAAACGCGGACAGTATCATGATAAAGACGGAAATCTTGTCGATTCGAAATTGAGTGTTCATGACCAAGACGGAAAACTGCTGCAAAATGTCGAGCGCAACAAAGTTGAATATAAGATTGAAACTCAGGAAAATGGCCAGAAGAAAAAAACTTATGAACGTGATGATGCCGGATTGTTTAAACTCCGTCAGCAACAAGGTCGTGGCAGCAGATAATTTCCACATTTTAAGCCCGGTTTTCCGGGCTTTTTATATAATATTACAGATTTGTTAAATAATATGTTTTATACTCTCTATATCTTGAAAATATTGACAAAATAAGGTAAAATAAAGAAAAAGAATAAAGGGAGTTCGGATTATGGCGGAAGAAAATCAAATAGACCTTGAAAATCTGAGCATTACAGAGTTGGCACAATTAAGCCAGCCTTCCGTCCAGCGTTCTGCCGACCATAAAAAGCCTAACATCGGGAAAAAGCAGGC
>OHBM01001348.1_pt1 | contig 18085 bp, 7 predicted proteins | sample 1577251 | NCBI WGS metagenome assembly OHBM01 (sample SAMEA3541557, study PRJEB24748) | human gut metagenome | biome: human gut; feature: human-associated habitat; material: faeces | place: China | collected 2012 | reverse complement strand
CTCATGCCCATGGCTTAAAGTTCCTTTCGTTTAATTTCCTTACTATATTTATCGGTTCTTTCTCTTCAATTCTTTAACCTTTTTACCCTTTTTGTAATATTTTGTTACATTTGTAATCACTCATTTGTATTCTTTTAAAATATAGGGTTGAAAAAGTGCATAGATACGCTATAATATTATTACTTGAACATTAACAACACCAGTTATAAACATTCATGGGGACGTTTTGGATTTGACAGGATGTTTGGTGAAAATAGGTTGCGTGTCCGAGCGCTGTTCTCGGTTATCAACGAGCAAAACAAATTAAATGCTAACAATGTAATCAAAGCTGACTTCTCTAGAGCTAACGCTTTAGCTGCTTAGTCGCTGATTCTAGGCTCCTCATAACGTCCAGCTTGCCGATTTTATGGGGCAATTATGCAAGTTGCAGTGCGGCAATTAGTGGTAGCTGTACCAAGATTAACCACTAAGGGTTTAGAGTTTCCCTCAAATAAAACCTAGGACTAACTTGTCTGGTTCTGATATTTTCCAGAGTTAGTCGAGAAAATTAATATCTACGCACGTAGAGGTTTATTTTTATCCATTTTGGACGTGGGTTCGACTCCCACCGTCTCCAGTTTATGACTTTTAAGACAATTTAATTGATTTGAAAAGCCCCCAAGGTGTCTTTTTAACAGCCTTTGAGGTCTTTATCATTTTATAATGAGTGCGGGATGCTGTCTATTTTGTTGACATTATTTTCAAGTCTATTTTTGTTGTTCTTTATAAATTTTTTCTAGGATATTCAGCTTTTCAATTATTTGTGGTTGCGTTATTAGTGTATTTAATTGTGAACGAATTAATTCAGTTTGATTATAACTGTATGAGCTTAGATTTTTAGATGTTTGACCTTCAAGCATTTCACAAAGAACATTTGTTAACATTGTTGGAAAAGATTCGGCTTTTAATTTATTCGTATGAATAAATACTCCATCCAAATTTTTTGAATTTACTGCGGCATAATAACCAGTGGAACTTTCAATATTTGAAGTTTCGTCAAATGCGTATAGTTGTGTCCCTTCCTTAGGGAAAAGTCCCATTTTATCATTGCTCGTTATCAAATTAACGGCTTCATTAAGAATTTGTAATTGTTTTGCTTGTTGTTCTGTCGGTTTTATAGAATGAGGTCTATGCAATTTTGCATACAAACTTTCAGCATCTTCTATGCCAAGTTCTGTTCCCATATTCGCAAAGATATAGCCTTCTTTTTTGAAAAATGCTTCTTCTTTTGATGAAAGGTTTGTTCTCCATTCTGAGCTTTCTTTTACATAAACAATTTTCTTATCCTCAAAGTCTAATTTTATTCCTCGGCTTGCGGCTTCATGTATTATACTTTGAGCAAATTGGTATGATAAATTATTAGCTTTGTTTTCTCTTCTGAATTTTTCAGAGTTGCAGTTGTCACTTGTGAAAATAGGTTCAAGAGCAGCGATAGCTTTTACAAGGTCTGCATCTGGTAGTGTTTTTGCGTATGCTCTTGTTAGTTCAGACATTTGTTCTGCTTCAATTGCCATTCTATCTCTAGTTGTATTCAAATCAATAGTATAGCCACCTTTATTTTGGAAGTTTTCACCAAAAGCTGCTTGTTTGAATATAAGGGTCATATTTTGTAACCCATTGTCCATTTTCTTATCTGGAGTTTGGAATCTTTGAATATAATATAAGTTGCCGTTTTTGTCAGGAGTAACTTTAAAACCAAAGAACTCATTTTCAATATCTAAATCTCTAAAATCAGGGTTGTTTGGACTATAGAAATAATTCTTGGAGTCCATAATTTTTTCTACAAGTTCTTTATCGTTTGTGTCAAATTCAACGTAGTTACCATCTAGTTGGGCTTCATTCTTAGTTAAAGTCCTCATTACTCCTTCTTCATGGGTTCTGACATTTTCTGCTGTTGTGAAGTCCATTTGCCAATCTTTGCACGCAAATCTAACTCTGTTAGTACCTTTTGCAAGCAAACTCCCTGCAATAATTCTACTACCTTCTCCAAAACCGCCAGCATCTTTTGGGTTATCTTTATCAGAACCGCCAAGACGTTTTAGATGTTCATAGTTATAGATACCTTTACCATCAATTCTGATAGTGTATGTCCCGTTATCATTTTGTTTAACTTTTAAGTCAACACCTTCTAAGGTATGACCATTTCCATCGTAGAAATTCTGCATTAAGTCACGTGCAATTTTTTCATTGCTCCAATTCCTTTTTTTAGCGTAAGATAAGGTCATTTGAGCTGAAACAGTTTTGTTAAAGTCGTTATCTTTTTCTACGCTTGGAGTGTCTGATATTTTTGGTTTTAGCCCGCCAGCATTTGGAATGCTCAATGCAACAGAACCTTTTTCTTCTAGTTCTTTCATCATTGAGTCAGAAGATTTTAGGGTTGTGTAGCTTTCGTGTCTTGATGGTATAAACTCTTCATATTTATAGTGTTTTTCTTCTTTAGCTGGTTTTTGATCTTTAGCTATAGGTTTATCAAAATGTGCTACTCCAGCATCAATTGTGAAGCTTGCGAAATCATCATCTCCTAATATTATTCCGCCATCTTCTTCGACTTTTGAAGGTTTATGTCTTAGAATTTTATTAATGAAAGATTTAGCAAATCTTTTGATACCTGCAATATTAAATCTTGAAGTTAATCTTCTGTTTTCTTCAAAAGATTTAATTTTAATTTTGCCCAATTCTCCAGAATTACCAGTGGAGACAATTCTATTTCCATCTCCAGTGTATTCTATTGGGTCAGGTTCTTTTGGAGGTTCTGGTTCAACATATTCTCTGTATTCTGGAGTAACTGATAATAAATTATCGATATGTTGTTTATATCGTTCTGGCGTGAATGATTTATCTTGGATTACTTCTGTTGTTGGAATTTGTTTGTTAAATTCTTGCGATCTTACTCCATCAAACATTTTTGATAATGTTTGAATCTTTTTGAATGCATTAGGATTGTGCATTATAGCATTTGTGATGTGAGATTGCAATTTCGTAAGTTGCATAGAAAAGACTTCCGATTCATCTCCGCCAGATTTGTGTGAAATTTCGTGTAAGAATGTTGCCAAATTCCCAACATAATTTTGCAGTAATAAATGGCTATCACGCATCCAGTGACCTTGGTATTCTCCCGCTTCAATGATTGCCTCTGCTCCTGTGCCATGATCGCCTTCAGAGAACATATATGTTGGCTTAGTTACTTCATCACTATTTAGCAAGTCTTTAGTTGACAAGTCTGTACATTCTTGAAGGATACGGACACCTTCTTCAAGCAACCTGATTTCTTTTGATTGTTCTTCGGTTGGTTGGTGTGGAAGTTTAGATTCATCTTTAGCATTAAAACTCTGCATACCAACATCTTTCATCCTCTTATCGGCAATTTTATAGCCTAGATTTTTTGCCATATCATAAGAAGATATTGATGGCTTATCCAAATATACATAATGTGAATCTTTGAAATCTATTCCAAGTCCTCTTCTGTGTGCTTCTCTGACAAATGGAACATACATGTCATTTAGTCTATCTTTTTCTGTGCCACTTTCACCCCAGAATTTTTCCATTGAAGAAATTGTTTGGGTTAATTCTTCATCTGTCATTGTTTTGATATATCTAGAAAGGATTCTATTTACGTCATAAGAAGGGATTTGTGCTCTATCAACACCTGTGCCAAGTTCAAACTGTTCTCCTCCACTTTTTTCAACAAGTGTTGGGTGGTTCGGTTGGGTTTTAAAGACAATAGTTGCTCCTCTTAAGCCGTTATTTGATTCTCCATCTGTTTCATAGCGTTGGATTAAGTATATATTTCCCTTTGCTCCGTCATCTTTTAGCTTAAAGCCAAAGAATTCATTTTCAAAATCAAGATTTTTGAAATCAGGGTTGTGCGGATGGTTGAAGTAATCTTTTGCTTCTAATAATTTATGTGCAATATCAGCATTTTCAGTTTCAAATTCTACAGTTGAACCTTTTACTTTTTCGCTGTTTTTAGAAAGAGTTTGGGTCATATAAGCAGATTTTAAATCGTCAGAAGAACGTCCATATGTCATCGCCCAATCACCAGACGCGTATTTGACGTTTGTAATATCTGCTTTAGATAACAAACTTACGGCAACGGCTCTTGTTCCTTCTCCGTAACCACCAGCGTCTAGCGGGTCATGTTTTGTTGAAGAACCCATTTGGTCAAGATGTGAATAATCCCAACTGCTTTCGCCAGAAATTTTTATCTTGTATTTCCCATCTGCTGTTTTATTTACTTCAATATTCACCCCTTCAAGAGTGTGTCCGTGACCGTCATAATAGTTTTGCAAAAGGTCACGAGCAATTTTGAAGTTGCTCCATTGTAATTTTGTACCGTAACGAATTTTTATTCCAGCATCTTGTGTAACATTTAATCTATAGTCATCTTCTGGATGAATTACAGCATCGTAAGGTTTTACTTTTACTCCGCCTTCATTAGGTATAGACAATTTTACATGTCCAATGTTTCTCAATTCTCTCATAAGTTTACCTGCCGCAGGTAGAGGTGTAACTGTTAGAGGGGCTTTTTTAGGTAGTTTTTCAAATGCGTTGATTTTGTCTGGTACATAGTCATTGCCAAACATTTCATTTCTTAAAGATTGTTTCTTTTCTGCTCTTTCAATAAGTTCGGCAGCTTCAATTGGATCGTAAGTTATACGATCAGCCATTTTTTCTCGCATTTGAGCTTCATAAGCTTTTATATCAACAGGAGTTTCTGTTCTCAATTCAAATGGAGTTTTTAGTTTGTTGAACTCAGCTTCTGGCATGTTGAGAATGCGTTTCCATTCACTGAACTTATATTCGTTGCGTAGTTCTGGTCTTCTTGTTTCTAGGTTATGTTTTTTCTGTTTAAATTCTGCATCGCTACAATTTAAAAATTCCAAGGCTTTTTCTATTGCATCAGCATCATAATTTTGAGTGCCTTTTAATAGCGGAATAATTTCTCTTTTTGCGATTAGAGAATAGTCAATATTTAGACGTTCTTTTGGGGGAAGTTGAAGATATATATTTTTGATGGTTGCAAGTTCGCTTTTACTTAGTCGAGGATATAAATCATTAAATTTAGCCAAAGTTTGTTGTTTAGTAGCCTCATCTTTGTATTGAGCATCTTCAAGAGAATTGTTTAGGTCTCGAATAATTCTATTCCTATCCTCAAAGTATCTTTCTAATCCTGATTTTACTCCATATAGAACTGTTCCTCCTATGCTAAGAGGAGGGGAGATACGGGTAATATCATTTACTACATTTTCTTCTGCTGGGCTTAATTCAACACCTTTCAATTTGAATGCTTGTTGAAGCAACATGTCTTCAAATGTTTCTTTATCATTTGAAAATTTGCGTTCTAATTCTTGTAGTCTTTCTGGAGGAAGATGTTTTTTTATGAGTTCAATAAAATCCATTCTAAGCTGATTCATAACCTCAAATTCTGAAAGTTTAGTATATCCGTTATTGAGGTTATCGATTAGTTTTTGAGTTCTTTCTTTATCCGTTGCATAATTCAACATCATATCAACTTGGTATGATGAAATTTCTTTGTTTTCTGAAATTTTACTTGCAAGTTCAAGGTTGGTTTCGGTGGTTTTTCTAATGCAAGTTCCATCAAGATGAAGAAGAGCTTCAGCATTTTTCTCTACAAATTCTTTGCTATATACTCCTCTAGTTAATTTATTTAGGATTATAACAATATTGTATTTTTCGGCTTTTTCATCACCGTTTGCAAAAGCTTTTTGAACAAGGTCTTTTGCGATATCTAAATTGTCTTTATTTGTTTTATTCAAGATTTCGCAAATTTCTTCATTAGTTGCTTTTGCAGATTTCAAGGTATTTATAATTTCTATTTTGGCTGGAATATCTTCTTGTTTAAGATTTCTAAACATAATCCAACTCATGTCAGAATTGTTATCTAGCAAATCTTTGACTTGCGAATATAGCTGTTTAATTGCGTTAACATCGCTATTTTCAAGCCCTTCTTGGATTTTCGCAAAGCATTCTTTAGAGATGTTTTCGCCCGCAAACGTATCATAAAGAGATTTTGTTTTTTCAACACTATAACCAACTGATAGAACATGTTTAAAGATATTATCATCTTTAATTATACTATCGTATTTGCCAGTTTTGATTTCTTTGTAAAAATCAAGTTTTGCTTTTTGTTCCGTGCTTGAACCAGATAGCATAGTTCTATCAAAAGTTTCCAACTCATTTAATTTAGCTACATCAGAAGGTTCAATCCCTTGGATAAATTCTTTTGTTTCTTTAAGGCTTTCTTCTGCAATTGTTCCATAAAGTAGGTCTGATTTTATATCATCTGATAAATCTTTTTGAGCTTTCATTGTTTCTACTAGGTCTTTGAAATCAGCAATATTTTTTGCATTTATTTTATCGATTATGTCATAACTAATATTACTAAACTTGCCTTCTTCGGAATTAGTCCATTCCCAAAATTCTTTTACGGCAGCTAAATCTTCTGGAGTTGAGATGTTTTCAATTTTCTTTACGCAGTATTTAGCATATTCCCCTAATTTTTCATTAAAATCTTTAATGAAATCAGCTTTTTGCTGTTCAAAGTTTTCAGAAGTAATTTCGGATTGCACAATTCCTTTTGGAGTATTATTAGCGAATGTTATAGAACCGTCTTCGTTTACTACAATATTTTTTGCCTTTTTAGGAGAAGTATTATTTTTTATATCTTGTGATGTTTGACCTGTTTTTAATTTAGCTCGCATTCTTGCCAATACATCTTTCATTGATTCTTCTTTTTCAAGAGTTAGTCCTTCAAGTTGAGTGGTATTATTGCCAAGTTTCCCACTGCCCAAGTGGTATGCTTCTCTTTCAATTCCTTGATTTGTATATCCTTTCATGTCTTTATTTGGATCTATTCCGTTTGAAAATTCATCTTTGTAAATTCTAGTAATATATTCATTCAAAGAATTTTCTGGAGAGTGTTTTAGGTTATCATAATTGTCTAAAAGTTTTTTAGTATATGGACTTTTTAATATTTCTGAAAGTTGAGATTCTTTCTTTTCTTGAGGAATATTGTTGTCATTCATAATAACTTCTCTCAAACCTTTTTCTCCATATTGAGCTAAAATATCTCTATATTGAAGCATGTGAACGTATTCATGCGAAATAAGTCCTACCAATTTTCTTACGTTGTTTTCGGTTGAATTGATGTATATTGTACCTTTAGTCCAATCCGCTTGACCGTCAGCCTCTCCTGTTAAATTTTTCATTTCAATCTTTGGCTCAAAACCTTTCATTCCTATTTCTTCTGAAAGAATTGATATAACACCTTTGCAAAAGGCTTCTTTATCTGAACCACATTCCTTTACTAATTTCTTGAAGTCTGCACTTCTATTTTTAGCAATATCTTTGAAAACATTGCCAAGTTCGTTGTAATGTTGAGTTAAAGAATCTTTTAATTTCCCTGTAAAGATTAAAGAAGTTACTTCATCTTTAACTTCTGGAGCAGGCTCATTTAATCCTGCTTTTGTATCAGGATTGAATAAATCAACCTTTTCTTCTGTTGCCTCTTTTTTCAAGTCTGCTTGTTGCCATTGTTTTTTTACTTTTTCTGTAACAACTTCTGCTGGATTTTCTTTTGTTGCTTTTTCAAGTAATGCATCTTCTTCTACATTCATACCTTTTGGTGCATTTGGATTTGCTTCAGTTGCGGCAGTTTTGCTATTCATAGCCATATCCATCAACATAAGGTTATTACAATACGCAACAATTTCTTCTGGCGTGTGTGCAACTTTTCTATTTCCGTTTGGCATTGTGACTTCATAAACTTCTCTGCCATTTACTTCTGCTTTTTGAACTTTTACGTTGCTAAGCATTTCGCATTTTGAAAGGTTTTCATTCATCATACGTTCACGTTCAACAATCGCACCTTTATGCATGAAGATTAATTTTGAAATAGCTTTGATTTCACCTAAATTAGCTGCTTGACCTTTCAAGTGCTTCCAAAGATAATTTGTTAACCCTTCTTCTGTCAAATCTTTTGGCAAATGTCTTTGACCGTTCGCATCTGTTTTCAAAAGTTCTTTTGTAATTTCGTTTGCAGTTTCATACATTGTAAACCCTGCAACTTCTGCTACTGTTCCAGCTGTTTTAGCAATCATCCCTGGAGCTTGCTTCGCTATGAATGTTTTCATAACTTCTGTACCAGTTACAGCTTCTCCTTTTTCAAGAGTTTTCGCAACTCCTTGAACTGCTTTGGCTACTGGTTTTTCAAAGAGTTTCATTGTGCCATTAACAACTTTTCCAACAACGGTTGAATTTAATAGACCTGCAAAGGCACCAAATTTAGCAGATTCAACATTACCTTCTTTATATGCTTGCCATTCTTTGACAGCATCTTCTCCAGAATATTGAATGTCTTTTGTTTTTAAATTGATATAATTTTTACTCGCATCCCAAGTTGTAAATGTAGCGGCAGATGTTACCATTGAACCTGCTACTCTGCTTACTGTTACAGAGTTCCCGCCAACATTCATTACGGTTGTTGCTCCAATTTTTGATAATACTTTCGGAACATAAGGAGCTAATTTTGTTGCTACTTTGCTTCCTGCCCACGTAACGCCTTTGCCGATGGCTTCAGTACCAAGCAACATTAGAACAATATCTCCTGCTCCATCTACATATTGTTGGAAATTAACTTTATCTGTGGCACGCTTTACAACCCTATCTCCAAATGCTTTGTCGTAAGCCTTTGTCCAATCTCCGCCTTTTTGGGCTTGTGCGATGAAGTTTTTTACAGAATTTTCATTGTAATCCTTGCCTGTTAAATCTTTGAATGCTTGTCTAAATTCACTTTCATTAGCGGATGCTGTTTTTAACCTAGAAACTGCGTATTGTTTCTCTTTTTCAAGTCGTTTGATTACCGCATCAAAGCAAGTTGCAACATCTGTTGGATTAACTTTGTCTAATAATTGTCCAAGTTTTTCTCTATAAAAGGCAACGTTCATCCAACCTTGGTTGCCTTGATAATTCTTAATAACGTTGATTGCATTGTCATAAGCAAGAGCGATGTTCTCAGCGGCAGCTAGTCTAACTGCACGTTTTCCTTTTTCGGCTTTTGCTCTTGGAGTATTATTTTTTACATTAATTTCTGCTTGCGTTCTAATTTGAACACCGACTGTTTCAAGCATACTTGCAACACTATCAAGAGTTTTGTTATTAAAGCCTTTGAAATCTTTTGCAGAAATTTTGTTTAATTGGGCTTGATCAACTTGTGAAAGCCTTTCAAGTACAGTTTTACCAAGTTCAGACTTAATATCTAGCTTTAGATGGTCTTTTACAAAAGATTCTATTGAAATAGGCTTACTATTTCTTTGATAAGCCATAACTCCATAATTGTTATCCGCAACCATTGGAACAGTTTTATTGCTATCAAATAAATTAATTCCTAATGTTTCGAGAACTTTGGCTTTTATATCGCTAGGATTAGTTATTTTTTGAGATTTGCAGTATTGAATAGCACTCAAAACATTTTGTTTTTGTTGCGAATTTAAGTTATTAAATTTTTGGAAGAAAATCCTATTTCCAGCAGATGCTTTAAATCCGTATTTTGTAAGCTCTTGAGCTGGTTTTGATTCAGTAAGACTTTTTGCAATTTTAACGGTTTTCCCTGCTTTATATGAAAATTTTTCTCCATTTAATAAAATTAGCTTATTCGCTTCTTCATTAATTTGGTTATTGTCGGGATTTTTAATTCCAGATTTTAATAATTTATCTTTGGCAAATTCATATACATTGTCATAGCTTTTAGCTAGTTTTATATTTTGAACTTCGCCCGAATTAATTTCTTTGGTAAGTCTTCTAGTTTCAAATTGATTATATTTATTAATAGATTCTTCTTTTGACTTTCTTACACGCATAGGATAAGAATCTGCATTGAATTCCCCAGGGATAAGAATATCTGCACCAACTTGAGTAATAGCATTTTTACCTTTCTTCGGGTTTAGACGACGTAAAGTGTTTTCTTTAACTTTGAATTTTTGTGCAATTAGTGCTGGAGATTCTCCATTCTGAACAGTAGTTTTTGTATTACCTTTACCATCGTATAATGCGTATCTTTTTATCCCTTTTTCTTCTGTTTCTTGGACTAAGCGGTGTAATTTATTTGCATCATAGTTTTTGAGGTCTTTACCATTATACATTGTGGTAACTTTTTTACCGTCAAATTTAACTTTTTGTTCTAAAAGGTTTCCATCTTGAATATAGATACTAGTTACTGTTCCATCTTTTGAAATAGTTGTTCTATCAAGAAAATCTTCTTGGTCAACATTGCCGTCTTTATCTGTTTCAAGTGCAGTTGTAATTACCTTGGTATTATCTGCTTTTGTCGTTTCTAGAGTTACGTATGCGAGTTTGTTTTCTTCGCTTGCATCGTGGTATTTATAAGTTGTAACAGTATCAATATTCCCATTCTTTTTCTTTGTTTGTTTAATTGGTTTCCCATCTTGGTAGTTAACAACGGTTTCAATATTGTTTCCTTTTTCATCTGTAGATGAGATTGTTTGCTCTATTATGTCATCGCCATCTTTGATTGTTGTTATGGTATTTCCATTTTCATCTGTAGTAACTTCCTTACCTTCAGAGTACAAGTTGTCAGAAGTTTCAGTTGTTGAACTCTTTTCGACACTTATGCCTTTGTTTTCATCGAATTTGTTCGACGTATCGAAAATTTGTCCATTTGTAGTTGAAGAAGCAGAAGTGTTTGGGTTTGCAAGATGTTCAAATCCAGGATATACAACGCCATTTGTTTGCATATCTTTTTGAATGAACAGCATAATTTGCTCATCAGTCTGATTGGTTAGTTTGTGCTGAGCTTTGTATTCTTGAATAAATTGTTTTTGTTGTACGTTATATTCTGCCATTATCTACCATTGTTATTGTTAGAATTTTTTTTACGTAACAAAATGCCAGTTTCGCTTTCCCAATTATGAATAGCAAAACTACACAGCCTTGGGCTGCTATTATATATAACGTAATTTTCTTATCTTAATTTACATATTTCTTGAAAAATCGTTACAATGGAGGATATTTGTTACAAATATTTATTCAAAAATAATTGGTTTTTGTTTAACAACTTGTCTTACGTAGTCGTAATAATCATTGTTTTTGTATTGCTTGCAGTTTTCTAAAACTTTATCTGCTGCTATAAATCCGTGATTAACGGCAATTTCTTCCAGACAAGAAATTTTTACCCCCTTATTAAGTTCCATTGATTGAACAAAGTTACTTGCTTGGAGCATAGAATCGTGGGTTCCTGTATCAAGCCAAGCGAAACCTCTACCAAGAATTTCGACGTTTAGTTTTCCTTTTTCTAGATAAATTTTGTTTAAATCTGTAATTTCTAATTCCCCTCTAGCTGACGGTTTTAGCATTTTTGCATATTCGCAAACATTTTCATCATAAAAATACAGTCCTGTTACTGCATAATTTGATTTTGGATGTTTTGGTTTTTCTTCTAGGGATAAAACTTTTTTATGTTCGTCAAATTCTACAACCCCAAATCTTTCAGGATCTTTAACTGTATATCCAAATACAGTTGCTCCCGTGTTGTTGTTTACAACGTTTTTCAATATTGTTGAAAATCCGTGTCCGTGGTAGATGTTATCTCCTAAAATAAGTGCAACTTTTTCTTTGTTAATCCAGTCTTCTGCGATAAGAAATGCATCAGCAATTCCTTTTTGTACATACTGAATCCTATATTCAATGTGTAAACCCCAGCGAGAACCATCACCAAGAAGTTTAACGAAATTGTCATAATCAGCTTCATTGGTAATGATTAAAATATCTTTTATCCCCGCAAGCATAAGAGTTGATAAGGGATAATAAATCATTGGTTTATCATAAATGGGTAATAGTATTTTTGATATATGATGAGAAGCTGGATATAATCTGCTTCCTGCACCTGCTGCTAGTATTATGCCTTTCATTATTCTCTCCTTTGTTTGATTTCTATTATTTGCAAGAATCTTTTATTCTAATTTTTATTCCAAAGATTGTGATTACTTTGTGTAAGGTACTTACCCCTTGAGTTATTTTTGTTGAAAAAATAAAATTCATTATCTTTTTCACAATAGGTGTATTTTCTGGATCTTCAATATATGTTAAATTTAGTTCTTTAACTTTGTCAGGGGTGTTATGTTTGTAGTGAGAGATGTAAATTGAAGTCAGATACTCAGCCAAATAACCGATTGCTCTTGTTTCCATTACGTCAGTTTGTGTATTTTTAAATTCTTCATAAACTTTAAATAGAACATCAAATGTAAATTTGCAGTATTCGTTAAATAAGTCTTTTCTCATTACAAACATATTGCATAGATAATGACTTGTCGAATTTTGCAATTCTTTCATCTCTTCAATATATTCTGGATGAAGTTCAACTATTGCTTGTTCCATTTTTTCATACCAAATGGCTTTTGAGCTTGATGCTTGTATAAAACGCTCTTTGCAATTGTTCAATGTTGGGTCCAAGTTTTTGGCATCATATTCTTTGCTACAAATAATGTCATATTTTTCGGTAAGATTATCTATGTATTTCTTATCTAATAATTCCAAATATTTGTTATCAATTTTTGCAAATTTATAGCAAGTAGAATTTGGTAACCAAGTTTTTTGATTATGTTCTGATTCTGAAAAATCAAAATGCCTTCTATAGTGCATTAATCCTACAAAATCAGGATTTCCAAGCTCCCCTTGGTTTTTCCAAGCCCAATAAATAGCACTCATTTCATTGAAATATCTATTGAGCTTGGAAATATTATCTCCTGTATTGTCCCCAATTAAGTTGTTTTGAAGCCACTCTTTGTCTTTTGACGTTAGCATTCCGTCTTTAGATTTTTCAATCATTACATCTCTTCCTACTTGTATAGGAACAAATATGTCAGATTTGAGTAATTTCGCAGGTTTGTGATACGCAACAAGTATTTTTATTTTGTGTTCCATTATTTAATCCCTACCAATAATTTATTTTGCAATTTTTCTTCCCAAGTATATGCACTTTGGATGCTTTCTTCTAGAGTATGTTTTGGGTTCCAGTTTAAATTTTCTTTTGCTTTATTGTTATCTGCAACCAAGCTTGCGGGATCTCCAGCTCTTCGAGGTTTCATTTCAACAGGTATATCTTTTTGTGTAACTTTTTCACAAGCTGCAAATACCTCTTTAACTGTATTTCCGTCATTCGTTCCAAGATTGAAGAAGTTTGTTTCTCCTCCTTCATCTAAGTATTTTAGGGCTAAAAGGTGTGCTTGAGCTAAATCTTCAACATTGATATAATCTCTTACGCAAGTTCCATCTTTTGTATCATAATCATCACCAAACATTTGGAATGTTTTACCATTATTGAATGTTGATTTTAGAATATTTGGAATAAGGTGGGTTTCAGGGTCGTGCCATTCTCCAATTCTTGATTTTAAATCTGCCCCAGCAACGTTGAAGTATCTCAATCTTACTGATTTCAATTCATATGCTTTGTTATAGTCATCCATAATTTTTTCAATCATTAGTTTTGATTGTCCGTATGGATTGATTGGGTTTTGCGGATGTTTTTCATCTATTGGAATATAAACAGGTTCGCCATAAGTTGCAGCTGTTGAAGAAAATACAATCTTTTTAACGTTGTTTTCAAGCATTGCTCTTAGTAAATTTATTGTTCCGCAAACATTATTGATATAATATTTTTGCGGGTTCACGACTGATTCCCCAACTTGAGAGAATGCTGCAAAATGTACAACTTTCTCAATATTAAAATTTTTAAATACCGAATTTATGTCGTCAAAATTTGTCAAATCGCCTTGTTGAAATTCAACATTTCCGTATTTTTGTAAAGTTTGAACTGTTTCAATATGACCAGTTGAAAGATTATCAAAAATTACGACATCGTTATTATTTTCTAATAAGGTCATAACACAATGGCTTCCGATATATCCTGCTCCACCTGTTACTAAAATCATTATTTGCAAACCTCCTCAAATAATTCAATTGCTCTACCGATTGCTAAATCCATATTGTAGTATTTGTAATCTCCTAATCTTCCTAGGAAATATACATCCTTTTGTAGTTTAGCATCATTTAGATATTTTGCATAGAGTTTGGCATTTTCTTCGCTTGCGATTGGGTAATATCTTTCATTTTTCCCAAGCTCAAAAAATTCAGAATATTCTTTTGCAATAACTGTTTTTTCTGATTTATCTTGCAAGTAGTGTTTGTATTCGTGAATTCTTGTGAAATCATAGTTGTTTGGATAATTTATACAAGCGTGTGATTGATAAATTTCTCTGTCATAAGTTTCAAATTTGAAATTTACGCTTCTGTATGGAAGTTGTCCATATTTATAGTTAAAGTATTCATCAATTGAACCAGTATAGAAAATCCTTGCATTTTCTAATAAATTTTTATTTTGAGCTTTAAAAGTTTCAAAATCGGTGTTTAATTGAAGTTCAATATTAGAATTATCTAACATTTTTTCAACAACTTTTGTGTAGCCTTCCGTTGGAATTCCTTGGTATTTGTCTTGAAAGTATCTGTTGTCTTTACTCAAATAAACGGGAACTCTTGCTGTTACCGCTCCATCAACATCCTTTGGAGATAATCCCCATTGTTTGGTTGTGTAGTTCAAAAAGATTTTTTCATATACATAATTTGCTAGATATTTTAAATCGTCATCATCTTGTTTTTGAAATTCTAGTATAGGAACTTTTGTGTTGTATTCAAAAGTGTCGAGTAATTTTTCCTCAAGTTTTTTCGCCATAGATTGTGGAAAAACTTGGTACAAAGTATTAAAATTGAAAGGTATTTGAGCTTCTATACCGTCTAAAATCCCTACAACTTCGTGCATATAGGTATTGAAAGAAGTGAATTGGCTCAAGAATTTCCAAACTTTTTCATTATTTGTGTGGAAAATGTGTGAACCGTATTTGTGTATCATAATACCGTTTTTATCTCGATAGTCGTAACTATTTCCAGCAACATGTTCTTTTTTATCAATAATAATAACTTTTTCGTTTAATTCTGTTGCGATTAGGTTTGCAATTGTTGCCCCGCTAAATCCCGCACCTACAACGATGTTAGTTCTACTCATATTATTTATTCCTTTCAATGCCAATAATTTGTTTTCCGAATAGTGATATAAATATCCCCGTTTTATTTATGTTAATCTTAATAAGTTTCTTTAGCAAGGAATCTTTTTTATATCCATATTTTTGTAAATATTTTTGAGGATTATTAAGTAATAAATTTAATTCCCCTTTATGCTTTTGAGGAAAATCTTTTTCAAAGTTTTCTTCTTTTTTGAGTTCTTTGAATGTTTTTTCAAATCTATCTAAAAACTGTTTTTTATATTCAGGTGCAATCCTTTGCAAATTCCATTTGTAATCTCGGTACTGTTTTTTTAGTTTGTATGGATTTGCATAAGGTTTAATTTCCAAGTGGTCGTTTAGATATTGTGTAAGTAAATCATACTCATCACTAATGCAGAAAATCTTTTTAGGATTATTTATTGTTGAAGTTGAATTGTCTTGCCTATAATGCAAATATGGAGTATCCGTAACAATGATTTTATTTGCACAAATCAACGCTTTAAATGTGAATAAAATATCTAAAAATGCACCATTTGGACTTTCTGTGAAGAAAATATTGTTATCAAAAATTAGATTTCTTTTGTACAATGCAGCCCAAATGCTTGGATGTGCTTTCAAAATCTTTGGGTATTCTTTCAAATTAAAAGCTTTGTTATTTGGAATTTTAGAAAGGATTGTTTCTCCTGAGATGTTTTCATCTTTATTTCCAAAATATTGATAAAAGTGACATTTTGCAATATCACAATCATTTTTAGTAATCATTTCATGCAAAGTTGAAAACATTTCTTTATCAATAAAATCGTCAGATTCAATTATTGCAATATAATCGCCAGTTGAGTTCTTAATTCCGTTGTTTACAGATTTTGCATAGCCTTTGTTTTCTTCATTATGAATTACTTTAACTCTACTATCTTGTTTAGCGTATTCATCAATTATTTCTGGACATTTGTCTGGAGATTTATCATCTACAATGATAATTTCAAGGTTTGTATAAGTTTGAGTGAGAATACTATCCAAACATTGTTTTAAGTATCTTTCAACATTATAAACAGGGATTACTACAGAAATTTTATCCATTATCTTAATTCTCCATTGATTAGTTTTTCATAGAATGTATTTGAAACCTCTTTAACTTTATTTAGTCCAAGTATTTTAGGTTTGTGTGTGAGTTTGTGTACTCCTGTTGTTGATTTTATTTCATTCCAACGCTTTTCGTTAAATTGGTTTAATAATTCTCTTTGGAAATGTTGCACAGGTATAAAACTAACAAAAGGTGTTTTCCCCCATTCTTCTTTTAGTTCTTTACTTGTAGTAACCATTGTAAATGCGTGTAAATACATGAAATAGTTCATTAGAAAATTGTTGTCATCCCAATATTTTTCGAGTACAGATTTTAGGATGTTTAATATTGGGTTATTAGGTTTTGAGTGAATAAAGTAACTTGCAATATTTAGTCCATCTAAGTCATCATTTTTATAATTCTGAAATAAAAATAGGTCAGATGTTGTGATATATTCTGGAAGTTTTTCGGTTAATAAAACAGTTGAATCTATCCAGCAACCTCCGTATTCTAAAAGTAAATATGTCCTTAAAATGTCAGAAAAATGTGCCATTCCCATTTTGCCAGCTTTTAGTAAATCATAGTATTTTTGAGGAATTTCAACATAATCTCTAATTGTTTCAAGGCTCAAAACAATGTGCTTTTTATTTGGTTCAAATTTATCAATACTTTCAACGCAACGTTTAACAAGTTCTGGTGCGTTTTCAATTCCGCTATTCCAAAATTGCCAGATGGTGTAATCTTTTATTTCTTCTTTTTTATATTCTACTTGGCAAACTTCTTTGATTGCGGATTTGACGTATTTTTTTAGATAACTCTTTGCCATATCCCCTTTCATAATTCTTCTAATTCGGCGATTGGGAATAAATATTTCCAGGTAGAGTTTTTTTAGCCCATTCAATAGTTGTCTTAAAGGTGAAAATATTTTCATTCTTTTTCCCCTTTCAAGATGTTTATAACTTCTGGATAGGCTTTTAAAAGCTGCTCAAGTGATTGATTGCCAGATAAGCCTTTACCTTTTTTGATATTGATTTTGCATAGTCCAGAATTTTGAGTGCTTTCAATTACTTTTAGTGTTTTAGAATATCCGTTAACAATTTGAATTGGGGTTTTATTTAATATAGCCATTCCCCAGAAAAATATATCATCTTGTGTTGGCAGAATTTTTTGAAATTTGTTTTTGTCAAGAATATCTTGGTATAAACTATTAGGGGGGTACAAAACTCCTCCACAACCAATAATTGTGTTGTAAAGGCTTGGCTTTTGGTATTTCCGCCAGTTCCAGATAATTTTATTGCTTGAGAAAAATGAAAGGTTATTAGATTTATCAAATTTTACTCTAAACGCTCTGATTGTCGTAATTGCATTCGGATTTTTTAGGTAGCCATTGTACAAATCTTCAATAACTTTTCCGTCATAATAAATGTCATCATCAAAGGTGATAATGATGTCATTAGGGCATTCTAAAATTGTTGGAACAAGTTTTTTGTATGATTTTAAATCTTCGCACCATTTGATTTCTAATCCGTACTGTATTAATTTAGTCAAACTGCTCGGTAAATCTTCTTCTTTTCTAGGAAATTGCTCTTCAGCGAGCCACAAAATTAATCTATCTGGTTTTACAGATTGGGTTAACAAGGATTCTATTGTGTAGTGAAGAGTTGGAATCCGTTCAGGAAAGGATGTCAAAGATGCTGTGATCTTAGTATTTCGTTGTTCTTCGTTATTTAATCCAAATTCTGAAAGTTTTCTATAGTTGATATGTGGTTTCTTTTTTGATTTTATTCGGATTGTTAAGCCAAACAAGTTGATAAAATAGTGATTATCGAGAAATCTAATATCAATCAGATGTTTTTTACTATAGTCTATTCTCCATATTGGAAGAAGTGAAAAAAGA
>OHBM01001346.1_pt1 | contig 18090 bp, 12 predicted proteins | sample 1577251 | NCBI WGS metagenome assembly OHBM01 (sample SAMEA3541557, study PRJEB24748) | human gut metagenome | biome: human gut; feature: human-associated habitat; material: faeces | place: China | collected 2012 | reverse complement strand
CGCCGATACCGCCACGAATATCTCTCGCAAAGAACAGGGTCTTCATGGCCAGATCAGCGTCTTCGGCATAGGCGCGGAGGAAGCGATTCGTGATCTCCTCGTCACGCTCTCTGCGCAGGGCGCCGATCGTAGCGAACAGATCCAGACATTCAGACTGGGTGGAACGATATGTAACTGCGCCATTTTCCGTATGGGTCATATTTGCTTCTTTCTTTAGAAACTTCAGCATGGAAATCACTCCTCCGTGATGAATTGGTTATACAAGGCACCATCAGGGATTTGAACCCGAAAGTACGATTTCTAGTCGTAGTTGTTACCAAGAATTGCTGTTGGTGCCTTTCACAAGATGCCTGACATATCGCAAGTCCTAAGCCGCCAGTTGACCGGCGCCCTGACCTCTGCATCGGATCGGATTCAAGACCGTTGGGTGTTGCTGTGGGCATCTTTATTGATAAAACAAGGCACCATGTGAAGTGTGAATCGAACCCACGAACGACGGGTATGAACCGCCTGCTATAACCATCTTAGCTATTCAATCTTTGCTGTTGGTGCCTTTTTGTCTAAGGAGTGAATACATCATCCGGGTGGGGCTCGAACCCACGACACAGAGATTGGGGTCTCCCGTTCTACCATCTGAACTACCGGAGATGTATTCGACAAGACGCTGTCCTTTATCATCATAAAGGGGGTCTCACCCTTTGTCGGCCTGCCCCGAAAGCAGGTGCTCCTTCGTTGAGCTAATGTTAATAGATAATGCTGTTAGCGTCTTTTACAAAGCGCATTCTTTATTCCGGAGAGGTTACTACGCCAGACCAGAACAGCGTCTATGATTAAAAGTCATATGCATGGGTTTGCTGTATGCGCTTTTCGTGATTTAAGAATACTGCCTGTTCAGAGGAAAAACACGGAAAAAAAGTTGCGAACTCAAGAGCAACTACCTAAAAGTCTGCGAAAAATTGGTTCAAACCCATTCCAGACCGCAGTTGGCAAGGAGCTGTTCTTTCATTTGGACACCTCCTGTGGTAAAATGAGGCCATAAACTGCAGGAGGTGGATTTCGTGGCATATAGTGAGTTGGTCAAGAGTTTTGAGCGTATCCGGAGCTACATGCGCGAATTCTATGTCTATGGGTTTAAGAGTCGGGAAGAGTACAGCATCAAGAGTGCCCGCAGCTACGATAATGAGCGGCGAAGAATTGAGAGTTGGATCGGCGACTTTATGTCCTTCCATCAGGACACATCCGGCAAGAATGTATTCCTCTCGGTTGACAGCAGGCGGATCCCACACAACCCGCTCCACAAGGCTTTTAAAGCCAAAAGCTTTACCGATAAGGACATCACCCTCCACTTCTATGTGATGGACCTGCTGGCCGATGGCAGCGCGCTTTCTTCCAGAGAGATTGTCGATTGCATCAATGATGACTATCTCTCTCATTTCAGCGGCGCCTTCTCTCCAGACGAATCCACCGTGCGGAAAAAGCTCAAGGAATATGAGGCGCTTGGTCTGCTAAGCTCCGAGAAATGCGGTCGTGAGGTACTCTACCGGAGAACGGATGATAACACCGTTGATTTGAATACCTGGGCAGACGCCCTATCCTTTTTCTCCGAGGAGGATCCACTCGGGGTGATTGGCTCCTTCTTGATCGATAAATTGGAAAAACCTTCTGATAGCTTCCGATTCAAACATCACTACATGCTCCACGCCCTGGACAGTGATGTCCTCTGTGATCTGTTGGCGGCAATCGATGAAAAAAGAGCTGCGGAACTGACCGTCAGGAGCCTGCGGAGTGGCCGCGACTATCAAAGGACGGTTTGTCCTCTGAAGATCTATGTCAGCACCCAGTCCGGGCGCCAGTATCTGCTCGGCTACCATTACCGGGGGCGGCACTTATCTTTCTTCCGGTTGGATGCCATCAAAAAGGTCACGATTGGGAATGTCGAGAAACACTACAGCAAGTACTTAGGGTACCAGGAGAAGTTTGACCAGCACCTTTGGGGTGTCTCAACGGGTCCCGACCATAATTTGGATCATATTGAAATGACGGTCCATTTTGACCCGGGCGAGGAATTCGTGCTGCACCGCCTGGAGCGCGAGAAGCGCCATGGTACAGTCGAACTATTGGACTCACAGACTTGCAGGTTTTCAGCCGATGTCTATGATGCCTCAGAGATACTGCCCTGGCTGCGCACCTTCATCGGCCGCATTGTAGATCTCAAATGCTCCAGCCAGTATGTTTTGGATATGTTCCAAGAAGATTTGGCTCGGATGGACGCTCTGTACGGAGGTGGCAACGATGTTATTCAGTGAGATCTACGGAAGCTATTTCAATGTCGTCGCAGCTGTCCTTTCCGAAGCATCCGATGGGAAGTTGACAGATCGAAGAATGACCGAGCTTGTCCGGGAAAAGGCTTTCGCGGAAAGCGCGCTTGCAATTCCGGCAGCGCTGAAATCCGGAACCTGGCCTTTACTCGATCAGGAGTATCATTCCATACTTCACCACAAGCCAACCATGCCTTTGACAATGCTCCAAAAGAGATGGCTCAAAGCGCTGCTGTCTGATCCCAGAATCGCTCTGTTTGATCCGGACACGACCGGGCTGGAAGATGTTGATCCGCTGTATGCTCAGGACACCTTCATTCTCTTTGACCAGTACGCGGACGGAGATCCGTATGGGGATCCCGCCTACATAGCTTGCTTCCAAACAGCACTGAAGGCAATTCGAAAGAAGAGAAAACTGCGTATCCGGTTCCGTGGCCATACCGGCGCCCGCCATTCGATCGAGTGTATACCTTACCGCCTGGAATATTCCGCCAAGGACGATAAGTTCAGGTTACTGGCAACCGGCAAGCGACGGCTCAACACGATCAATATGGCTCGTGTGCGTTCATGCGAGTTGCTGGATGCCTATGATCCCAAATCCATCACGCTGCCTCAGGAAAATTCCGAAGAGCTTGTAATGCTGCTTCATGACGAGCGCAACGGGCTGGAACGTGTGCTGCTACACTTCTCCCATTTTGAAAAAGAGACTCAGAAGTTGGCCGATCGGCTCTATCAGATCAGGCTCCGTTACGACAAGGACGATGAGACCGAGCTGCTTATTAGGGTGCTGTCCTTCGGCCCGGTGCTGGAAGTCATTGAACCAAGCGCTTTTGTCACGCTGATGAGAAAGCGGATTGCCGTTCAGAAACAGCGCTTCTGCCAATAATTCTCCTAAGCACAGAAAAAACCATCATTCGTCAGAAAGGCTGCACGAGAAATGACTGATAACGAAACCAATTTGACCTTACTGAATGTGAATCAGATTGTGAGCCTATTGTCCCGGGCCTATATCAAGCTCATCAAAAACGGTACCCCACTAAAATCTTTTCCCTCCGTGATGCTGTGGGGGCCTCCGGGTATCGGCAAATCCCAGGGTGTTCGTGAGATAGCGTGCAACATCCAGGCTAAGACCGGAAAAAAGGTTTCCATCACAGATGTACGCCTGTTGCTATTCAACCCGGTAGATCTCAGAGGCATCCCGACGACCAACGCGGATAAAACCCTATCGGTGTGGCTGAAGCCTCAGATTTTCCAGATGGATGAAAGTGAAGATGTGATCAACATCCTCTTCCTAGACGAGATCACCGCCGCACCGCAGTCGGTGCAGGCCGCTGCCTATCAGATCACGCTGGATCGCGTTATTGGTGAGCATAAGCTGCCGGAGAACTGTATCGTCATTGCCGCTGGCAACCGCGTTACCGATAAATCCGTTGCCTATAATATGCCACGCGCATTAGCCAACCGTCTCTTGCACATTACTGTGAAGGGCGATCCTGACTCCTGGCACGACTGGGCTGTCAAATCAGGCATTCACCGCTTTGTCACCAGTTTTCTGGAGTATAACCCAACCGCTCTCATGCGCTCCGATAGCCCTGAATCCACCTTGGCTTTTCCAACACCTCGTTCCTGGGAGATGGTCAGCAACATCCTTACCAATATCTCAGAAAACATGGACGCAATTCAGCCTTTGATATCCGGCTGTATCGGGGCAAGCGTAACTTACAATTTTGCGAAATGGTGCACTCTGTTTTCAAACCTGCCTTCAATCGAAGACATCTTCGCCGGGAAAAAGACTGCTGTTGAGAAGTCTCCGGAAATGCAGGAGGCCCTTAGGGCTGAGATGGTCGCCTATGCGCGTCAGCATCCGGGAAAGGAGCTCATCAACAACTCTATAGTATTCGCTTGTGATCTTCCTTGGACTTTCCGCACCAACCTCCTCCATGATTATCAGCTCATCCCTAAGCTCCGCCCCATTCTTGCAGAAAACGCAATATACCTGGATGCGGTTAAGGCAGGCATGAAATGACTGATAAGCGAATCAATAAGCTCAAAAGAAAACTCCAGGAGGCCCGGTATCGGCTTCTGACACGGGAGCCGGAGTTGGCGGCGCCGCTGGTAGAGATGTTGTTTGTCACCAATGTGGATGTGCGCCGGATGTCAACAAACGGGAGTTGCATCTACTTTGACGCGAGCTGGTTGGAAAAGCTCGACGACAACAGCTTGGATTTTGCGCTCTGCCACCAGCTCATGCATATCCGGTTAGGGCATCTCTCACGCCCGCAGTTTTATAAAGGTGACCGTTTTCACTTTGCCTGCAATATCGTTGTCAACTCCTCGCTTATCCGGTATGACTTCACGGATGACAAGCTCCCTGGAATCGGCGAGATCCACCATGAGACTTTTTATCCCAAAGTTGAAGGCTGCGAGTTGACGCCTTACGAGGCATTTCAGATGACACCTTTGGATCCTTCCACGTTGAGTGATGCGCAGCGCCGCAATCTCCTGCTGGATTCAGATGAGTGGTGGGATAGGCCGAACGCCCGCACCGAGGATGGGGTCCTGATTCTCAGCCCGGATGACCCTGATCCCGATGACCTAATTCCATCTGAGCGCATTCGAGGAATCATCGAGCGAGTGTGCAAAGGGTTCCGCAAGCAGGAGATGCCTGAAGTATATCGCCCGGAAGCAGATGATGATGACGAACTGGACGATCTCATCTTCGAGTATACAACACGCCCGAGTGCGAATCTCAAAGAGGCAATTCGGGAAATCCGGGGTTCAAAGGACCGCGATGCAGAAAACTATGACAGTAGCACCCTTTGTGAGCGCGTCCTTCACCGATCGAAAATCACGACTCACGATTGGCAATCTCTCTTGAACCACTTTATCATGGACGAAACAAGGGACTACAGCTTTACCCCTCCCGATCGCAGGCTGCAGGACCTGGACTTCTTTCTGCCGGATTACAACGAGTCTGAAACGCCCAGGCTCAATGTTTTGTTCATGGTTGATATCTCTGCCTCTTTGAAAGATCAGGAAGTGGCCATGGCCGCCGCCGAGATCTGCGCAGCTATTGAGCAATTCGGCGGGATGCTTAGCGGCTCCATCGGTTTCTTTGATTCGGAAGTCCGACGGGTAGTTCCCATTACCAGTGCGGAAAACCTGCTGCAACTGAAGCCATATAGCGGAGGCGGGACAAGTTTCCAGTGCATTTTTGATTATGTTCGGGAACATATGTCTGACAATGTTCCTTCAGAAATCGTCATCATGACAGATGGGAAAAGCGATTTCCCGGAATATGAGGCCTCATCCGGCATACCTGTGCTCTGGCTGCTCACCAATAACCGTGTTAGGATCCCCTGGGGGCAGGCGGCGTACTTCCGAAAATAGGAGGTATTTGTGCATACACAGGAACAACGTATTAGTCAAAATGCATTGACTTGCCAATTCCGGCCATTAACGGTACAATATGAGCACAGAATCATCACCATGGAGGTATTGCAATGGCAACGGATAGCACCCTTCAAAAAATAGCCGATAATCTTCTCGCGCAATTCGACAAGACTCTACTTGATAATTCAACAGATTTTTCTTCTTGCGACCAAATATTGAACGCAGCTCCCTCTGAACACAAAGGTGGGTTGGAGTCCCTTTACTGTGATCTACTTTTGGACGCACTTATTTCGGGTTACTACAGGTATTCCGAGATGGACACCAAGCAGTTGGTCGATGACCCACTATATACAAAATTCAAGAAAATGGTATATGGACTCGATAGATCGGATCCATACAATTTGCTGTACTACGCCATTATTGATTTGGTATCCGGAAAGAAAGAGAATGTTCTTCAGTACTTGTCGGCTTACCTAGATGAAAAAATCAAAAGCCTCAAAACAGAGTCTGGGATATTCACAGCTGAGGATTTCACATACATTCTGGTGGTTCCACTGAAAGAGGGCTTTCCCGGTATGTGGAGCGCCATAGGAAGAATGCTGGATAGAGACGATGTTGAAGCAGGAATCCCTGAAATGTGTGCTGCTCTGGATCACCTGTATTATGACTCTAAGAATGAGAGCATCATCGAGTCACTTACCCAGGTCTTACAGTGTAATCCGAAGATCCTGTTAGCAAAAGAACTCCTCGGATATACCTACTACAATATGCAGATGTTGGGAAATGCACTCTCATATTTTGAGCAATTTGAAGATGGAAAACCCACATCTCGCATTTTCCTTGAGGGCACCGTCTACTTCTGGATGGCATGGTGCTACGGAAAGAAAAAGGACTGTCTCAAGGAAGAAGAATACTATCGGAAGTCACTTGAGGCTCTTCCTGTCGGCGAAAATACCCTAAATAATCTAGGGTACTCGCTGTATAAACAGAGGAAATTCAAAGAAGCCCAAAGCGTATTTGAAGACTGCCTGCGGCAGAATCGAGATGTGCGCTATGCCGCAAATAATCTCGTGCGAACCCTTCTCGCCCAAGGCAAGAATGGAGAGGCTCAGAGAGTCATCCAAGAGCATGAGCGTTTTGTCTCAAAGGATTTGAAGAAGAGGGCTGAAAAGCCAGTTGGCAAAGTAAAAATCGCTGTCCCAGAGCCTGCCGTTACTGATGTTGAGGCGGAAACGATCGTAGACATCGGCGTAAAAAAACAGCAATTCTCCAGCGAAAAGCTTCTCGAAGATGAACTGGTGCAGCGGATGGAAATTGGCATTCCTGTATTTGGGATGCCGCTCCGTATATATCAGAAGCGAGGTGTCTATGGCAGGCAATTTGTTTTGAGGAATGGCAGGCTTGATATCCTTGGGATTGATACCGCTGGAGACCTGTATGTTATCGAGTTGAAAAAGGACTCTGGCTATGATGACGCTTATGCACAAACGCGAGAGTATATCGATTGGATTGAGGAAGATGTTGCAGTCAAAGGACAGCGTGTATTTGGCATAATATGTTTGAATGATCCGACAAAAGATCTCATTGAAAAAGTCAAGGCTGACGATCAGATGCGGCTATTTGAGTACTCCATTTCCTATTCAGAGATTATCTAACGAAGAAGGCATGTATCCAGCAAGACCGTCCGATCAACTAGACAATCCTCGTTTCCTTGAATGAAATATGTTTTATTCCTCTAATCGGTACGGATAAAGGCAAAGAAGTGATGAAGAATCTTTTCAAAGAGCAGCTTAAACGCCAGAAAAAGTAATGTCAAAAGGCATACTTTTTGGCTGATGGCATTTTTGGTCGATCGAAATCAAATATGTGTTTCAAAATGCCATAAACAAATTAGTGAGATATTTCAAAAAACAATGGACATTATGGTGCAATTCTTCTCCATAAAACGTCGCCCTTTTCCGATGCTCGCATTACAATCGCATTAATGCTTTTAGAACAGTATAGCAAACTATTCGCAGAGAGTGATCAGGGGGATTTTCGTACCATCGGTGGAGCAAAATACTGTCTTTCGGCTAAAATTACTTTTCGTATACTGCGAATTACCGCATATACAATTGCCTGTCGCTGATGAAGGGTGATAAGGTTGTCGAGAGTATCAAAAAACTTTCCAATTTTGCGTTGTTCCTCAAGTGATGGGAGAGATACCTCGCCCATACAGAGTTTGTCATAATAGAAGTAAAGTCGAACACCGCCCTCTTGCAACTGCCAAATCAACTTTTGAAAATCAGGCGACTTGAACCAGTGCCACAGAAGTCTGTCATCAACATCATCGGAAGTCTTAAAAATCTCGTAAAGTGGGCTAACTATGACATTTTTCCCGGTGTTTTGATATCCAATCGAGCCAACATTTATTCTTGCCGGATTGTAGGCAAACGAGTTTGGAGAAACGATATAGTACATTCTTTTATTAGCTTCTCGCATAGTGCCACCATTTTCAAACTTCTCGTCTTGCGGCACAAATCCGCTCTCGTTGGTTATTGAATAACTCTCCAACGGCAGGTTTTCTCTATTCTTTTCTCCCGACAGAAAAGTTATCTCGGAGAACTTACGCTGTTCCCAAGAGAATGTATAAAAAGGGGGTGTCAGTTGGACAATCAGAGAAATATCCGGAGGTGAATGCAAAAATGGCTGTCGTTGATGAAGGGTGATAAGGTTGTCAATACCTCGCAGAAAGTGTCCAATTCTTTGCTGTTCCTCTTTTGACGGGGCAAACAAGTCGTACTCACCATACTCTTGTGCGTTTACACCCGGCTGTCCAGATCGCTGCGAGGTAATACGAATATACTTCTCATAGCTTGGCGAAAGGGTGCTTTGAAAAACAAATTCTGCATCATTGTCCTGATTGACTTTTGCCCGAATAAGGAAACCTGCAAAGTACACAATGCCGTCGTTTTCCCTGTAAATGTAGGTTTTTCCGACACTTGCACCAGTTCGTGCAAAGACAATATCTCCGCTTGAGAGTAGATATTTCGACATACCATCAAGGCAAATATCAGGGGACGAAAGATCAGAAAGCAAGAACTCTCTGCTGGCATCATCAATATCCGTGATTCTGATGTATTTGTTTTTTCCGTCAAACTCCTTAGCGGCTGCGTTAAGTCCATACTCAAAAGTACCGCACATTTCAGACAACTTACGCTGTTCCCAAGCTATTCGGTTACAGTCGAGCTTACACAGGTATGAAATATAGGAATTAAGTTTGATATTTCGGGATTTATAGTTGCTATTCCAGGATTATATGCTATAATATAAAATGTATTTTAGTACTTACTCGCGGGCCGAGAGAAAGGAATGATATGATGGCTGTAAGCTATAAAAAACTCTGGCACATTCTGCTTGATCGAGATATGAAGAAAAGAGATTTGCAGGAAGCTGCAGGGCTCACAAAATACGCAATGAATAAGCTTAGTCGTGATGAAAATGTCAGCACTGAAGTGTTGGGAAAAATCTGCTCCGCTTTGAATTGTACAACTGACGATATTATGGAGTTTGTTTCTGACGAAAAGTAAGTCCGTTTTATGGGACACTAGTTGTGTGTATCATAATAGGGGGGTAGTACGTTGCCCTTAGAAAAAGAAAAAGGATGGGGTCACAGAATGAATAAGCAACAACTTGCTCAGAAAATATGGGCTTCCGCAAATCAAATGCGTTCCAAAATTGAAGCAAATGAATATAAGGATTACATACTAGGCTTTATTTTTTACAAGTATCTTTCCGATAAGGAAGTTAAGTTCTTGAAGGAGAACGACTATGATAATGAACTCCTGAAAACCGTATCGGAGGAAGATGCCGAAACAGTTGAATGGATCCAAAAAAACATAGGCTACTTTATTGCCTATAAGGATCTTTTCTCCACTTGGCTCACGATGGGTAAGGACTTTGATGTTTCAAATGTCCGTGATGCTCTTTCTGCATTTAGCCGACTAATTTCTAATTCGCATAAAAGGGTATTTGAAAAAGTATTTGATACCCTGCAAACAGGCCTTTCCAAACTTGGCGATAGCTCCGGTTCACAAACGAAAGCAATTAGTGGGCTGCTGACGCTGATAAAAGATATTCCTATGGATGGCAAGCAGGACTACGATGTTCTCGGTTTCATCTACGAATATCTTATCAGTAACTTTGCAGCAAATGCTGGAAAGAAAGCTGGCGAGTTCTACACCCCGCACGAGGTATCGCTTCTGATGTCCGAGATCGTTGCGAGTCATTTGAAGGGTAAAAGTGAAATCAAAATCTACGACCCGACAAGCGGTTCGGGCTCACTGCTTATCAATATTGGTCAAAGCGTTGCGAAGTATATGAGCGACGACAACAATATTCAGTATTACGCTCAGGAGTTGAAAGAGAATACTTATAACCTGACCCGAATGAATTTGGTTATGAGAGGCATTGATCCCGCTAACATTATCACTCGTAACGGCGATACTCTCGAGGAGGATTGGCCGTACTTTGATGAAAATGATCCGGTCAATACCTATAACCCTCTCTATGTGGATGCGGTCGTATCCAATCCGCCGTATTCGCAGGCTTGGGATCCGTCTAATAAAGAGGGAGATCCTCGTTATGCTCGTTTTGGACTTGCTCCCAAAGGAAAAGCCGACTATGCTTTCCTCTTGCACGATCTGTTCCATATCAAGCCGGACGGTATTATGACAATCGTTCTTCCCCACGGCGTACTGTTCCGTGGCGGTGAGGAAGGTGAAATCAGAAAAAACCTGATCGAGAATAACCATATCGACGCCATTATCGGGTTGCCTGCAAATATCTTCTTCGGGACAGGGATCCCCACCATTATTATGGTGCTGCGCCAAAAGCGTGAGAACACCGATGTTCTTATCATCGACGCATCCAAGGGATTTATCAAAGAGGGTAAAAATAACAAGCTCCGTGCGTCTGACATTAAACGCATAGCAGACACCTTTATCAAGCGTGAAAGCGTCCCGAAGTTTTCACGAGTTGTCAGTCGTGAAGAAATTCGCAGCAATGATTATAACCTGAACATTCCTCGCTATGTGGACTCATCTGAAGCAGCCGAGCATTGGGATGTCTATGCGTCTATGTTTGGCGGTATCCCGACGGCAGAAATTGAAGAGCTGGGCGAATTTTGGACGGCGTTCCCGGCACTGAAAAAGGCTCTGTTTACAGAGAGTGGCATCCCCTATGTGAATGTGTCTGTCGATGACATTAAGAGCGCCATCAAGAGCCACCCCGATGTGGTCGGATTTGAGGATGCTTTTAATGCCGCCTTTTCTACTTTCCCGGCGTTTCTGAAAGAAGAACTTATCGACCGGATGGAAAGCATTGAAATCTCTAAGGCTGAAACCGTTCTGAGCGCTGATATTTTTGAGCGTCTGAAGGATATTCCGCTTATCGACAAATATGCGGCGTTCCAATTCCTTGACGACGATTGGACTGGAATTTCTATTGATCTTGAGGTCTTGCAGACCGAGGGCTTTTCTGCGACAAAGGAAGTCGATCCGAACCTTGTCATCAAGAAAAAGGATGGCAAAGATCAGGAGGTGCAAGAAGGCTGGGTAGGTCACATAATCCCGTTTGACTTGGTACAGGCGACTTTGCTCTCCGCAGAAACGGATGAGCTCCACGGTTTGGAAAGCCGTTTGGCGGAAATCCCGTCTGAATATGAGTCCATCCTTGATGAAATGACAGAGGAGGATAAAGAGAGCTGCAACGATGTTCTCACCGATGAAGGCGATGCTTTCGTTCCGAAAGAAGTATCCAAAAAGATCAAAGAACTGAAGAAAGACCGTTCTCCTGAAAGCGTTGCGCTCTGTACACTCTTAGAAAAGGTTGAGTCTTTGGTCAAGAGCGAGAAAGAAATCAAAGCGCAAATCAAGGCAAAGAGTGTTGCGTTGCAGGCAAAAACAAAGGATACGATTGAAAACCTGAGTGACGAACAGGCTTTGGATTTGCTTAAAAAGAAGTGGATCGCTCCTCTTATTGAGAGCATTCACAAGCTGCCTGATACCGTAATCGACAGTTTGGTAAGCAAAATTCAAGCCCTACAGAACAAGTATGCGACAACTTTCTTTGAGGTCGAACAGCAGATCAGCGAAACCGAAGCTACACTTTCGGGAATGATCGACGACCTTGAGGGTAACGAGTTTGATATGCTGGGACTTGGTGAGTTGAAGAAATTGCTGGGAGGTAGTGCAGAATGACGAAAAAACCAGATGCTCCCGCAATTCGCTTCAAAGGTTTCTCGGACGCTTGGGAACAGCGTAAGGTATCGGAATTAGCTGAAAAGACCTATGGTGGCGGTACTCCTTCGACATTAAATGAGGCATATTGGGATGGTGATATTCCGTGGATACAGTCCTCTGATGTAGTTGATGGAAGGTTGTTCGGCGTTGTACCGAGGAAGCGTATAACTCAGTATGGATTAAACAATTCTGCAACTCAACTTGTACCTAAAAACTCAATAGCAATTATTACCCGTGTAGGTGTTGGAAAGCTCGCATTTATGCCGTATTCCTATGCTACCAGCCAAGATTTTCTATCGCTGAGCAAGCTCAATGCAGAGCCACTTTTCACGGTATATGCTTGCTATAAAAAGCTGCAATCCGAGTTGAATGCAGTACAAGGAACATCGATTAAAGGCATTACTAAAGATGAACTGTTAGCAAAGACCGTTATGGTTCCTCAATACGCTGAACAGCAGCAAATAGGTGCTTTCTTCAGCCAGCTTGACAACCTTATCACCCTTCATCAGCGTAAGCATTTGCGCTTGCACCCTTAAATAAACCTTAGCGTGAAAGGCTGCTTTCACCGCAGAGAGGAGGAAATCGTATGACATTCCAAAAAGAGGCAGACTTTGAGGAAGCCCTGATTAAAGTCTTAGCGGATAAAGGTTGGGAAAAAGAAGTTATCAAGAACCCGACCGAGCAAGACCTCATCCGAAATTGGGCAAAGATTCTGTATGACAACAACCGTGGAATTGACCGCTTGAATAACTATCCTCTTACGGATGGGGAAATGCAGCAGATCATCGAGCAGATCACGGAACTCAGAACCCCGTTGAAGCTCAACGGCCTTATCAACGGGAAAACTGTATCTATCAAGCGTGACAACCCTGATGATAAGCTCCATTGTGGCACGGAAATCAGCTTGAAAATATATGATCGCAGAGAAATCGCCGCCGGACAGAGCCGGTATCAAATCGCACAGCAACCGGTTTTTCCGAGCAAGTCAAAAATGCTGAATGACCGCCGTGGCGATTTGATGCTGCTCATCAATGGTATGCCGGTCATACATATCGAGCTGAAGCGCAGCGGTGTCCCTGTCAGTCAAGCGTATAATCAGATTGAGAAATACTCATATGAGGGCGTTTTTACAGGACTGTTCTCTCTCGTTCAGGTTTTTGTTGCAATGAACCCTGAAGAAACCCGCTATTTTGCTAACCCCGGTCCCGATGGGAAATTCAACACGGATTACTATTTCCATTGGGCAGATTTTAACAACGAACCGATCAATGATTGGAAAGCGATCGCCTCCTCTCTGCTGTCCATTCCTATGGCGCACCAGCTCATCGGGTTCTATACTGTTGCCGATAATGCTGACGGTGTTCTGAAGGTGATGAGAAGCTATCAGTACTACGCAGCCAGTGCTATCTCCGATGTGGTATCTAAGACAAAATGGGATAGCGGGAAGCAGCGTGGCGGATACATTTGGCATACCACAGGTTCGGGCAAAACGATGACGAGTTTTAAGTCAGCTCAGTTGATTGCAAACTCCAATGATGCCGATAAAGTCATCTTCCTTACCGACCGCATCGAGTTAGGAACCCAGTCACTCAAGGAGTATCGGGCATTTGCAGATGAAAATGAAACAGTACAGGCAACAGAGAATACCTATGTCCTTTTGTCAAAGCTGAAGAGTAACGCCACAGCAGATACCCTAATCGTCACTTCTATTCAGAAGATGAGTAATATCCGGGATGAGGACGGTGGGCTTAACGCAAGCGACATTGAAATAATCAACGGCAAGCGACTTGTCTTTATCGTTGATGAAGCCCATCGCTCGACTTTTGGAGATATGCTCTCAATTATAAAGGAAACATTTCCTAATGCGATTTTCTTCGGTTTCACCGGAACACCGGTGTTTGAGGAGAACGCAAAGAAAAACAATGCCCAAACAGATGTTTTTGGCAATGAACTTCATAGATATAGCATTGCTGATGGTATCAGGGATAAGAATGTGCTTGGATTTGATCCTTATAAAGTCCTGACCTTCCGTGATAAGGATGTCCGCAAAGTGGTTGCCTTGGAAAAAGCAAAAGCAGCAACCGAAGAAGAAGCGATCAGCGATCCGAAAAAGGCAAAAATATTCTATGAGTATATGGACTCCTCCACCGTTAAGATGGCAGGTTTCTTGGGCGATGACGGCAAGTGGGTCAAGGGCATTGAAGATTATCTTCCAAAGACTCAGTATCTTTCCTCGGAGCATCAAAGCAAGGTCGTTGAGGATATTCAAGAAAACTGGCTAACTTTGAGCCACAACGGGAAATTTCACGCAATCTTTGCAACGAGCAGCATCCCCGAAGCAATAGACTACTATCGACTGCTGAAGGCTGCAATGCCGGGACTCAGAATCAGTTGCCTTTTTGACCCCAATATCAGCAATGAAGATGGTGATTACAAAGAATACAAGGGGCAGCCGATTGCTTTCTATAAAGAGAAAGGCTTGATTGAAATCCTCACTGACTATAATGCGATGTTTGGTCAGGATTTTTCGATTACTACACACGCTCGCTTCAAAAAAGATCTTTCTCTACGCCTTGCCCATAAAGAACAATATAAGCGGATCGAAAGAGAGCCTGAAAAGCAACTCGACCTTTTGATCGTAGTGGATCAGATGCTTACCGGCTTTGACTCTAAGTGGGTCAATACGCTGTATATGGATAAGATACTGGAGTATGAGAACATCATTCAGGCATTTTCCAGAACCAACAGACTTTTCGGACCCGATAAGCCTTTTGGCATAATCAGATATTATCGCAAGCCGCATACGATGGAGCAGAATGTGAGCAAAGCGGTTAAGCTCTATTCCGGCGATAGACCGATAGGTCTGTTCGTTGAAAAACTGTCTTACAACCTCGGAAAGCTCAACTCTGTGTTTGATGACATTGCGTATCTGTTCAAAAACGCTGTTATCCCTGACTTTGAAAAGCTACCTGCGGATGGAACGGTAAGAGCTAAGTTTGCCTCACTGTTTAGAGATTTCAACGGATACCTTGAAGCTGCTAAAATCCAAGGATTTAGGTGGGACAAACACACCTACTCATTCAAGGATGAGGAAAGCGGTAAAACGATTGAGATTGCAATGGAGTTTGATGAGAACGCATTTTTGATTTTGGCACAGCGTTATAAAGAGCTTTCCGCTGCTTCTCCCGATGATCCCGGATCACAAGACATAGATATACCATACGATCTTGTTGGATACCTGACTGAAATTGACACAGGGGTTATTGATGCCGATTATATGAACAGTCGTTTCGATAAGTACCTCAAATTGATTCGACAGGAAGGTTCTTCCGAGGAATCTATTGAGCAAGCAAAGGCAGAACTACACAAGACTTTTGCTGCCCTAACGCAAGAGGAGCAGAAATACGCAAATATCTTTCTGCACGACATTGAGCGAGGCGATGTCATTGCCGAGGACGGAAAAACGCTTCGTGACTACATCACGGAGTATCAGTTTAGAGCAAAAGATGACCAAATTCACCGTTTTGCAACCATCTTCGGTCTTGATGAGGATAAACTCAGGAATATGATGGGGCTTAACCTGAATGAAGCGACTATCAATGAGTTTGGCAGGTTTGACGAGCTGAAAAAGAGCGTCGATAAGTCCAAAGCAAAAGCGTTCTTTGAAGCATATGAACAAACCAAGTTGATTCCGCCCAAGGTCAATATGAAAACGGATCAGCTTTTGCGGCAGTTCATTCTTACCGGTGGATTTGAGGTTGATATGCCGTAATGAGTGCCATCAACGCTAAAGCAATCCGAAAAATGAAAAAATATGCGGTCTTAACAAGAGAGCCAAGGTGTTTCCTTGGCTCTCTTGCTTTTTCTTGGGAACAGCGTAAGTTGGGTGAACTCGTTGACAGAGTAGTTCGCAAGAATAGAAACAACGAATCTACGCTACCATTAACAATCTCGGCACAATATGGTTTGGTTGACCAAATCACATACTTTAACAACCGTGTTGCAAGCCGAGATGTGAGCAATTATTACTTGGTGCTGAATGGCGAATTTGCCTACAACAAAAGTACCTCTGACGGCTATCCATTCGGCGCGGTCAAAAGGCTTGATCTATATGAAAAAGGCGTATTATCAACGCTCTACATCGTTTTTTCTCCGAAAAAAGAGCAGCAGGTTGACTCGGATTTTCTGACCGTTTTCTTCGATACAGATAGGTGGCATAAGGGTGTAGCCGAGAGAGCTGCCGAGGGCGCAAGAAATCACGGCCTGCTCAATATTTCTGCTGAAGATTTCTTTGACATAGACCTTTCTGTACCTAAAGATGTTGCAGAGCAAAAACAAATCGGGGCGTTTATTCGCCAGCTCGACAACCTTATCACCCTTCATCAGCGTAAGCCATTTTTAATGAAATGGAGGACTTCTGATGCTAACAGAAACCAAACGAACAGACTTGTTCTGTGAATATTATGCAAAATGGATTACGGTGTATAAGAAGGGCGCAATCAGAAAGGTGACGATGGATAAGTACCTAATGACGCAGAAATGGCTCGTTAAGCTCGTCCCGAACCTGAGAGTATGTGATATGAACCGGATAGCTTATCAGCAGCTGTTGAACGACTATGCTGAGTTCCACGAGCGCCAAACCACGATGGATTTTCACCACCAGCTCAAGGGAGCAATTCTTGATGCTGTTGATGAGGGCTTGATTGAAAGAGATCCTACTCGCAAGGCAATCATCAAGGGGAAGCCACCGGTTGCTAAGAAAATCAAGTATCTCAATCAATTTGAGCTACACACGCTGCTGATCTCGCTTGACCTGAAGGATAAGGTGAATTGGGACTATTTTATCCTGTTGGTAGCAAAGACGGGGATGCGCTTTTCTGAAGCACTGGCTCTTACCCCCAAAGACTTCGACTTTGCCCATCAAACACTGTCCATAAGCAAGACTTGGGACTACAAGGGAAAGGGCGGCTTCCAGCCTACGAAGAACAAGTCGTCTGTGCGGAAAATTCAAATTGACTGGCAAACTGTCATTCAATTTTCTGAATTGGTAAAGCACCTTCCCGAAGATAAGCCCATCTTTGTCAACTCCACTGTCTACAATTCGACGGTGAACGACATTCTCGGCAGGCATTGCAAAGCCTGTAACATCCCTATCATCTCTGTCCACGGATTACGACATACACACGCCTCTTTGCTGTTATTTACGGGCGTTTCCATTGCGAGCGTTGCCCGCCGTCTTGGACATTCGAGTATGACCACTACGCAAAAAACCTATCTGCACATCATTCAGGAACTTGAAAACAAAGACATCGACTTGGTGATGCGCTCTCTTTCGGGTTTGAGCTAAAAAAAACAAAACCGGCTTGCGCTGATTAAAGGTGATAAAAAAGATGCCATCCGAAAGGGTGGCATCTTAGTTATTTGTCGTATCTTAGAAAATCGTTACAGTGTTCCTGCTGGCGCAAACGGTAGCCCTGAGAAATCAGCGTATCGGCTTTTAGAGCGACAAGGTTAATATCTGAATTCAATGTCCGTGCGATCTGCTGCGTGTCGTATCCTCTTTCCGCAAGTTCAAGGAAGTCCTCATCTGATAGGGAAATCTGTGCGGCAAAGAGATTGGCTTCGTACTCCATACGGTTGTCCCGCATATTGAAGATCTCAAACTCTTTGAATCCCCCGACTTTCGTGGCTTCCTCCCGGTGTAAAGCATCGTGCCCTAATTCGTGAAGTAGCACGATGTTCTCCATAACCGGATGCAGATCATTTTTGACAAAGATGAAGCGATTACGCATCAAGACTTTATATGCTCCACGCTGTTCATTGAACGGATAATACATTACCTCGATTCCTAAGTCCCTTGCTCTTCTGAGAGGATCACGGGTTCCGCATTGAGCAACGATGGAGTTTGCTTTTTGTACGATTTCCGAAGTGCTTACATACATCGGCTTCACCCCTTTTCAGTTTGTTCCTGTTTCCATTCTAACATACAATGTGTCCCATAAACAGGACTCAGTCCTGCTTGCCCTTAGAACGGTACTTTTTGGGGGTGTACTTTTTGTTTTTCTCTTTCGCAAGCCAATAGGCATCCATAATGGCTT
>OHBM01001334.1_pt1 | contig 18165 bp, 20 predicted proteins | sample 1577251 | NCBI WGS metagenome assembly OHBM01 (sample SAMEA3541557, study PRJEB24748) | human gut metagenome | biome: human gut; feature: human-associated habitat; material: faeces | place: China | collected 2012 | reverse complement strand
TGTTTTCCCGCACCCGCTGCTTGACGAGTGCGACCCGTCTTGCGGTATCGTACATATCGTTTGAACCCCCTTTCCGGTTTGTCTGGAACTGTGATAAAAACCCTTTCACTTATATAGGTACAAAAAATCGAAAAAACTCTCACCAAAAACGAAAAATTTTTTAAAAAAATTTGAGAGCCGCCAAAAAGCAGCTCTCAAGTAGAGGATGTTCAGTTATTTTCTCTGCGATAATCGGAAAGCAGACAATCTTACCGCCGCCACCAGCAGCACCGGCATGGCGTAGGCGATGTACTGCACCGTACCGCCGTAGGCAATCAGCAGATTGTAGGTGGCGTGGAATGTTATCGCCGCACACAGCAGACCGCAAGTGCCGGCCACCTTCAGCCACGTCCGCTGCCATGTGTATGCAAGACCGCCGCCTACGATCAGTCCGCAGAGGACATGCATGGCTCCCGTGCCGAAGCCCCGGAAGAAAATAAAGGAAAAGCGGTCCGCTCCGTTTTGGATGAGATAGCAGACGTTTTCAAAGGTGGCAAAGGCTAGGGCAACCGTGATGGCGGCAGCCTTGATTTTATTCCCCTCCGGCTCGAACACCAAAAGATAGAACACCAGCGGCAGCAGCTTCATCATTTCCTCCACCACCGGCGCAATCTCCGCCGTGGCGGCAAGGGCGTCCGCCTGACATACCGCCGCGAGGAAGGTGTTGATATAGGCCGAAAGCAGGCACACCCCCATCCCGGCAATGCAGAACAGGAAGAAGCGGAGCTGCCGCCTGCCCATGCACAAAGCGGCCACCAGCAGGGGAGATACCATGCAGAGGAAGATGTTTTCGATGTAGGTCATGCGTCCACCGCCTTTCTCGTGGCGGGCAGCAGCCCCAGAATCGCAAGCGTCAGCAGCATATCACACCAGAAGGTGGGGCTTGCCGGTGAGGTTTCCGGCCAGAAGCAGCCCACCGTCCAGAGCAGATACTCCGCGCACGCAAAGCACAGCACGCCGATGTGGAAGTACCGCATATTCCGCGCCGCGCCCGTCTGCCCATTGGCGTAGACCAGCCCACGAATGGCGCAGAAGGAGAGCCATATCATCATGCCGCACCAGATCAGGTTGGAGAGAATGTCCCCGAAGGTGCAGTAGAACGCCAGCAGCGGAAGGACGAATGCAGGCGCAAGCCATGCCCTGCAGCAGTGGAAACTGCATTCCTCCGGTGTGGAGAGCGTCGCCTGCAAAATGCGCAGAAAAATTACGCTCGCCACCCAGCCGAACTCCGACACATAAAAGACGCGCGGCGTGGTATCGAACAGCAGCAGATACAGCGTCCAGTAGAGTGCGCCGAGAGCAAAGCAGCCGTAGAAGCACAGCAGCAGGAAATACGCCTGCCTGCGGCTTTTCCGGTAGGAGATACCCGAAAGAAGCGCGCCGATGAACGTGACCAGCAGTTTCAACAGGTTCTCAATCAGCTCCATGTATCCCCTCGCTTTCTATATGAATATCCGAAGAAACACAAAGCGTCTGGCGAAGTGGGCAGAGAAAAACAACAAAAAAACGGCAATGATTTTTCTCTCATTACCGCTTAAAATAGAGCGTTCCCTATAGGAATCGAACCTACAATAGAGTCTTAGGAGTTCGAGATACCACTGTAAATACATACAATGATTAGTCAACATAAGTCAAAGAAATCCTTGATTTTCCTAACTATTCTGTTACTCCCTGTCAAAATAAGAAAACCTGTTTTCATCTCTGTAAAGCACCTTTCGGTGCTCGTCCGGTGCTCGGAGCACCCGGAGGATATAACCATTCCGTTCCATCGAGTTCACTCAGTTGGCCACCATTACGATTCAGCTTCGTAACAATGATCACTTGGTTTTCTTATTAGATTAACTATATTATAACGTGCTGTAGGTCGGATGTCGATGATTTTTTGACCATATTTTGCTCTGGTTTACAGTTTGTCCAGCCACCCATCAAAACTTTTTTTTGAAATCCTGTACTTGGTTCCAATCTGAATCCAGCGGAAATCATTTATCTTTAAAAGTTCGTACACTGTAGGTCTGCTGATACCATGAATTTCCTTTACTGTGTAACATCTTTTTTCTTCTTCATTAGCTGTGATTGCCATAAGATTATCTCCTTTGCTTTTTCTTTATCTTAATGCGATAATCCTGGCTTGTCTGCGGGTGAATTATCTCTTCTTGAAATAGATTTTTGCAACTTTTCGCACTTTTCTATTCCAATATTAGTATATCCAAAGCAGAATAAAACATGAAATACCACATCAGGCAGTCCCTGTTCATCAATAACCTTCTGCATTTGATCACGCAGATGCATTATAATCATGGCTTTCATTGATTTCCCTAGCAAAATGACAAAGCAGATGTTAAAGGGCATGAAATTATTTTACCAAGTTGCTGAGGAAATACAACAACCTTTTAATCAGGTTCTCTGGAAATAAAGCGAAAATACTAAACTGCTCAAAAAGAAAACGAGAGTGCATTCAAAAATTCAACATAGCTGAATTTTTGGATACACTCCCGGGAATAAATAAGACTTTTTTAACAACATTTATAGGTAGTGTTGTTCTCCATGTTTAGCATTTACAACTCCGATTCCTACGCTAACAAGCACAAGTGCTATGATATTTTTCACAGAAAAAACGGACTCACCGAGAAATATTCCCGACATTATCACGCCAAAAACCGGAATAGAAAATGCAAACATTGTAACCTTTCCCACCGGATTATATTTTAACAGCAACGTCCATATACTGAAAGCTGCCGCAGATAGTGCTGCCAAATACAAAAGAAGACAGGCTGCCTTTAAGGAATATACCTGTACTCGTCCTCCCATGCAAATTCCTATTATTATCATTAGCAGGCTTCCAAACAGTATCTGATATGACGTAATTGCCATCGGCGATTCCTGTTTTACTATTTTTTTCAAGTATACATTACTGATTCCATAAGATGCAGCAGCCGCCAGCATAAGTCCCTCACCCCTAAAGGAAAAACTACCATTTAATATTCCTGTTAAATTTATCAGAATAACTCCTGCTAATCCAGCAATACATCCAAAGATGGTTTCCCAGGATAGTCTTTCATTTTTAAGCAGGAAATGCGCTGCTATAACAGAAATAAACACATTTGAAGCATTTATAATTGCGCTTTCTGATGATGAAATATATGCCAGACTAATGTGAAAACACGTATATTGAATCGTAGTCTGCAATAACCCCTGACTGATAATCCTCGGAATCGACAGTTTCCTCACCCGTAGAATCCGTTTTTCCAAAATGCACCCGACAATAAAAGTAATTATTCCCGATATAAAAAAACGGACTCCCGCAAACAAAATCTGGCTACCCGTATCCGAAATTTTGAACAGTGGATATGCTATTTTTACACATGGGAATGCACTTCCCCACAGCACGCAGCAAAAAAGAGCTCCCAGACTCAGCCACACCGGATTTTGCAGATTAATTTTTGATTTGACCATACAATTTCTTTCCAGCATATGCTTTAATCCTTATTTATCGAATCGCCTGTAAATATCTTTTTGCTCTGTCTTCTATAATCTGAAATACTTCTTCATCACAATAGCTTGAAAACAAACCGGCATCTACAAGCTGCTTTCCGACTCCAAAACAACTGACACCGGCACTTTGAAATGCAGATATATCTTCCTGACGGATTCCGCCCACAGCAGCAATAGGAATGTAGTCAAGGGGAGCCTTTATCGCGCGGATATAAGCTTCTCCCAGATAATTTGCCGGAAATACTTTCACAATATCTGCACCTTCCTGATATGCCCTTATGATCTCACTTGGCGTAGCTGCTCCCGGTATAGAAACCAATCCCATTTCTTTAGTAGCACGAATTACCTCCTCATTTGAATTCGGAGAAATAATATACTCCCCTCCAATCTCTGCAACCCTTTTTACCTGTAGCTTATTTATTACCGTTCCGGCACCAATATGTATGGAATCCCCGTAATGCTTTCTTAAGCCTTCAATATTCCGGAGACTTTTTTCCATTGATAATTCCGATTCGTTATCAATAGCCAGCTCAAAAAAGTGCATACCCATATTTTTCAGGATATCTACTGTAGCAATCAGCTTTTCTTCCGATAACCCTCTGAGAATAACAATCAGCTTTTCTTCTAAAATTCTATCCTTAAGGTCACTCATCATCCTACTCACCTTCCTTCCATTTATAATATAATTCTGCGAGACGAAATGCCCCTTTCGCCGCCATCAGTTCGTCCTCATCCAAAAGATGAACCTTCTTTTCCTGCATAATATCTGTTAATATATCATAAACAGCCTGTGCAATTATCCGCTTACCTGCAATAACAAACTGCACCTCCTCCAAAGCCTCTGTCTTCTTAAACTCACATATACTCAGACAATCGTAATACATCAATACCCCTAACAGGAAATTGGCTGCCTTCTTTTTATCTTTATGTACATATTTTTGATAAATACGTGTTTTAAAAGCTGCACTTGTAAAGGAATTCTTCTGTGCCGTCCGAGCTCCATCTGACACTGCCTGATAATCATATTCCTCTTCACCGACAAAGAAATCCGGAAGTGAATCCTTTAATAACGTATGGAAAAACAAAGCATCAAGCAGTTCTCCACTCATGGTTGTCTTACAACGGCAGATAAACCCTTCTTCATTTGCATATATTATTTTAGTATGGGAGCCTGGTAAAACAAAAATCAGATCCTCGCCCTTGCCACGCTCCCTCAACAAAGCCACCGCCTCTGTTTCTTCTCCACGCATAACATCCATCTGCTCCAGCGTATCTATTCCGATATTCTCTACATGGTTCCTGACTCCCGGAATCATGTAAAAAGGTATTCTGGTAATGTCATTAAAGAAGCGGCATTCTATTGCATTGCACAAAGCCCTTTCATCAACAGGTGCGCATAAATATGGAATTTCTTCAAGCCCCACATTAGAGGTTAGCATCCCCGAGCAAAAAATCCCTTGAACCTGGCTTTCTTCTATATGACTTTCTTCTATCAGGCTATCAATACATCTTTTTACCGTTTCACGGATCACCTGATCAGATCCATCCATAGCGGTATTCCTGACACCTGCTCTTTCCTTTTTAGAAGAAACAAAGGAACCATCCTGTCTCCACAAATATGCCCGGGTATTCGTTGTACCACCATCAAGAGTAATGATATATTTCAATTCATGATTATATTCTTCCGAATTTTGCAAGCAATTCATCAACGGTTGCTCCTCTCAAAATTTCTTCTCTTGTTGCAATTTCAAGATCTGCCTGAGCGCGTGCCTTTTTATATACAGCTTCCAGCTCATTGTACGGAACTACCGCAACACCGATTTCATCCGCAACAATTAAATCTCCTGGATTTACAATAACGCCTCCGCAACAGACAGGAACATTTACCGCAATAGGTTCCTTCCTTCCCGAATATGCTGTATGCGCTGCTCTAGGTCCTGACGCCTTGGCAGTTATCGGAAACTCCAGCATCTTTGCCTCATCTGTATCACGGCAGCTGCCATCAATCACAGCGCCTGCTATACCGGCATTTCTTGCAAGTCCAGACATAAGTCCTCCCCAAATTGAGGTTTCCGTTTCTCCAAATGCATCAATTACAATAACATCCCCAGGTCTGGCAATTTCAAATACACACAGGCAATCCACGATATCTCCTGCTGTCAGCTTTACAGTAATAGCCGGACCAATTATTTTTTTATTGATGGATTTGGGCTTCATATCATGTCGCATTACCTGCTCTCTCTTCATTGCGTCCCCTACAACGCAGGAAAGGGAATAAACATCTTCCATTTCTTTATAGGGTTTGATCAGTTCCTCCTGGATATCCGGTCTCGGATTCATTATACATTTCATTATCTTTACACCTTTCTTTTAATTATTTGCCAATGCAGAACATTAGTCTGATTATCTTTGTAAGCATGCGATGCCTGAATCAGGAGCTTCTCATGGGATGTTCCTTTCCTAATGACCAAATTATTTGAATAAGCCCCTAATCCCTCTGTACGGACTTTTAAATATCTTCCTTCATCCCAGTGAATTCCATTCTCCGAGCAATATAAGACAAAATTTCCTGCTTGTTCGCCATTATTTCCGCTTCTGCCATGAAGAAAATACAAATGCTCGAAGCCTACAACCTGCGGGTTCCGGATTTTTTTTGCCACAAAGGTTGTACCTGCCTGTCCCCACGACATTCCTTTATCCTCACTTAACACATAGGACAGATTATATTCATCATCCAGATTATAATTGTACACAATCAGACGGCCATCCTCCAGAAACATCATGCTTCCATATCCATGATGCAGCGACGGAATTGGAATTCTGCTTCTTTCATAATAGTTTTCTCCACCATCTTCACTAACCACAAGTGAATAATAATGATCCGTGGTTTGACCTGTCCAATCAACCGTCGCATCATTGACAAATAAAAGCAGAAAAATTGTTCCCTCCTGATACATCGCATCATAAATACGTCCTCGACGTGTTCCTATCTGACGCAGATTGCTCCATGTGCTTCCTTTATCTCGGCTAATTGAATAAGATGGCACCATATAGGGTTGCCACTGTGGATCATTTGATATATCACATATTAATTGATATACAATAATATCTCCCTTTTCATTCACTATTGCCTTTTCACACATGGCGGAGTATTTCATCTCAGAATGTAGCAATTTTAATGACGGCTGAAAGATATAGGGCTGTGACCATGTTTCCCCATAATCCTCTGACCTTTTATACTCCATCCATCCTACCGCAGAATGTCCCTTTTCATCAAGTGAGCAATTAGGGTAAAAAGCTAAAATTTTTCCTTCCTCATACTCCACCAAAGCATGTCCCAAATGACCGCTCCGTCCATTTATTTCATGGTTCACAAAGACATTTCCTTCTGGTGGTACTACATCAAATTCATCTTCAAAATTCATCTAAAATTCACCACCTGGTCTTATAAAATTGTAAGCATTTTCCAAATCAAGCAGCTTTGTTCTGTCACTTAATCTTCCATATCGTGAAACACAATATGATTCCAACGATCCTTTGGAAGATTCATATTCCTCATTTAATATATACAGGACCTTAAAGTTTTCGGAAAATTGAAGTGCACACGGCTCCTCATGATATATTCACTTAATCTCCATATACGCTAATATATATTTTAGGTTTTTCAAGTGGATAACATTATAGTATCTGCGTATAATTGTATTACTACAATTACTCCATGACTCGCTACTGGTGATTCATGCTTAAACCTTTCCAGATAGGATTTCCACCTATTAAATTACACGGCCTTGCTAAGCCGCACCGCAATCCTGTTTTCGTTCTTCCTCACTTATATTTTTTTGTCGCTCTGCATCTTCCCCATTATTCTCTATGAATTCGCTGCATATACTGCACACCAGACAAGAGCCAAAATATATTTTTGCTTCTAGTACATCATTATGGTAATTCACCTTTTCCTGTTCGGTTCCCTTGTTATAATGACGTTCCAGGCACTTTTCATTGATCTTCCTGTTTCCAGAATAAAGCTGGGTTCCATCTATTATGATAATCCAGTCCTTCCTGAATTTCGCATCATCAAAGCTTTTTCTTCGGATCATCTGATATACCATGTCTTGAATTATTTTTTGTAATTCATCAGAATTCAAACGTTTCAGATATTCTTTTTCGGTTACATGATGTGGTAAGTATCCATCCAAATCCTCTCCCATAAAGGTTGCAATATTATCAACAATCTGCTGATTGTTAAATTTATCTGTCATATCTTGCATATTCGTAATACCAGCGATCCCTTTATAATAGATCTGTCCCAACATAGTCCGATTGGTAAATGTGATATAACTCTGATGCCTTGGCTCATCTGTCTGGCCAAACCTGTCAAATAAATCAGGGCAATACCTTCTCTGCACCTTATTACATGTTTCAATTGGATTCTTTTCAAGGGCTCTCATAGCTCTGTCTTCTTTTCTTCCCATCTTACACCTCTCTGTGAAATCTTCTATTATACATTTTTTTCATAGAAAAGTTTGTTTTTAATGATAAATTATTGCGAATTATTTTTAACTTTCAGTACTGTCTATTTCTTGTACTCAATTTTTATTTTATGGATAATATTTACTTTTCAATGTTATAATCACTCAGGATTCCGAGAGATTATTAACTTACATTATTTTTATTCCAAACTGTACTTTAGAAATCTATTGAACCGCAGTCATAGCATATGCAAATGGCATTGTGTTTTTCCAAACATATTGTTTCGGATGGCTTAAATCATAAACCTCTATTGCTCCTTTAGATTCCAAATATTCCTCTATTAACACAATAATGTACTTTTCATCTTCCGTAATAGTAAACAATCTAGGCCATCCGCCACAATTAATATGTCTGTTTACCGTCAGCTTTCCATTTTGAGGATTCACTAAATATTCCACAATGCTATTATATCCTCTGTTTCCTGCATATAACTTATTTCCACTACTATTTAATTTTATATCTGATGCACAGCGTATTCCAGTATAGTCAATTGGTAATGTAGAGATTGTTTGTTTTAATTTCAAGGATTCTTCTTCATTCAGAAAATCATAGACATTTATCATACTTGTCAATTCATTAATCACATAAATTATCCGTTGTTTATTTGCAATACATAAATGTCTTGGTCCGCTTCCGGGAATTACATGATTTTCTATTGTTCTGCCAATGCTGTCATCCTTTTCTAATAAAATCTGCCATATACAGTCACTCCCTAGATCCGGCACAAAAAGTATATTGTTCTTGTAGATTAATATACTATGTGGGTGTGATTTTTCCTGCCTCTCCAATACTGGTCCGCTTCCCTCAAGCTTAAAGTATTGTATTCCTTTTTTCGGAATTCCTTTGAAATCCAATTCAATAAGTGCAAACTGACTTCCAAGATAATCTGACAAATAGGCTTTTCTCATAGTTGGATCTATGTAAATATATGATGCTGAATGAACCTTAATCCTTCTCTGATAAATTTGGTGTATTTTAGTCTGATAATAATCATATGTTATCAAAATGCATTCATCTTCTTTTTCCGATCCAATAACTGCATATACTTTTTTATCTACACTATTATGGGCTATAAACTGCACCCCCTGCGGCAACTTGTCGCATAGCTGTACTTCGCCATTCTTACTTTCCGAATCAAATGTTATCCTATTTAAACAAGATTCTGCACTTTGATTATTTGCCACATAAAAAGAATACTTCATAATCCCACCTTATTATTGCATCTATTAAAAAATTCCACATTGTTTAGTAAAATCATATCTCACGATATGAAGTCCTTTCCAGAACCGTACGTGCGGCTTTTCCGCATACGGCTCTTCATAATAACGTTTACAGTTGCATGCTACGCATAGAGATTGAAATATCTCTTGGGATAAGCCAGCGGATAGTATTCTAGCATCTGCTTAAACCCCTCCCAGTTGTAGCTTTTCTTCTGCCTTCTGCGGTTCATCCAACGAAATAGTAGTTTCTTAATTTCATAATGAAATTTGCATAGCATCGGTACATTATAGGTAAGTCCGTAATAACGATAGTACCCGATTAACTTTCTGTTAAGTGCTGCCATTGTCTGTTGTGACTTTTCAGCCAGTTCTTCATCTCCTTAAGCTTCGTACGAAATCGTTTCCTGTTCATCCTTGGCTTTACACAAAATTTTCCTGCCTGGTTTTCACCGCAATAGAATGTAAATCCTAAGAAGTCAAAGGTTTCGGGTTTCCCCTCACCTCTTCTCATTTTCCTTCCTTTTGCATATCTGCCAAATTCCAGAAGTCTGCTTTTACTCGTCTCTACCAGTCCGTATTTATTTAATCGAATCTGCATCTCTTTATAGTATTGCTCTGCTTCCCACTTATGCTCAAATCCTTCCAGAAAATCACAGGCTCTCTCCAGTTGACTAACTGGTCATTGTGAAACATGATTGGCCCTCGGACCCCGCCAAAGTCATAATACACTCGCGGTACCGCATATCATGATGTTGTCTTCCGCTTGGATAAAGAACGTCGACCTTTGAGGCTTTGTAAAGCTTCGAGGCTCAATAGCATTGCAACCCTGCTTCCTGATTGTCTACGCTTAGCCCTGCCTGTTACCAGACAGCACTCAAGACTCGCTAACGGTGACTCGCTAGGTCTTACCGTATGGGATTTCCACCCATGAAACCAATCGCCCTTTTCTGGACGCGCTCATCCCTTTACTGCGCCCGCCACTAATCCGCTTGTAATATATTTTTGGGCAAATATGTAAATAATAATGACAGGGAGAATGCAAAGTGAAAGTCCCGCAATAAAGTAATTCCACTGTATATTGGAAACACTTTTGAAAATATAAAGATTAAGAATCAACGTCCTCTTTGCCGCATTACTTATTAAAATTGATGGTAATAAGTAATCACTCCACGTCCATAAGAAAAACAGCGTTCCTACTGTTATTGTACATGGTTTTAACAGTGGAAAAACAATTTGAAATATGGTTTGTCCTAATCCACATCCATCAATGACTGCAGCTTCTTCCAATTCTGCCGGAATCCCTTTCAAGAATCCTACGTATGTCATAATTCCAAATGCACAATGAAATCCCACATACAAAATAATCAATCCAAAATATGTATTGTTAATATGAAACTTTGAGGCAATTATTGCAATAGCGACAATTACCGTATGCATCGGCACAATCTGCCCCATTACGAACATTAGGTACAACCCGCTTGACAATTTTCCTTTTAAATGCGATATTCCATAAGCCGCCAGATAGGAAACCAGTACTCCGGTAAATACAGTACCCAGAGTAATAATCGCTGTATTAACACCGGCTCTCCAAAAGTCCATTAAACCAAATGCAGTTTGAAAATTTTCTAACATAAAATTTTTAGGTAATGCCCAGAAGTTTCCCTGAATTTCTTTTAATGGTTTGAATGCATTCACAAACACCATAATAACTGGTATCACATATATAAAGGCACAGACTAATAAACAAATGCTTTTAGATATAGATATTTTCTCTTCGTCCCTGGATTTTTTTCTCATAACTGCACCTCTTTCTTACGAGTACATCTTAACTGAATTAGTGCTACTATCATAACAAGTATAAATAATACAATAGATTTTGCAGATGCATACCCGGTTCTAAACGAAGTAAACGCTGTATCATAAATATTTAATGCAACAGTTGCTGTGCTCCTGCTCGGTCCCCCTGAAGTAAGAGCAAATGGGATATCAAATGCTTTAAATGCACCTGCAATTGATACAAATAGGCATACTGTAATTGTTGGCATCATCATTGGAATCACTACATATAAAACTTTCTGTAGTCTATTACATCCCTCAAGTTCCGCCGCTTCAATCAACTCTTGTGATACCGACTGCATACCAGCGACATAAATTATCATTATAAATCCCATTCCCTGCCATATGGTAACAATAAATACAGATACAGCTGCCATTGACGGAGTTCCAAACCAGCTAAGAGATGCCAACTTTTCGAAACCGATTTTTTTAGCTAATATCGGTATTCCCTGTATGAAAATAAAGCTCCATACAAATGAAACCATTATTCCATTAATAATATTAGGAATAAAAAATCCCGCTCTGGATAGTCCTTTGGCAAAAATTTTTGCCTGTAAAAAATATGCAACCATAAAAGCTAAAATGTTACTTCCTAAAACAGTTACTACCGCCAATTTGAGTGTAAAAAACATTGCATCCCGGAATGCCTCTTCTTTAAACAAGCGAATATAATTTTCTATTCCGTTAAACTGTTTTGTTCCCTCTAATATATTCCAGTTAAAAAATGATGCTGGAAGCGTTACACCTATCAGAGGATACAATACACTTAATGTATAGAACACAATTGCAGGTAAACAAAGCAGAATATAAAATTTTTTATTTTTCTTATAGATAATCGATGACATTTTATCCTTTCCTCTTTGTGATAACTAATTCTATAACGTTATTTTTATATAAAAAGGTCAGTCAATATCCCCTTTGTGTCTATACGAACATATTGACTGACCAAACGGTTACAACTTTATAATAAATTCACTTTACTGTCCATTTAAAAGGTCGTCATACCTGGTATCCATCTCTTCAATTACTTCATCCTCTGTCATTGTGCCGGCAAAATATCCCTGTATTGATTCCCCAATAATTGTTTGTGCACCAGCTTTTAATCTCTGATAAATCCATGGACGAATTTTTCCTTCATCCATATATTTGTTATAAGATGTTAAATAAGGTGCGGTAAAGCTTGCTTCAAAAGGAACTCCTGGAACAGATGCCCCTATTGTATCTCCTATATAAGAATTCCATGAACCAGGTTCTTCACTACTAATTGCATCTAATACTTTTAATGCTGCATCTACATTCGGTGAATCTGCATTTACAGCAACTACGCAGCCAACATCGACATCAAGTTTTGCATCTTCCGGATCATCTGTTACTGGTACTGCAAATACTCCCATCTGTGCATCAGGATTTACATCATTTAATGTTGATAATGACCACTCACCTGAAAGCAGCATTGCCGCGTCGCCAGACACAAATGTATTGTATCCTGCACTGTAATCAGCATCCATGTAATTATCTCCGGAATATTTCTTTAAAATATCACAGAATTGGAATATAAAATCTTTATTTGCGACATCAAAACTGCCCTCTTCCGTCTGCATTGACTCAATCCACTCTGTAGAATCATCATTTACAGCTGCACCAAGCAGACAAGAAAAAACATGATTTAAAGCTTCTGTATCTTTGTATGTTGCTGCAATCGGTGTATAACCCGCTGCTTGCAGCTTTTCACACACTTCCTCAAACTCATCAATTGTTTTAGGAACTTCTGTAATGCCTGCTTTTTCAAAATATTCTACATTATAAAACATTCCCATAAAGTCCTGTGCTACCGGATATGCATAAATTTTACCCTCATATGTAATTGAATTTTTTGTATTCGAATAGATTTTATCTACAAATGGCTGATCACTAAGATCAACAATTTTTCCATTCTTTGCAAACTGTTCTACCTGTGAATACGGTGTAAGAACAAACATGTCTGGTAAATCATTCGCTGCTGTTTTAGCACCTAAGTAAGTGTTATAATCCCCTGTTTGCATTTCAAAGGTCAAATTAACTTCATCCTGAGATTCGTTGAAATAATTTGTTGCCTTCTGGTAGTCATCTGCATTATTTCCATTCCACATTACAAAAGTTACATCTTTTTTTGCATTTGAACTCTGGTTTTCCTTTTTTTCTGTTCCAACTGTTTCATTTGTTCCACTTGAGCAGCCAGCCAAAAGTATCATCGCTGAAATAACCAATGCCACTGTTGATGTTACTAATTTTTTCTTCATCATGTAAAATTCCTCCTAGTATATTTAATAATTAGGCATTTGTTAAATGCCTTCAACCCATTGATTTTACTGGGTTTTTGTTGCTTTATTTATATAAATTTTTCTCCAGTAGTGGTATAATTGTAAGTACCAATCAAACAAAAATAATACTACACGGAGGAAAATTTATGTCTATGAAATGTACCCAAATCTCACTGCCCGATGTCTTCCATAACTGTCAGGATATGTTCCTTTCCAGCAGTCCTACCTTCTTCTCTCTTTTAGAAGAAAACATTGATATCAGCGACTTTATTCCCTTGGAATTTTATAATGCTTTCTACAAAACGCTCGGTCGTAAACGTGAGTACCCGCTTACTGCTTTTCTTTCTGCTTTTCTGTTTCAGAAGATTGTTTCTGTCCCTACGGATTCTCTTCTCATTGTTCTTCTTCATCTTTGCAAGGAACTTCGCGATTTCTGCGGTTTCAAGAAGGTTCCTGATGCCTCTAAATTCACTCTCTTTAAACAGGATTTTCTTCCTTGCCTGGAGCAGATGTTTACTTCTTTAGTCGATTACACAGAACCCATCTGTCAAGCCATTGATTCTCGTCTGGCTTCTATAATTACCTTTGATACCACCGGTATTGAGCTCTATGTTACTGAAAACAACCCCAAAACTCTCAATTCTCTTATCAAAAAGCTCAAAGCTTATTATAAAAACAAACCCGAGGTTGACCCTTACAAAATGGCTTACGGTCTCATGCCTTCACAAGCTGTTTCCTCACCTGACGCCAAGCAAATGTATATCAATGATCAATGTGCGTAACTAAAATCTATGTGCGATGTTTGTGTTTTTAATTTTTATCCTGCCTGATCAACAATTCTTCTTAAATAACTTCCCATAGTTTTTATCTGCCCGTTTAGAATGTCTTCCTCTGTGATTTTTGCTAAAAGCAACTGCTTTTCTTTAAAACGAAGATAATCATAAATAATATATATATTACCTTCTTCATCCTGATCAACATCCGGATAAGATATTCCCTCACGTTCGTCCAATAAAAACGGTTTACTCCATGTCAATCCATCATCCTCTGATAACCATGCAGACAAATGACTCCTTTTGGGAAATAACGTTTCTTTACTTTCCTCATCTTCTCTTTCTATTTGATGATTTACGAGTAGCAAATTTCCTGACATTAATCTTCCAAAATAAAATCTGGAATTTGGTCCCCAAAATTTTGATTTTTGAATATGCCCCCAGTTCTTTCCACCATCTTTTGAAAAAGCTTCTCCAATACCATCTGGAAGTCGAACCAACATATGCAGTGTTCCATCTTTATGTTGGACTGTCATTGGTTCGTCATAATAACGTCCCGGCATTGTAAATTCTCCCATTTTATAAAATGACACGCCTTTATCCGAGGTCGCATATACCTTGATCATTCTGTCTGTGCAATCCTGATTAAAATCTGACTCTACATTATTCCACAGGGAAAGAGATAATAACCATTCGCCATGTTCACCGATAATAGGTTTATTCAGCATTACTCCGTCAGTTATCCGAATAGCAGATGTCCAGCATAAGTTTTCTTTCTCTGGATTTTTACATATACTCAAGAATACACCTGCTCTTCCGTCAAATCCTCCAAAACTTTGATTCCAAAATAATGCCAGTTCATTATTCGGAGTTACCCAAAGGCACGCATCAAAAGCTCTTACATATCCTTCCGGGTCCACGACTGCTATAGGCTCTGACCATGTCTGCCCTCCATCTTTGGAACGTTCTACAAGCACGTAATTATCCTTGCCTTCTCCGTTACCACCACTGTAACAGGCACAATACATTATTCCGTTTTTTGTAATTGCAATCGCTGGGATTCCTTGCCACCTTCTATGAATTCTTTCATATTTCTCAAGGTTCTTTGTCTTAACATTTGCAGGGATCAGTGCAGTATCTTTTTGTTTCTCTAATTCTTTTGTATTTTTTAATTGTTGCAGTTCATATACTAATTCATCCATTTAATTTTCCCTCGGCTGTTAAAGTACATATGCTCCTACTCCATGTTCCCCATGTTCCTTTTCCAACTCATCATCTGAACAAAATCCGCTGCTAACGCCTCCATCAACACACAATTCCGTTCCTGTAATGTAATTGGCTTCTTCCGAACACAAAAATGCTGCTGCATAACCAATATCTTTTGGTGTTCCGCATCTTCCAAGCGGAATTCCGGCTTGAGCAATAGAATAATCCTGATTTTCATATCCTTTCGGATATACTGCAATGCATCCAGGTGCTACAATATTAACCCTGATATTGTATGGTGCCATTTCTCTTGATAATGATTGTACGGTTCTTCTAAGTGCGGCCTTCATTCCTCCGTAGATGCCATCTATCGGCGTTGGCTGAAAAGCTTTTACAGAAGATGTAAATACCATACACCCCTGTATATTATGTTCTTTCATATATTTACCAACTTCTCTTCCGAGTAAGATACCCGCCCTGTAATTAACCTTATATATCATATCAATTTCTTCTACATGTGCTGTTGTGAGATATCTTTCATATCCCATACCTGCATTACTTAGTAGAGCATCAATGCGGCCATATGTTTCCAGAACACAATTTAATATTTTGACAGCAGCATCGCTATTGCTCAAATTAATATCCATGCATTTGCATTTTCTTCCATATTTGTTTTGAACAATATCTGCAACTGCATCTGCCTTTTCTTTTTCTCCATAATGAACTAAAAAAATGTCATATCCTTTTTCAGCGAAAACTTCAACAATACCAGCCCCAATTCCTCTATTTCCGCCCGTCACTAATGCAACCTTAGTCTTTTCTTCTTTCAAACCTTTTTCCTCCTTCTCTCTTTTGTCCGGCGCCTGACTTTTTTGATAATTTTATCATAATATATATCCCTTTTTCTTCATATTCTTTACCTCTTTTCTGTACTTGGTGCAAATCAGCTTCATTTTAAAGATAATTATCTTTAATAAATTTATGTAACTATTGTATAATCTTTCAAGTGCAAAATCAATTGACATTTTCTCCATTAATAAAAGTTTTAAATTGGTGTTTTTCAACAAAACATCACTGATTTAACCCATATAAAATACGAATTTTTCACTAATGTTTCGTACTAAAATTCCATTTTCATATTGACATGCCATTTCTTTAGAAATATTATATTATTAGCATCAATAGTTAATGATCTTTCAATGATGTTTTGTCTATTATATGGAAGGAGAACTATTTAATGAGTCATATACCAGCCTACAAGGAAGTATACAGTAAATTAAAAGAAGAGCTTAAAGAAGGCATCTATCCTGCTGGAAGCCTGTTGCCAACCGAATCCGAACTGGAAAAAATTTTTCATGTCAGTCGCACTACGATCCGCAAAGCTATCAGTATTTTATCCCTGGAAGGATATGTAAAAACAAAACAGGGCTATGGAACGGAAGTATTAAACATTTTTACTGTACAGAAATTGAACCAGATAACTTCAATCACTGAAACCCTACGTCAAAAAGGATATACTGTTAAAACCAAAAGTATGTACATAGAAAAAATCACAGCTCCAGAATCAATTATGTCTATCATGGAAATGCATACCCCTGCCCCCATATATAAAGTACAACGGGTACAGACTGCAGACGGGGTTCCCATCGCATTAATGACCAACTATGTCAAATGCAGCTATACCCCTGGATTAGAACACTATATCGATGGCTTTACCAGCTTTTACAGCTTTCTTGAGAAAAAGTATAAAATAATATTCTCCAATGCTGTCCAATACCTGTCAGCGGTGAGCGCCAATTTTACAGAATCACAAATATTAGAAAAACCGGTTGGTTCTCCTCTTCTTTGCAGCCGTAGAATCTGTTATTCTGGTCAGGATCCTTTTCTATATGGCATTACCAAACTGGCTTCTGACAAATACGAATACTGTGTAAGTCTACAAAACAGACCATAATATTTTTTCATTTTTCAACTGGTTATTTTCAAAAATCCCCGCACTTCATCTTTAAATTTAAATGCTGAAATGCGAGGATTTATTTTATTTATAATTTTCATCACAAGATCTGGCAGAACTCAAACTGTTTACCTGTTGGACTTGCTATCTTGAAGTACCGGATACCGTTGTCCCAAAATCCCGCAATACCTTCAATTCCATCAGTAACGATTTTATATCCGTTCTTTACACAATATGCATAGTCTGACTCAATATCATCAGAATACAGCTCTCGCAACATTGCTCAAATCCAAGAAGCCACTTCCTGTGCCTGTAATAGCACAGGCAATTGCTAAAATGGTTATGAGGACAAAAGCAATACTAATAACTTTCAGAATGACACCTTTTTTCATGCAATCGCACTCCTTTATCAAATTCAAATTTTCTGTTCCCTATAAAATTAATTTATTGGCATTTATCAAATCGCCAAACAACGATTTGGTAAACCATCTGCTATTGCAGTTGCTCCCATTCCCTCGCAAGCAAACTGAAAAATTCGTCTGACAACCGAAGCGGATAATTCATCAACATACAAAGTCTGCTTATCCTCAGGCTTTCTGTAATATCCATAAGGAACAGCACCACTGACACGTTTTCCGTCTCTCATTCTAGCCTTAAATACCGCCTTAATCTTCTTACTGGTGTCTTTTGCATACCATCCGTCTTTTCTGTCAACGACACTTCCTTCTTTTCCCTGAACGAAAAAAATCGCCCAGACTATAATTTTTAATCTAATCTGAGCGATACTTCGTCAGGCCTGTTTTCTTCAAGCAAGA
>OHBM01001324.1_pt1 | contig 18316 bp, 14 predicted proteins | sample 1577251 | NCBI WGS metagenome assembly OHBM01 (sample SAMEA3541557, study PRJEB24748) | human gut metagenome | biome: human gut; feature: human-associated habitat; material: faeces | place: China | collected 2012 | reverse complement strand
AAGGTCGTTAATTCTGTAGATGACAGCATGGAATTGCCTGAGCTTCCAAAAGAAAAGAAGTATTCTTCTATCATGACTGCAGCCAAAACGATAGTTGCGACAGTAGAAGCTGACGCTGCAACTGCCAATATGCCTGCAGTCAAGGAACGTCTTAACATGCTGAAAGAAACCATTTCCGATGCAGAGACCCGAGGCGTAATATCAAAAGATGAAGATGCCCGTACAGGACATAAAACAGCGCATTCTTCATTCTTTGGCTATAAGACGCATATAGCTATGAGCGATGAGAGAATTATCACCGCAGCTACCGTCACCTCCGGCGAGAAGGGTGATGGACAGCAATTGCCAGAATTGATAAAAAAGACAGAGGAAGCAGGAATGGAAGTTGATTCCATAGTAGCAGATAAGGCATATTCCAGCAAGGAGAATCTCAAAATGGCAAAGGAAAACAATATGCGCCTCTCTGCTCGTTTAAGCTCTGTAATTGACGGTAATCGAACAAACAAACTCCCTTTTGAATACAACAAGGATGCAGATCTGTACGTCTGCCCAGCAGGGCATCTGGCGAAATGGAAAGAGATGAATAATCGCAAAAATGACAAGCGTCACAGAAACTCCAGCATTACCTATTATTTTGATGTGGACAAATGCAAGGTCTGTCCATTACGTGAAGGTTGCTACAAGGAAGGAGCCAAGACAAAAACATATGCGGTTACCATCAAGTCGGATGAACAGTTGGAGCAAATCGAATATCAAAAAACAGAAGAGTTTATAAATCTTCAGAGGAAACGATACAAGATAGAAGCCAAGAACTCCGAACTTAAGAATGTCTTAGGATATGACAGAGCCCTGTCATACGGTTTGTCGTGCATGGAAATGCAGGGTGCTTTGACTATTTTCGCAGCAAATGTGAAGAGAATCCTCAAATTGATGCAAAATGCATAAGGGGGGAAGTAGATTCCTCTATATATTGCCGAATTAAGCGCCAGAAACGCTATAGAAAGCTATTTGGGGCTATATTCCTGTCCAAAAAAGTATTTCACTTTTAAAAGATGAAATGCTTCTTGGACAAGAATTAAAGTTCAAAAACAAGCTATGCAACTTAAAATTGGGTACCTTTTTCAGTGCCCTCCCAGGGCATCGCCCTGGGTATAATGGCAATCAGCAAGGCGCCCTGTAAGGGCAAAAGCTTTGTGTTTTGTCTGGAGTTTTAAAGCTTTTGCCCTTACAGGGCGACAGGTTTGCGTCCGTAATTACCCAGGGCGATGCCCTGGGCTAGGGGCTTCTGCCCTTTCAGGGCGTGTGGAGCAAAACTTGCGAAACTTGAATTATATATAGCTCAGCCGCTCTAGCGCTAAGGAGCGGCTGGCTATATCGGAAGAATAAGAATCAATTTATACACTTTACTTTTTCACAAAACAGATAAGCATCATGGCAAACAAGAAGTTTAACAGTTGGATCAAGAATATATGCATGGGATGGGGATTCATCATGGCGGGCAGTATGCTCAGCAGCTGCAACGACTTGATGCACGACGACCTGCCTCCTTGTGACATGGGTGTTGACTTGCAGTTCAAGTACGACTACAACGTGCAGCGTGCCGACATGTTCAATGATCATGTGGGCGGCCTCAGCGTATTCGTATACGACGAGCAGGGCAACTTCATTGCTCGCCATGATGCCTATAACGATGCGACATCACAGCCGCTCAAGGACCCTAACTATGCCATGCGAATCAATCTGGAACCGGGCAAATACCGATTCGCAACCTTCGCCTTCCAGAAGAAATACGAAGATGCACTCGCGCAGCCAGGTGCCAAATTCCAGATAGCTCTGCCACAGCAGGGTGACAACATCACCGCCCTCCATGCACGACTCGACCGCGAACAGGGCAAGGTGAACAACCAGAGCCAACCGCTCGATACACTCTGGCAAGGACTCAGCAACGAACTGGTTGAAGTAAAAGACCTGCAGGTTACACGCCATACCATCGGTCTGGTTCGTGATACCAAGCAGCTCACCATCAGCCTGCATCAGACCGACGAGCCTGCCAACATCAATGCCGATGACTTCAGTTATCAGATAACCAATGCCAACGGCGATATCAGTTACGACAACTCTCTCCTCCCCGACGAGGAGTTGACATATACCCCATACTACACCTGGACCTCTGAGTTTAAGGATACCGAGGGCAATGTAAAGGAGCGCACCGCTCATGCCGCCCTCATGTTCTCCCGACTCATCTGGCATCCGGTAGAAGAAAACGACAAGAACGCCATCCTCACCATCACGAACAAGACTACAGGCGAAGAGGTGGCACGCATCAATCTTGCTGACTGTCTGGCTCAAGGCCGTGGCGCCTTCGAAACCCGCCATTATTCAGAGCAGGAATTCCTGGACCGAGAGTACGACTACAAGCTCGACTTCTTCCTCCAGGGCAACCAGTGGAAGTATGCGACGCTCAGAATCTCCATTCTGGATTGGGTCAAGCGCATCCAGCGTGTCGATTTCTAACCGTTTCAGGTGTCAGAGCCCCTTCCGGGCATTTAGCTCATAAGAGTATTTGACTTTAAAAATTGGAAACAATGAAAATACGAGATTTCATTTTAAGTTTAGTTAGTTGGTTTATATTGTTGGTTACAGTAAGTTGCTCTGACGAACTTGGAGGCGAGCGCGCTCCCATTTCGTCAGAAAGCAACTTGCATGTACTCGTGCCAACCGTGCTCAGCAGCCGCGGCACCCGTGCCGACGATGCTTCTGGCCTTCCTACCTATAATGCTACGGTAGATGAATGCCAGATCAACGACCTGACCCTCTATGCTTTCCCTGTCTCTACAGGAAATGGAAATGATGGCAAGCTCCTGGTAGAGACGCTCCCTGCCCCACTGGCTACGATGATGGCAGAGCCGAATGTAGCCAATTACCAACTCACCATCGAACCGGGCACTTACCATATCTATGTGGTTGCCAATATGAACAAGGTGTTGAGTGGTCAAACTATCAAAACAGAAGATGAACTCAAAGATATAGTACTGAGGTATGGCGTTGGAACAAAACCGGGAATGCCGGTTTCTACAAACATCCCGATGATTTATGAGCCAGAAAAGGATGCCGCAGGCAATCTCGCTGAAACCGTGATTAATGCAGCGGGTGATAAATATACAGAGGTAGCAGCTAACCTGAAATTTACATGCGTAAAGGTTAAGCTGAATCTCATTATGGACCCAACTGCGAGCGATAATCTTTATGGCAAGAGCTATCGCATAACAGATATTGCTGCACAGAAGCTTACTCCTTCTACCCATTTATTATGGGATGGTAAGTTTACCCAGACACATGTTACTTCAGAATATGCTACAGGTATGGATAACACCATTTACAGTAGTTCATCTACTGGCGAAGCTAGCACAGGACGCTATTATCAGAATGGAGAATATACCATAAATGAAGATAACAAAGATGTAGCTAACGAAGATGTTGTGAAAATCGCTGATGCTTATAAGGATAAGGGTACACCAATCCCTGCGAACTTTAAGCAATGGCTTTTTCAAGGTACCTACTATCTGCCAGAGCGTTATATCTCTAACGTAAAGGAACAGTCGGAATTGAAGATTAACGGTATAGTTAACAACAGCAACAAGAATCAATATACCATTAAGCTGGGACATAAGCAGAACGCATCAGATGCTCTGCCTACATTCCCTCGTGGAACCTATTATGAAATTACAGGTAAGCTGAAAAGCTATGGCGATATGGATCTTGACTGCGATGTGAAAGTGGACGACTGGAAGCCAGTAGAAATCAATGCTGATTTCTACCATACTAATTTATGGGTTAACAAGGCCGAGGCAGAAGTCTCTTCTACAAAGAGTGATACCATCTCTTATAAATCAAGCGAAACTGTTGTAGACTTTGGCTGCATTGACACCAAGACTGTTGGTGAAACAAATCAAGATATTATCGTTGTAACAAAAAGAGATGGCAACAATATTATCTTTGGTATCAATCCAGATATACCAATAGATAAGTTTCCAAAGAACTCTGCAGGAAAGAGAGAAGGAATCGCTAGAGTTTATTTGATGGCTAACAACATCAAGAAGTATATTAATGTACACTATGATGTTACTCCTTATTTTAAGGTGAGCCCAAAGAACGTAGTTATCTATTGGGATATAGATCCTGACGGAAAGCAGGTTTTAGAGAAACACTTTGTGGTAGAAACCAACCTGGGTGGATTGAAAGCATATCAGAACATCAATGGTACGCAAATTAAAGTTTCTTCTGGTTCTACAGTAAATGTTGGTGGTGATGCCCCTTCACGCCTGGAGATAAACTATACCAACGAACCGGTAGAAGAGGAAGGAATAAAGGTATATGGAAAGTACGTGATGAAGGTAAAGGAAACCAAAGATCCTAAGACGACTACCGTTTATAACTTCACACTTTTTCCGCTAAACAACATTTCTGGTGACGAGGTTGCTTCGCAAGAAGTTACAGTTACAGTAAAACCAAAGTTCGGTCCTTATCGTATCAACATGCGAGCTATCAATAATATATGTAACTGGGATGGTAATGAAAGCGGAACCGCTAATCTAGGTGTCATTTTTACAGAACAAAAAACAGAATATACTGGAGAAGACGGCAGTTATAATGATACCTATAATTTCAATTGGTATGATGGTTGGACTGATAAAGATGTAAGTAAAAACGAAAATAGTGAAGATAATAAACGTATTCAAAATGGTAGACATAAAATGTATATGTATACACAGCTTGGTGAGAATGATGAGCATAGTACTACCGTTAAAGATGACGCATATGTATGGATATTTTCAGAAAAATTCCCTGGTGACCAAATGACAGGTGACGTAAATAATGCTGGATGGTATTATAAAGATATGGAATTTAATGCATATAGCAAGTATGCTGAAAATAAAGCGGCAGGTACAAAAAAGCAAATTAAACCAGGTCAAACGCTAGTTATATTTGGTACTGGCGAGAATCATGGCAATGATAAGACTGGTTGTACTCCACACCGTTTTCCTCATACCATGGACCCAGGTATTCCTTTGTTCAACTACGAAGATCGTGAAGGCTGGTATCTCTATGACCCTACCTGCATTCCATATTATCGAGTATATGATGACAAGCCGACTATTATAAATGTTGACTATGTGATATATACTAAAAGTGATATTACTAAATGGAAAATCGATTTTGGAAAGAAGAATAATAAATTCGAATCGTATACTTTGGAATGTAACTCTGATAAGTTCAAGCAAAAAAGCGAAGATGTTGGAAATGGTTGGAAACGTACAATTCTCAGTTTCAAAGCACCTAAGGGCGAATACGAAAAAGCAATAATGGTTAGCATTAGTGGAAACAATGATCAGATGCTCTTCGGTGGTGACAGCTACCCATGCACCTACAATGCAGCTACCAAACAATACCAGATATTCGGTTATTACGATGGTAGCTGGCATGAAGGCAAACCGTCAGGAGTTTCTAAAGAGTAAAGATAGAAAATATAATGATGACAAGAATAAAGACTTTAATGATATGGATAGGATTGCTCTTAAGCCTTGCATCATGTAAGGACTCTTTAGAGGCAATTACTCTCGGTGGGGACGAACTCCCTACCGAGGGAGTTACGCTGAGCATACAATTGCCTAATTTCACTCCTCAGGAAATCTCTACCCGAGCAGGAGGCGAAACTACAGAGAGCATTATTTCTCTGTGGCTTGTATGCTATGATGCAACGGGTACTTTTCTGAAAAAGCAGGATTGTACTTCCGCTTATACGGCTGCCGCAGCCGATATTGACGGATATAGAAAAATCAAAACAAACCTTCCTAAAGGTACAGAAACGGTACATTTGGTTGCCAACGTTCCTAGCTTGACAGATGCACAGGCTGCAAATCTTGACGCGATGGATGATATCACTCCTGATTTATCAAAGCCAATCTGTTGGGGTGCAAAAACACTTAGCGACCTGATGAACGACAGCAAGATTTCACTTACCCGTCAATGTGCTAAAGTTACAGTAAAAACAAGCGTTAGCAATTTCGAAATCACAGACCTTCATGTATGGCATTCTGCTAGCAAAGGCTCTATTGCGCCAGCTGGCTACGTAGAATCTACTAATGATAACTTGGCAACATCTACAGAGTTGATGGATGATAGCAAATGTATTATTGGCGGTTCTGCTGCTGTAGTTGCAGTAAATGAAACTTCTGCAGGCAAGGCTGACATCATTATCAAGGCTAAATATAAGGGTACAGAAGGCTTCTATAAAGTAGCCCTCTATTATAAAAAAGATGATGGCAAAACTGCACAATATGCATTGGTACGTAACCACAACTATATCGTGAACGTTATTTCTGTAAACGATGCAGGCTACGCTACTGAAGAAGAAGCATTAAAGGCTGAGCCAGAAAATCGACTGATGGTAACCGTGGTAGATGATAACCCGGAGATTGTAGATATGATTGCCTGCAAAGACTACGAACTGGGTGTTTGTGGTACACAGACGGTTGATGCTTCAATTACAACTATTCCTATTACTTTGGTTACAAATCTTAAAACAAAGAATACAACAGATAATAATCTCTATAAGGTTGATATCAGCGATGATGCGCAATCGTGGATAACTGGCTGGTCACAAGGTAGCAAGTCAACCACAACAAGTCCTGACGAATCGGCACCATCAGGAACCATGTTTGTTCTCAACCTCACTTTGGTTGCAAACAACAAATCGGAGAAGCCTCGGGAAGGTACGATTACCATCACTTCCGGTGACTTGAAAAGAACCATCTTGATTCATCAGGAAGGTTACGACTTTAAACGTGCCAAAGATCGACAGGTACTCATTAAGTTAAAAGATAGTGATACTCCTTTCGCTTACTTTGCTTGGCTTGATTCAAAAATGCACGGTGTTAAACCTAGCGAGAATAAGGTCAATAATCAGGAACAGACCAGAAACCAGGGCTTGCACTTCAGCGTAGGAGATAATACTATCTCTTATTTGATACCAAAGAAAGATGGTGACCAATTCGTGAATAAATCTGACAAAATCAGTTATTCGGATGAAGTTTACGAAGGCAATAACTATTATAAAGTTACATTGAACACCAATAACTACGATTTATGGATAGAAGAAGAAGGTTTTGTCATCCAGAATACTGAAGATGCTGATCATCCGTTTACCATCAAATACCCGATCTATCATGCTGGTGTATTTGGAGAAATTGAAAATCTGGGAGACGAACAGTTGGGTGAAACAAAAAAAGGTTGGTACTACTACGGAGTAGTGAAGATTTCGGTAGATGAACCATCAGTTGATGGTAAAACTACTACGAAAAAGACATACTACATGTTAGACCGTAATCTAGGCGCATCCAACAGCGATTTCTATTCGCCAGGTTCTGCCAATATTGCCAATGATAAAGGTTCTATAGGTGGATATTTCAAGATATCAAATGATAAAAAAAGTAACGCCTATATCGACAAGTATGTAATCGGCAATTTTAGAGTTCCAAAGGGCAACGAGCTAGAGGCTATTGCGAATAAAGCCTCAGTAGATCCGTTGGAAACATCTACGGGTGAACGATATAATTGTATTCGCATCCCGACAGAGTCTTCGCAGAAGGATTACATCTATATCCCAATCAGCGGATATTACGAGAGCAACAGCTTCAAGGATGAATATCACGCAAATCTGTGGAGCCAGTCTTTGTTGTCGGGCTATCAGGGCTTCAGTGAAAACAGTAAAGAATATGGCTTCTGGTATCTTTATCTGGATATCTATAATAAGATAAAGACTATCACAAATACCCGTTTCGTTCAGGGATATGATGGCAGTAGCACCGGCCGCTACAAGGCGATGCCAATCCGCCTGATATACGTTCCATAAGGAGTTAGAATCTTACACTTTAATATAAACAAGAGAATCCACAGCAGGCACTCAAGCCAGCTGTGGATTTCTTGATTCTAAGCTTCACTCAAATCTGCACTAGTGTCCCGTTAAGTCTGGACGATTATTATATAAGTTATTAATATCCAATATTTTATGTTCTAGAAGTTGTGTATTCGATTTGATTTTGTACCTTTGCACTCATATGGTATCCTAGCCTATTTAACCCGATGATTTCTAAATGGGACAGCAGTGATTATCTTCTCTTCCCACGAATCTTGCCTTCTTGATAGCTCTATCAAAGCCCTTGTTAGCCTATGTATATTGTAATCTCAAAATTTAATTTCTAAATCAATCTGTGTTTTTCAAGGTATAAAAAGATTAGACAGCATCTTCATCATGATTAAAGTTCTCATAGAACTTCATTCGCTTCTTTTCTAATTCCGCCATTTGTTCCTCAGTTATTCTCATGGTTTATGCAGTATAAAGATTTAATTGACGCAAAACTGCTCGTCTTTCACGAACCCTGTTGGCATCAACCATAATGTCTTCTGTTTTCATCTCTACCTCACATGAATCCTGTTCATCATAGCCTTCTCTTGCGTGTTTCCAAGAAAACTCTCCATGCGTTAAAGTACTCAAACTCCAAGACTTCTGTGGAGCATAAGTTTTAAACACCATATCAAACACTGGCTCATATTGTACAACCTGCTCTTTATCCATCAATTCTGGGAGAGAATCATTTTTATAATGCTGGCGAATCTGAACCATGACAGGACCATATTTCCAAGCCTCAAATTGTGCCTCAAACATAGGCTCGCCCTTTTGAATCAAGCACTCACGCTGCGTGAAATAAAGTAGCTTATGCAACTTCATTTCATCAATACGAACGCCAAAATCATCCATATAGCGCTTGTATAAATAAGAGGCAACTTGTAATATTCCCATCATAGTCATTATTCATTTTATAGTTTATTGCCGCAAAGTTACGCTTTTTTATTGAAACCGCCAAAGAAAATCAAAAGAAATCTGCGAAAATCCGTGTAATCCGTGCCTTATCTATATCCTAAGAAACTTATGACACCCCCCTCACAAAACGGGTGAATGAGAGCAAGAAAACGAATGAATGAGAGTAAGAAGAGGGGTAAAAGAAGGAAGAAAGGAGATAAGAGGAAGCCTGAAAAGAAATAAAAGGAGGAGAGAAAAGAAATAAGAGAAGGGAGAAAAGAAATAAAAGGTATAAGGAAATGAGATAAGGGGCATAAATGAAGAAAAGATGTTTTTAATTTGGTGGTTTCACCATTTATTCGTATCTTTGCCAACAAAGAGAATATCACTTAAAAGAAAGGCGAGCAATTATGGCAAGAAAACTATATCCGATAGGATTACAAACTTTCGAACGAATCAGAGTGGAAGATAAGTTCTACATTGACAAGACGGAATATGTATATCGTATGGCACATACGGATGGTACTTATTTCTTCCTGAGCCGTCCACGCCGTTTCGGAAAGTCGCTGTTGCTGACTACCATGAAGAGCTATTTTGAAGGAAAGAAGGAGCTTTTCAAAGGACTCGCCATCGAAAAGCTGGAAAAGGATTGGATAAGCTATCCGGTGCTGCATTTCGATATGAGCATGGGCAAACACATGGAGATAGCCCAGCTGGAAAGATATTTCGACCAGCAACTTGCAGAACAAGAGCAGAAATGGGGCATTACGAATCCGGCTGTTGATGCCAACGTCCGCCTCATCTCACTTATCCAGACTGCCTATAGGGAAACGGGCAAGCAAGTGGTAATACTGATTGACGAATATGATGCCCCTTTGCTTGATGCGGTGCACGAGGATGAAAAACTGGAAGAACTTCGCAACGCCATGCGCAATTTCTACAGTCCGCTAAAAGGATGCGAGAAATTGCTCCGCTTCGTATTCCTCACAGGCATCACCAAATTCTCTCAGCTTAGCATCTTCAGCGAATTGAACAACATCACCAATATCAGTATGGACGAGCCGTATGCCGGCATTTGCGGAATTACGGAAGATGAACTGGTGAACGGAATGCGGAATGACATAGAGGCACTTGCTGAAAAATTAAACTTATCGTATGAGCAGACGTTAGCTAAGTTAAAGGATAATTATGACGGCTATCATTTTACATGGCCTTCTCCAGACGTTTATAATCCGTTCAGCTTATTAACCTGCTTTGCCAAGCAGAAGATTGATTCCTACTGGTTTGGATCAGGCACTCCTACTTATCTGATCAATATGATGCGCAATTTCAACTTTCTGCCAGCGAACCTGGGCGAGAGCATGGAAGCCGGAAAGGATGACTTTGATGCTGCCACGGAAACCATGACCACCATCATGCCGCTGCTCTATCAGAGTGGCTACATCACCATCAAGGATTATGATGAAGAAACGGAGCTCTATACCCTAGCCATTCCTAACAAGGAAATAAGAGTTGGATTGTACAGAAGTTTGTTGCCTCATTATCTGACCTCAAAGACTGCAATGTGCAATACCACCATCGCCAAAATGTCGGTGCTTATTAAACAGGGCAAGATAGACGAAGCATTACAGTTACTGAAATCGTTTTGGGAGACTGTGCCTTATTGCAACAACACCCATTACGAAGGTCATTACCAGCAAACGATGTATATCATCTTTGCCTTGCTCACGAATTTCAGGATTATAGTGGAGCAACATACGTCAAAGGGGAGAATTGATATAACCATGGAGACGGACGATACTATCTATGTAATGGAGCTGAAGTTTGGAAAGACTGCCCAGGAGGCTCTTGAGCAGATAGAAAGCAAGCATTATGCCGATGCCTTTGCCATGAGCGGCAAGGAAATTATCAAGGTAGGTATGAGCTTCAATATCAAAGATGACAACACCATCGTGTTCGATTGGAAATCATCAGAAATTTAGATGACAAAAAAAGCGTGCAGGCGACTATGATGTGGCTTGCACGCTTTTTCCTTTTATATTCATCCTACAGCCACGCTGCTCTTGATATCAGTATCACACCGAAGTACCTCTCCACCATCAGCAAGAAAGTCAGCGGCAAATCACCGAATACTTACATACTTACGGCACTATTATATAAATCTATTCATCAAAATCTTCCGGCTTAGTATTTAGTAAATTCACTGTAGCCATGAACTCGCTTACCAAATCAGCGAATTGAGGATTATCCTTACGAATGATTAGTGCTGCATAGTTATCATTACCCTCCTCGTCTGTAATCGTTTGCGGCAGGAAAACATACTCCTTTCTTTCCCCGTAGATGCCAAACCAGTATTTGAATAAGCGATTACGCATCTTCTGCATGCCACCACTTGTATCACAGATATAAAGAAATGCCGCATTGTTCTTTGCAAAGAATTCCTCCACTATGGCAAGAATAGTCTCTCGCACCTTAGGATCACGAGGAGACTTCACTCCCTTCGGATTAGAGATACCAAATTGATAAACTAACCCATTATGAAGTATATCATCCCTTTCAAAAGTTACGAAAATTTCAGCATCATAATCTGTGATGAAACACAATGTATCATCAGCTAGAGCCATTTTTACCTCATAGGGCGAATTGGCATTAATCACAGCCAGAGACATTTTTTCTACTACCATACTTCTACCCCTATAGGTTCTTTACCAGTACGTTCCAGACAGCTTTTGCGAACCAAGTTCTCCAGTTTCTCCACCATTTTACGTTTGTTTTCCTTAGAAGCATTCCAACGGCGTAGAGCCTCTTCTCTTGTTAATTTTGTTGTATCCATATATTCTTCCTCCTATTTATTCTAGTTCAACATTCAGTCGCCAAAGTTACGCTTTTTTCTCGAAACCACCAAGCAATTAACAAGAAATCTGCAAGTTATCAGCAAATAACCACGAAACCAGCACTTCAATAATCCTATCCACCTTTAGCAAGGCGGTCCCATCCCGCAAAATATGGCGAAGACCTTTGATGGTCCGCCAACCTTAGAGCGTAGCGGTTCCGAGCACCGAGTAGGGCGGTTTCCTCCCTCTCCCCTGAGGGTGAGAGGGTCGGGGTGAGAGGTGGAGCCCTCTTTAATGGTAAAGAGGGACGGGGTGATTTTAGAAAAAGCAGCACTAAGGGCGGTTACATCCTTCCCATTTTGAGAAGGGTTTCTGTCCCCTACAAGGGGAACCGAAGGGGTTGTAAAGACTATTGAAGAGAGGCTTGGTGAGAAAGGTGGAGCTCTCCTTGCAGGAGAGACGGAGAGGTAGAAAATACAGCACTGCAGACTTTACGTCTGCCCTATCCGTGAGATCCGTGAAATCCGTGTGCGAATGAGCAATTGCCTATCATTCACTGCGGACTTCACACCCGCCCCATCTGTGTAAAGAAGGATCCAAAAGATTACCTCTTGTTTTTTATCTTATATAACCCAACAAGTCAAGATACATCATTCTTGACTCTAAGTGTTCATCTTCAGGAATATGATTTGCTTCTTTCTCTAAATCTTCTGTAGAGTACAAGAATTTGAAGCCATTCTTTTCATAAAAATGAAGCACATTTTCCTTATTGTAAGCATCAACAACAATGAAACGGCAACCAGTCTTATTGTCTGGTAACAAAAACCAAGATATGATATAGTCTATCGCTTGTGATCCAATACCATCATGAGTACTTTGAAAATCCTTGGCTACTCCAAGTCTTCCAATCAATACTGCAGGATAACTCCTTGTTCTTTTAGAATTAGGAATTTTCCTCTGTATTCGATTTCTTGAAGCATTTGGAATTAAAGCTGCCTTGATACTGTCGTTAGCTAATGTAAAGGCACAGACTATTTCATCCTTACCACTTCTTTCAGTTGCAAAGAAATATGTCTTCCCTAATAATTGCCCATCATAGAGACAAGCCTCTCGATGAAAGAAGTCATCAAGGTCTTTATCGCCACAGCTAAAAGTATCAAGCTCCTCTTTTGTCGTAACTCGATAAAGAGAGCAATTACTTTGCAAAAGGACTCTTTCCTCCATGCGCTTTCAAATTAGCAGTTGAACGAATCAAAATCTTCTCAACGTCATCAAATGACATTCGCAATGCCTTTCTTTGTGGATTGCGTTCATTCTCCTCTGCCTCACGAACAAATCGTTCAGCGGTCTCACCTGTCAAAACAGGAATGCTTCTTATCTCTAATGCCATAATCTTCTCCTTTTAAACGTTTAATAATGTCGCAAAATTACACATATTCTTCGAAACCACCAAGAAAATCACAAGAAATCTGCAAATCATCAGCCAATAACCACGAAATCAACCGTAAACTATAAACTATTAACTGTAAACTATAAACTGCTATTCCCAGGCGGTCCCATCCCGCACAATATCTGGCGAGGGCTTTGATGCCCCGCCAACCTTAGAGCGTAGCGGTTCTGAGCACCGAGTAGGGCGGTTTCCTCCCTCGCTCCTGAGGAAGAGGCGCTTGGTTAGAAGTGGAGCTCCATTTGGCTAAAGGGAAACAGAGGAAATCGAAAAATACTGTACAGAGTAGGCCAATTATCCCCCCTCCTCCAGAAAGGAATTTCTGCCCTTATTAAAAGGGGACAGAAATCATTTATCCCTCATACCCATTCGGGTTATTCTTCTGCCAGTTCCAGCTATCTCGGCACATTTCCTCGATGCCATACTTCGCTTCCCAACCCAGTGCAACCTTTGCCTTGGCTGGATTGCAATAACAGGTGGCAATATCGCCAGGACGTCTTGGCTTGATGGCATACTTGATGGCCACACCATTCGCCTTCTCAAATGCCTTCACTACATCCAGAACTGAATAGCCGTGACCTGTACCCAGATTATAAATCGCCAAACCACATTTACGCTCAATGGCCTTCAAGGCACATACATGACCGGCAGCCAAATCGCAAACGTGGATGTAATCACGAACACCAGTACCATCAGGAGTATCATAATCGTTGCCGAATACACCCAGTTCCTCACGCTTACCTACAGCCACCTGCGTGATATAAGGCATCAGATTGTTTGGAATGCCGTTCGGATCCTCACCTATCTTGCCACTCTGATGCGCACCGATAGGATTGAAATATCTCAACAGAACTACATTCCAATCCTGATCTGCCTTCTGCACATCCATCAACACCTCCTCCAACATCGACTTGGTCTGACCGTATGGATTGGTACAATGACCCTTAGGACATTCCTCGGTGATAGGAATGATGGCAGGATCACCATAAACGGTAGCAGAACTTGAGAAGATGATATTCTTGCAGTTATGACGGCGCATCACATCCAGGAGTATGAATGTGCCCGTCATGTTGTTGTGGTAATACTCCAAAGGCTTTGCCACCGACTCACCCACCGACTTCAAACCGGCATAGTGAATCACTGCATCAAACTGATTCTCATCAAAGACCTTGTCCATAGCCTCCTTATCCAAGACGTCAGCCTTATAAAACTTGATGTCCTTACCAATCAGTTCAGACACACGCTTTAAAGCCTCAGGCTTAGAATTTGAGAAATTATCCACTACAACCACGCTGTGACCAGCCTTATCCAACTCGATAATAGTATGGGTGCCGATATAACCGGCACCACCACATAAAAGAATATTCATTGTATCTATGATTTTTAATTGTTCTTATTCCACCGTTACACTCTTCGCCAAATTTCTCGGCATATCCACATCCAGTCCCTTATCTACTGCCACATAGTATGCAAGCAACTGCAGCGGAACCACGCTCAGCAGTGGAACCAACGCATTCAGGGTTCTTGGAACCTCCAATACATTATCCGCTATTTCCTTCACCTGCTGGTCACCCTCAGTTACCACGGCAAGGATGCGGCCGTTTCTCGACTTCACCTCCTGCATGTTCGAGATAATCTTCTCATACAACTGATGATGGGTAGCCAAGAACACGATAGGCATATCCTGGTCCACCAGGGCGATAGGACCATGCTTCATCTCGGCAGCAGGATAACCCTCAGCATGGATATAGCTGATTTCCTTCAGCTTCAACGCACCTTCCATAGCCACAGGATAGTTTACGCCACGTCCCAAGTACAGGAAGTTGTGCGCATAGGTAAACATTCTGGAGATATCCTTGATCATCGGAGCCTGCTCCAATACCTTCTCCATCTTCTGCGGAATCTCAGAAAGCTCCTCAATCATCTGATAGTAATCAGCATTGTTCAAGGTACCCTGCTCATGACCCAAAGCTAGGGCAAGAAGTGTAAGAACCGTTACCTGACCGGTGAATGCCTTCGTACTTGCCACACCAATCTCCGGACCCACATGGATATAGATACCCGTATCCGTTTCACGGGCGATGGAAGAACCCACACCGTTCACGATACCGAAAATCAGCGCTCCCTTCTCCTTTGCCAGTTTAATCGCAGCCAAGGTATCCGCCGTCTCACCACTCTGACTGATTGCAATCACCACATCCTCAGGCTCAATCACAGGGTCGCCATAGCGGAACTCACTGGCATACGCCACCTCCACTCTCTTGCGGCACATCTTCTCAATCAGCTGCTTACCAATCAGTCCGGCATGCCAACTGGTACCGCATGCCACGATGATGATATGCTTCGCCTGAACCAGCCGGTCACGATAATCACGAAGCGCAGAAAGAACGATGCGGTTGTTCTCAGGATGCTCCTTATCAGCAAAGAGGCGACCGCTCATGCAATCCTTCAGACAGTTTGGCTGGTCATAAATCTCCTTCAGCATAAAGTGGTCAAAGCCACCCTTGCTCAACTTGCTGATATCCAGATCCACGGTCTTGATATCGTAATGACATGCCGAATGCTCCAGGTTGATGATGTTCAGTTCCTCGCCCACTCTGATGTCGGCAATCTGACCATCCTCCAGATACACCACTTTATCCGTATGCTCCACGATAGGCGTAGCATCACTGGCGATATAGAAGTTCAGATTATCCTTACCCACGCCAACTACCAGCGGACTAGACTGGCGTGCTGCTACCAGATGGCTAGGGTTATTCTTCTCAACAACAGCAATGGCATACGCACCGATGGCATCGTTTAAAGCCTGGCAAACGGCAGAAACCAAGTCCTTGCCATTCTGCTGATAGTAGAAATCAATCAGCTGCACCAGCACCTCAGTATCAGTAGTACTCTTGAACTCATAGCCCTTCTCGATAAGCTGTTCCTTCAAAACCTGATAGTTCTCGATGATGCCATTATGCACCAAAGCCAAGTCACCGCTCATGCTCATATGAGGATGGGCGTTGGTAGCAGACGGCTCACCATGGGTAGCCCAGCGGGTATGGGCGATACCCACATGACCGCTACAGTCCTTCTCGGCAGCCATCGCCTCCAGGTTGCTCACCTTACCCTTTGTCTTATACACATTTAGCTGGTCCTGACCATTAATCAAGGCCACACCAGCACTGTCATATCCACGATACTCCAGTTTTTTCAACCCCTCAATAAGAACAGGATAAGCATCATTCTGTCCTATACATCCAACTATTCCACACATAATTATTTACTCTCTACTTTAATCTGTTATTTATTATTTTTTTTCTTCCATTCCAGGAATCTCAGGATGAGCGTAATCTGGTCTTCCCATTTATCGCTCAGCCTCATCGCCTCCTCCTTGCTGTAAGCAGGATGGCTTTTGGTAAATCCACTAAAAATTTCATCAATACATATATTCCCCTCCGTTTCATAGAGGGAATTCACAAAATCAAACATCCGCGCCTCATCACTGGGAAGAAACGATTCCGGACGTTCAGACAACCAACGGTTGAATTTACTTTTACTCTCGTTATTCATAAATTAAATATTGTAAGAACTCTCTTGTAGTTTAGTATAAAATGGATTAAATGATATATGAGTCATTTTCATAGTTACATATCTCATCTATCACCTCAAATAAATCCTTGAAGAAAGCAAAAGTTTGTGGAGTATTGATTTTGCATATATCCTTTGCAAATCCCACTTTCTTAGAATCTTTAATCTCAAAGATTCCATCTATTTCCGATTCCCTTATCATATCATGACTCTTCAAGAAATCATAGCCAAAATAATGCTCTATTTCAAATTTATTTAGGGCTTGTTCCTTCTTTAAATATTTATCCATTTCACCAGGAACAGGAATACACAAACAATAGATATTTGCATTCTTATGCTTTTTGACAATTCCAGATTTTAATTCTATATAATCCCTATTCAAATAGCCATAACAATTTAAGCCTGCAGCATCATGATCAACAATTCCGATTATAGCTTCATAATCCTTACTATAAGGTAAAGAAGTTAAAAGGGCTTTTTTGACTTCTTCCGCAGAACCTGTCTCACCATTTTCTGTTGCCATTTGCACTTTCCAATAAGGAACACAACCATCTGTGAGTACCATATAAGCATGTTCCAATATGACAGCATCAGTTTTGCCCTCAACCAATAATTTAACCTTTCGGTTTGGAGTAACTTGGTCAAGCAAAGAAAAACGGGTTTTAAAAATAGGAGATTCTATGAGGTTCTTCCAAATAGGATTCATAGAGTGATACTTCTTCTTCAGGGTATTGCGAAGTTCCGAATAGTTTTCCTTATTTAGGAAATCCAAACTCAGTAATGCCAAAAAGTTTAATAATGGAATTTTGCCTATTGTAGGATTAAATATTACTTCTTCCAAAGGTTCTTGCTCTTGTATTCGTTTTGAATCAAGAGTAAAAGCCAATTGCAATAATTTATAACCTTCTATTGGTATTAAGTCATCCTTTCCAACAATATTGTTTGCTTTATTGGATATTTTTTCTGGGGCAGTTCGATTATTAAAATCATTTAATAACCTGTCAAAAGCTATACGTAAGGGTGACTTCAATGTTATAGAATTAAACATATCATAGAAATGGATGAAGTTAATCAAAAACAAGATAGGCATTTTGTAATTGCGAAACATGCTCGTCTCATCAGAAGCGATCTTCTTCAGCATTTCATTTACTTCCATTGTTAAGTCTAAAGCTTTGTCTATTGTCTCGGAACGTAGATTGTCGTCTGTTTGATACAAAGCTTGCAAAATATAGCCAGCACCTTGGACTGCAGAAAGATACTGCCATAACTGCTCACAAGATGATAGCTTTTCATTTATTTTTCCCAAGAAAACAGGCATGTCCTTAGCCTTACCAGCATAAAAGATTGCTGTATTTTGCCAATGTGGATCATAAAAATTATCACGAAGTTTATCTTCCAAATCTCGATTAAATTTGAATATTTCCACAGCGGCATAATACTCCATATAAGAATCATGAGTAAAAGCAACCCATTTGTTATCCTTGAGATATAAGATGCCAGTATTATGTATCATATATTCCAAAGCATCCTCTATGGCTCCTTTTATAGGGGGAGGCTGTCCGAAAATTTAATTAGGGAAGCAAACAACTGAATTGAGCATTT